>Ga0031656_10000298_pt1 | contig 16220 bp, 14 predicted proteins | sample FrelakmetDIP11DI_FD_55080 | JGI IMG/M metagenome (GOLD analysis project Ga0031656, IMG submission 55080) | Freshwater lake sediment microbial communities from the University of Notre Dame, USA, for methane emissions studies - DIP11 DI | ecosystem: Environmental > Aquatic > Freshwater > Lake >... | reverse complement strand
CAGGCCGGTCGAGACCGCCTGCGGCCGATCATGATGACGGTTCTCACCACGCTGCTCGGGATGCTGCCGCTCGCGATCGGCGACGCGCAGGTCGGCGGCGGTGGCGACGGTCCGGCCTACCACCCGATGGCGCGCGCCATCATGGGCGGCCTCGGGTTCTCCGCGCTCGTCTCGCTGCTGATCGTCCCGATGTTCTACGTCTGGTTCGACGACCTGAACGAGTGGCGGCGACGGGTATTCGGCCGCGGGTCCGTGACCAACGTCGCGGGTCGCGACGGCCTGCCGGCATCGCCCGAGGCGGCGACGCTGCGCACAGGTTCCTGAGGCCCGGGACCGCCGCCAGCGCGCCTCGTGCGACAGGGCTGTCGCCGGATCCTCAGCGAACCAGTGCCTTGTAGACGTCCCAGTACTCGTCGAGCAGCACGGCGCCGGACGCTTCGAGACTGTCGGGCAGCGGCACGGTCTCGTCCTCGCCCCGGTAGCGTGCCGTACGTCGCAGGCGATCCGACAGGACCTTCAGGTCTGCAAGATTGTCCTGAAGCCGGTCGAGATCGGCGAGTGCGGCGCTGGCGCGCCGGATCAGCGCGTCGCACCGCGCNGTCCCGCCATAGTTCGCGTCATAGACTCGCANCAGCGTGCTCTGGCGGACCTGCTCGGCCAGTCCGTCGGCGGACAGCTGCTCGAACAGCCACTCGGCATAGGCGATCACGGCGAGATTGACGGCGCGGCGCCCGTCGCGACTCAGTCCTTCGAACGCCGGTGGCGCCTCCGACTCCACCTCGTGGCGCCGGTCACCGAGGTCGGTCAGCTGCGTGAGCGCTGCGTCGATGCGGGTCCGCCGCGACGCAATCTCGCCCTCGAGTCGCTTGCGCCGGAAGTGATTCCAGAATCCCCCAAGCGAGGCGAGCCGCCGCTCTGCGGCCTGCTGCTCGGCCTGCAGTTGCTCCGCCAGAACGCGTGCCTCGACGAGCTCGCGGTCCACGTCCGCAACCCGGCTGCGCTTGTCNCTTTCGAAGGCAGCAATCTCCTCGCGACGTTCACGATCCTTCTGCTGGCGCACCAGCTCGGCTGCGAACTTCTCGACCCGACCCGATGCCGCGCGCCACACCGCGCGCAGCTGGTAATGCGCCAGGCATTTCTGGCCTTCCTCAGGACGGCCGAGATATCGCTCGAGCGCGGCAAGCTGCTCCTCGACGCGCATCGTGGCACCTTCCTGGAGCTTCAGCCGATCGAGCAGCCGATGCCGCTCGTCGTCGAGCACATGAAGTTCCTTCTTCAGCTCGACCCGATTGCGGAACAATGCGATGAGACGTTCGTCCTCCGTGGACGCGCGCTTCCCGCGCAGCCGGTCCAGCCACCGGCGCACGCCCTCCGTTGCGCTCATGCAGTCGCGGGCACGCCCGCCGGCGGGAATCGGTGGCCGCGCTCGGTGCAGTAATCGAGCCACTTGTTCAGAAGCATGTTGCGCAGCCAGCGCTCGCCCAGGCCGGCCGGCATCGCGGCGCGCAGCCCCGCGAGGCCCGGATGCCGCGGGCGCGAAACACCGCGAGTCGCCTCCGCAAGCCTCGCGTCGTGGTAGATACGAACCTCGAGATCCGGCTCGGCCGCGGCACCGGACGCGTCGCCGAAGACATAGGTCATCCGGAGGATGGTCGTGTAGCGGCAGTGCTCCAGCGCCTCGACATGCAGGTCGAGATCGCCGGGCGTGCTCGACACGTTCCGGCCCATCAGCCGCCGAGGATCGCCGACGAGCGCATGCAACCGGATGTAGTTGCTTTCGTACAGCGTCATCAGGCTGACGAAGCTCACCGGCCGGGCACGCCACGACGTGATGCAGAGGCTATCGGCGATCATTTTTTCAATATAGCACAGGGGTTTCGCGCGACCGTGACGCAGCGCACGGCGCGCGCCGGAGTCACGGCCGCAACCTTCGCTCGATGCCCTTGCGGTCGATTACGCGGCTCGCGATCTCCTCGATCGAGCATTCCGTAGCGTCGACAACGGGCACGCCGTGGCGCTGCAGCATCGTCTCGGCAGCGCGCACCTCGTACTCACACTGCGAAAGCGTCGCGTAGCGACTGCCCGGGCGGCGCTCGTTGCGGATCTGCTGTAGGCGCTGCGGCGAGATCGTGAGCCCGAAGAGCTTCGCCGCGTAGGGTCGCAGCAGCACCGGCAGCTGCTTGCTCTCGAAGTCGTCCTCTGTGAGCGGGTAGTTGGCCGCAAACACCCCATACTGCATCGCCATGTAGACGCAGGTCGGCGTCTTGCCGGACCGGGACACACCCACCAGCACGACGTCCGCCTTGCCATAGTCCGCGGTCGTTCCGCCGTCGTCCGCGGCAAGCGCGAAATTGGTGGCCTCGATGCGAATCCCGTACACCTCGCGGTCGGCGATGCCGTGCGCCCGGCCTTCGCGCTCCGAGGACTTCACCTGCAGTTCATGTTCGAGCGGTCCGAGAAACGCGTCGAAAAAGTCGAGGAACAGGCCGTCGCTGCTCTTGACCAGCGAGCGCACGTCGCCCTTCACCAGCGTGCTGAAGACGACCGGGCGTGCGCCGTCTGCGATCGCCGTGGCATTGATCCTGCGCACGGCTTCCTCTGCCTTGTCAGTACTGGAGATAAATGGCAGAGTCACCTGCTTGAAATCAAGCCCTTCGAACTGCGTGAGCAGGCTGTGTCCCAACGTCTCGGCGGTCACTCCCGTCTGGTCCGAGACAAAAAAAGCAGTTCGTCGGGGCATTCGCGCAGCGCTCGGCATGGCACTTACTGCGCGCAGTCTTCCATCCGCATGCTGACGTCGCAAGGGGCCCGCCGCGATGCGTTACACGATCCCGTTCCAGGAACTCGGTCGCCACGACGTGGCACTCGTAGGCGGCAAGAATTCCTCGCTGGGCGAGATGATCGCGAACCTCGCCGCGCTTGGCGTGACGGTGCCCGGCGGCTTCGCGACCACGGCGGACGCCTATCGCGAGTTTCTCGCCCACGATGGCCTCGCGGACCGCATCAACGCCCAGCTCGCAGCCCTCGATGTCGATGACGTAGCGACGCTGGCGGAGACCGGCGCGCGTATCCGCGCCTGGGTCCTGGCCACGCCCTTCCCTGAACGGCTCGAGCGCGAGATCGTCGCCGGCTACCAGGCGATGTGCGAGGACGGCGTCGAGGCGTCGGTCGCGGTTCGCTCCTCGGCCACAGCCGAGGACCTCCCCGAAGCCTCTTTCGCCGGACAGCAGGAGACGCTGCTCAACGTGCGCGGACCCGACGCCGTGCTGCGCGCGGTACACGAGGTGTTCGCGTCGCTCTTCAACGACCGCGCTATCGCCTACCGCGTGCACCAGGGCTTCGACCATGCACAGGTTGCGCTCTCGGCCGGCATCCAGCACATGGTGCGCAGCGATCTCGGCGCCAGCGGCGTGATGTTCACGCTCGACACCGATTCCGGGTTCCGCGACGTCGTGTTCGTCACGGCTTCCTGGGGACTCGGCGAGACTGTCGTGCAGGGTGCCGTGAACCCCGACGAGTTCTACGTCTACAAGCCGGCGCTGCGCGCGGGACACGAGTCGATCCTGCGCCGCACGCTCGGCGCCAAGGCCATCAGGATGACCTATGCAGCGGCCGACCAGGAGCACCAGCGAGTCGTCACGACCGACGTCCCCGAGGCCGATCGGCTGCGCTTCTGTCTCGACGACGCCGACGTCCTGGAACTCGCGAAGCAGGCGCTCGTCATCGAAGAACACTATGGTTGCCCCATGGACATCGAGTGGGGCAAGGACGGCGAGACCGGACGGATCTTCATCCTTCAGGCGCGCCCCGAGACCGTGCAGAGCCGCGCCGGCCGGACGCTGCAGCGCTACACGCTCAAGGACAAGGGCAAGGTGCTCGCGGAGGGCCGCAGCATCGGCCACCGCATCGGCTCGGGACCCGCGCGCGTCATCCGCGGCGCGCAGGAAATGGCGCGCGTGGAGACCGGTGACGTCCTGGTTGCCGATATGACCGACCCCGACTGGGAGCCGGTGATGAAGCGCGCGTCGGCGATCGTCACCAACCGTGGCGGGCGGACCTGCCACGCCGCGATCATCGCGCGCGAACTCGGCATTCCCGCGGTCGTGGGCTGCGGCGACGCCACAAAGGTGATCCGCGAGGGCCAGCCCATTACCGTGTCCTGTGCGGAGGGCGACACGGGTTACGTCTACGAGGGTGCGCTCAGGTTCGAGCAGACACAGATCGAACTCGATGCCCTTCCCTCCCTGCCCGTCAAGATCATGATGAACGTCGGCAACCCCGACCGCGCCTTCGACTTCGCCGCGATCCCGAACTGCGGCGTCGGACTCGCCCGGCTCGAGTTCATCATCAACCGCATGATCGGCGTGCATCCGCGCGCACTGCTGGAGTTCGACCGCCTCGACCCCGATCTGCAGGACACGATCCGCCGCCAGATGGCCGGCTATGCCGGCCCCGTAGAGTTCTACGTCGACAAGCTCTGCGAAGGCATCGGCACGATCGCGGCGGCGTTCGCGCCCGAGCCCGTGATCGTGCGGCTGTCGGACTTCAAGTCGAACGAGTACGCGAACCTGATCGGCGGCCGGAAGTACGAGCCCTCCGAGGAGAACCCGATGCTCGGGTTCCGCGGGGCCTCCCGCTACGTGGACGAGTCCTTCCGCCCATGTTTCGAGCTCGAGTGCCGCGCCTTGAAGCGCGTGCGTGGCGCGATGGGACTGAAGAACGTCTGGGTGATGGTGCCCTTCGTTCGCACGCTGAAGGAGGCGCAGCAGGTCGTCGAGCTGCTGGCCGCCAACGGCCTCAGGCGCGGCGAGGATGGACTCAAGGTGATCATGATGTGCGAGATCCCGTCGAACGCACTGCTCGCCGAGCGCTTCCTCGAACACTTCGACGGCATGTCGATCGGGTCGAACGACATGACGCAGCTCGTGCTGGGACTCGATCGCGATTCCGCGATCATGGCCCGCCACTTCGACGAGCGCGACGACGCCGTGAAAGCNGTGCTCGCGATGGCAATCAAGGCATGTCGCAAGGCGGGCAAGTACATCGGAATCTGCGGACAGGGTCCGTCTGACCACCCGGACCTCGCGCGCTGGCTGCTCGAGCAGGGCATCGAGAGCATGTCGCTCAACCCGGATACGGTGATCGAGACGTGGCTGTTCCTCGCGGGAGAGAGCCCGGCAAAGCACTGACGTCGCGAGGGCGCGCTGCTGAGGGCCCTCTCACGCGTGGCGCGAGCTCGCGCTGTGGGCAACCGCCACTGTCGACTGCCATGGATAGGACTATCGCCGCCGCAACGCAGCGCGCCGAGCGTGTCAGGAAACGACCTGCCGCCCGGCCAGCGCATGCGCCAGCGTGCCGCCGTCCACGTACTCGAGCTCACCGCCCACCGGCACGCCGTGCGCGATGCGCGAGGCCCTGAGGCCCTGCCGCGCCACGACCTCTGCGAGGAAGTGGGCCGTGGCCTCGCCCTCCACCGTCGGGTTCGTGGCGAGAATGACTTCGCGCACCTCGCCCTCGGCGAGCAGACGCTCGAACGCGTCGATGCCGATCTGCTCGGGCCCGATGCCATCGAGCGGCGAGAGATGGCCCATCAGCACGAAGTAGCAACCGCGGAAACTCCCTGACTGCTCGATCGCCACGACGTCCGCAGGTGACTCGACCACGCAAAGCAGTGACCGGTCGCGGCCCGGTGCGGCGCAGACCGGGCACAGCTCACCTTCCGCGAACATGCGGCAGCGATGGCAGTGACCGAGCTTCTCGCTCGCGGAGACAATCGCCGCGGCAACCTCGCGCGCGCCGTCCCGATCGCGCTCGAGCAGGTGGAATGCCATGCGCTGCGCCGACTTCGGCCCGACCCCGGGCAGGCAGCGCAGCGCCTCGATGAGTCGACTCAGCGAGGGCGGGTAGAGCATCCGATGGTCAACCGAAGGGCAGCTTGAGCCCCGGCGGCAGGTTCATGCCGCCCATCAGTCCCGACATGCGCTCCTGCGTCGCCGTCTGCAACCGATGCACCGCATCGTTGAATGCTGCGGCGACGAGATCCTCGATCATCTCGCGATCGTCGAGCGGCACCGACGGGTCGATGCTCACGCGCCTGGCCTCGTGCCGACCGTTGATGGTGACCTTCACCATGCCGCCGCCCGACTCGCCCGTGACCTCCATTGCGGCGATCTCCTCCTGTGCCTTCTGCACGCTGGCCTGGAGCTGCTGCGCTTGCTTCATCAGGTTGCCGATACCGCCTTTCATCATGCTCGTCTCGACTCCTTGCGTCGGTCAGTTGAGGGGCTTCACGGATCCGGGCTGAACGGTGGCGCCGAACACCTCGCGCAGCGTGCGCACATTGGCATCCGCCTCGATCGCCTGCTCGGCCGAGCGCTGACGCTCGTCGGCCGCCTGCGCCTGTGCACGCGCGGGCGTCGGTTCCTCAGTGTCGCTTGCCGCGATCGACAGCCGCACCACCGCACCGTAGTGCCGCGACAGCGCCTCGGCCAGCTTCTGCTCGAGCTGCGGGCGCCGGAACGTGGAGCCGCTCGGGTCGAGCCGCAGTTGCACTACGTCGCCCTGGCGGCCCACCAGCACGCAGTGGGCCGCGAGCTGGGTAACGGGGCCCTGCAGACCGAGCCCGGCGACGATCGCGGACCACTCGCCCGCGCCGGCCGCCTTCGAGGCAGTGACCGAGGCCGGTGCGCGGGTCGGCTCGCTGCCCGTCGCGGCACGAGGCGATGCAGAGCGCGCGTTGGCACTTGCCGCCGGTGCCGTCCCCGTCGGGGCCGGCCTCGAATCAGCCCGCTCATCCGGCGATTCCTCGCCAACGGACTCGGGCCGGAACGCCAGCATTCGCAGCAGCGTCATCTCGAAGCCGCCGCGCGCATCGGGTGCGAAGTCGAGGTCGCGGCGCGCCATGATCGAGATCTGGTAGAAAAGCTGCAGGTCCTCGGGGGTGAACCTGGCGGCCAGCGCGGCGAGCTGGACGTCATGTTCCTCGTCCTCTCCGCGCAGGTCCGGCAGCGCCTGCAGCAGCGCCATGCGCTGCAGGGCCGCGGCCAGTTCGCCGAGCGCCTGGTCGTAGTCGGGTGCACGCTCGTCGAGTTGCGCGACACAGGTCATCAGCGCCGCGCCGTCACGGGCAGCCAGCGCATTCACGATCGCCTCGACGTGACGACGCTCGAGCGTACCGAGGAGCGCCCGCACCTCGTCCTCGCGCACGCGCCCGCCGCCGAACGCGAGCACCTGGTCGAGCAGCGACAGCGCGTCACGCATGCTGCCTTCAGCGCCGCGCGCTATCGTCCGCAGCGCGGCCGCCTCGAACTCGACCTTCTCCGCCTCGGCAATCGCCGTGAGTCGTTCCTGGATCAGACCGAGCGGCAGGCGCCGCAGATGAAACTGCAGGCAACGCGACAGCACGGTCACGGGAAGCTTCTGCGGATCAGTGGTCGCGAGCAGGAACTTCACGTGTGGCGGCGGCTCCTCCAGCGTCTTCAGCAACGCGTTGAAGGAGTGCGTCGAGAGCATGTGCACCTCGTCGATGAGGTACACCTTGTAGCGCCCGCGCGCCGGGGAGTACTGCACGTTGTCGAGCAGCTCGCGCGTGTCGTCCACCTTGGTCCGGGAGGCCGCGTCCACCTCCAGCATGTCCACGAAGCGCCCTGCGTCGATGTCCCTGCAGGCGCCGCACTCGCCACAGGGCTTCGACGACACGCCCTGCTCGCAGTTGAGCGACTTGGCGAAGATCCGGGCGATCGTGGTCTTGCCCACCCCGCGCGTGCCGGTGAACAGGAATGCGTGGTGGATGCGGCCGGAATCGAGGGCATTGACCAGCGCGCGACGCACGTGTTCCTGCCCCACCAGTTCGTCGAAGCTGCGCGGGCGCCACTTGCGGGCGAGGACGAGGTAGCTCATTTGGAGGGATACGGACCGATGGAGGCGGCCCGCGCCAGAAGGCCCCCGGCACCCGGTGTAACCGCTGCCGCTGCTCCCTTCCGGGCCTGACGGGGTTCACGGCTGACCGTCGCGAGGGATCCGACGCGAGCCACCATGGAAGGCGGGGAATATAGCACGCGGAACCTCAGTCCTTCGGCACCGGTGGCGGGCCCGGCGGGGCGTAGGACTGATAGGCGACCTCGCCACGCTTGGACTTGAATTCGGCCTGCACGGCCGAGAGCGTGCCCGGCTGCTCGTAGAGATCCACCATCGTCGCTGCGAGCACCTTTGACGCCCGCAGCAGGCCCTTGTGACCGATGGACATGCCACCGGAGGCGACCACGGGCCAGCCGTGCCACGGTGCATCCACCGGCGAGGTCGCGACGCTCACGTGCAGCGTCGGCGCAATCCAGCTCACGTCGCCGACGTCGGTGGAGCCGCCTTCCAGCGGCTGGCCCTCGAGCGGCTTCACGCCCTCGAACATGCCGACCTCCGGCACGCCCGTGGCACGCTGGATCTGTTTCGCGAAGGCCTGCTCCTCTGCCGTGTACACCGCAGGTCCGAGCCACAGCAGGTTGGCGTGCAGGAGCTTCGCACCGGTCTCGTTGNCGAGCACTTCCCAGTTGCCGCCCTGCACCGTCACCGTCGCGGTCGTCTCGGTCATCTCGGCTGCACCGCTCGCCAGCAGTCGCACGCGCGCAAGCAGCTGCTCGACCTCCGTGCGCTTCCAGTCGCGCAGCCAGATCCAGACTTTGGCGTACTCCGGGATGACGTTCGGCACGTCGCCGGCAGACGTGATCGTATAGTGCATGCGCGACGTGGGCCGGATGTGCTCGCGCATCAGGTTCACGCCGTGCGTAAAGATCTCCAGCGCGTCCGCCGCGCTGCGGCCGTTCCAGGGATCGGCCGCAGCGTGTGCCGAGCGACCGCGAAACTCGACCGCAAGATCCACCATCGCCTGGCTCGATACCATGTCGGCCTGCGTGTCGTCGGACGGATGCCAGGCGAGCACCGCGTCCACGCCGTCGAACAGCCCGTCGCGCGCCATGTAGATCTTGCCGCCGTAGTCCTCCTCGGCCGGTGTGCCGAAGAAGATCACCGTGCCGCGGAGCTTGCCCGCGGCGATCTGCTCCTTGATGGCGATCGCCGCGCCGAGGCTTGCCGCACCGAACAGGTTGTGCCCGCAGCCGTGCCCCGCAGCGCCCGGCACCAGCGGCACCTTCTCGGGCAACGCCTTCTGTGACAGCCCAGGCAGGGCGTCGTACTCGCCCATTACGCCGATCACCGGATGTCCCTGCCCATAAGTCGCAACGAATGCCGTGGGCATGCCGGCGACGCCACGCCGCACGCTGAAGCCCTGCGTCTGCGCGTAGTCGGCCAGCGCCGCGGCGGACTTGTGCTCGCGCAACGCAATCTCGGCGTAGGCCCAGATGCGATCGGAGATCTCTTCGAGGTCGCGCGCATGGCGGTCCACCGAGCTCACGGCCGCGAGCTTTGCCGGGCTGGCATCGGCGGGCATCACCGAAGTGGTGCCGCTCGAGGTCGTTGTGGGTCGCGTTGCGGCGTGCACGTCGGCAACCGCTGGAGCCGCGCCAGCGAGAGCAGCGCTCAGAATGGCGGCTTCGAGCGCTGCAGTGACCATCGGGGAATTGCGCATGCGATCTCCTCTACCTGCCCGTCAACCGCGGCCCCGGTATGGGGCGACGCCGGTTTCCGGAATCCACAACCCGGACGGCGGCCTGCCCGTCTGCCAGAAGACGTCAATCGGCATGCCTCCACGCGGATACCAGTAGCCCGCGATGCGAAGCCAGCGTGGCGAGAGGCTTTCGACCAGCCGCCCGGCGATTGCGAGCGTGCAGTCCTCGTGGAACGCGCCGTGGTTACGGAAGCTCACCAGGTAGAGCTTGAGTGACTTGCTCTCGACCAGCCAGCGCCGCGGCGCGTAGTCGATCACGAGATGCGCGAAGTCCGGTTGGCCGGTAATGGGACAAAGACTGGTGAACTCAGGGGCCGTGAAGCGCGCGAGGTAGAGCTTGCCCGGATGCGGGTTCGCGACGCGCTCGAGCGCCGCATCGCCCGGCGAGGCGGGGATCGCCGTCGGCGCGCCGAGCTGCGTGAGGCCCGGGTAGCGGCGCCTGGATCCCTTGGTGGATGCTGCCATTTAACACCTTGCACGGCGCCGGCCGGCGCCGCGCCTCAGACCAAAGTCGAAAGCTTCGCGCAGGCGGTGCCCTCCCCGCAATGGCGCGGGACTGTTAAGCTCGGGCAGGACCGCACTAGAAAGGCGACACCACGATGAGTGCCGCGACCAGGACCGGCAACGGCCATGCTTCAAACGGCGCGCGGGCGCCGAAGCTAATCTATTCGCTGATCGAGGGCCGGGCGGTCCTCGAGATGGCGATGCTTCCCGCGCTGGCGCCACTCCTGGCTGCGACTCCGAAAGGTGACGGCCATCCTGTGCTCCTGATACCCGGCTTCACGGCCGGCGACGCCACGCTGGTCGCGCTGCGGCTGTTCCTGAAGTCACGCGGGTATCACGTCGAAACCTGGGGATTCGGGCAGAACACGGGCTTCAAGCTGAAATTCAGCCAGGCGCTCGAGCAGAAGGTGCGCTTCATGCACCACCGCCACGGCCGAAAGGTGAGCCTGGTGGGCTGGAGCCTGGGCGGCGTCTACGGGTTCTACACTGCCCACGGTGCCCCGGAGTGCGTACGCACCGTGATCTCGCTGGGCAGTCCGATGCGATTCTCGCCCGAGACCTTCCAGACGCGCGCAGTCGTGCGCGCGGTCTATCGCTATTTCGCACACCCGATGGGTCCGGTCGCGCACCTGGCGCACGTGCGCTCCAAGGTGCTCAAGGCGCCTCCACCGATGCCCTCCACCTGCATCTATTCGCTGACCGACGGAGTGGTGCCGCCCCAGGCAGCACGCATCGAGACCGACGACGCCGGCCACGAGAACATCTGGGTTCCCGGCAGCCACCTCGGCCTCGGCTTCAATGCCGCCGTCATGTGGATCCTTGCCGACCGCCTTGCGCAGCCGGAAGGCGACTGGCGGCCGTTCCGTGTCGACGGACGGCTCGGTTCGCTCTACGGCCGCTGCGCGGATCTCGTCGCCCGCACCGCGTGACCGTCCCTGCGCCGCTCAGGCGGCGCTGCGACGCGGCCGTGTCCCGAGCTTGCCGTTCTTGGCCGCAGCGCCTTTCGTCGAGCGCGTACCCTTGCCGGTCTTCGCAGCCTTGGTGGACTTGGCACTGCCCGGCTTCCCGCCCCGTCGCCTTGCGGCGCGGTCGGCGAGCGCGAGGTACTCCTGGAAGGACTCGCGGATGCAGAGCGCAAAGAACTCGGGGTCCGGAATCTGCTCGCGGCAGGAGGTCGGCGAAATGATGATCCGGCCGTCGTAACTCGTGATCGCGAACACGAGCCCCATGCCGTCGGAAATCGGCATGATGGCCGAGAAGTAGGTCATCCGCGCGCCATTCAGGTACAGCGGAATCGCCGGCCCGGGCACGTTGGTGACCGTGCAGTTCGCCAGCGGCGCGCGCTGGCCGAAGCCCAGCGCCGACCCCGCCATCAACCGCGCGGAGACGGCCAGTGTCGCCGCCGGCGCATGCTTGGTGATGTCGGTGAGTTCCTTTGCGCCCACGGCCTGGTCGATGTCCTGGGCATTCGCCGTGTGCTGCCTTATCGACCGCAGACGCTCCACCGCGTCCTCGATGTCCGTCCCGAGCGGTACGCGCAGCAGGCTGAATCCCGACTCGCGCCGTCCCGGAATGGTGTCGGCATTGCGGATCGACAGTGGCGCCATCGCCACGAGGCTCGGCCCCGGAAGCTCATCGTGCGTGAGCAGGTAACGTCGCAGGGCTCCTCCGCAGACAGCCAGCACCGCGTCGTTGATCGTGGCATCAGACACCAGCGCGCGGATACGGCGGAACTCGTCGAGCGTGAAGCGCCGCGTCTCGAAAATGCGGTGTGGGGATACCTCGGCATTGAAGCGCGTGACCGGCAGGCGCTCCTGGTGCAGCCAGATCTCGCTGANCGTACCCAGGATCGCGGGTGCGACACGGCGCACCGCGCGCGCGAGCGGTGCGGCCACCATGAAAGGCTGCACCGCGTTGCGCAGCGCGGCCCGCGCGAGCAGCGACAGCGAGCCCGGGGGCGACTCCGGGAACCACGGCTCCGGCGGCTCCGGGTGCGGCGGAAGCGGCGTCGTGTCGTGCAGCAGCGTGGTGATCTCGGCACCATTCTTCACGTCGATGGCGGCGTGATGGATCTTGGTGAGGATNGCGAAGCTGTCGGGCGGCAGATCGAGAAAGGCATCGAGCCCCTCGACCAGGTACAGCTCCCACAGCGGCCGCGACAGGTCCAGCGGCCGGGCGTGGATACGCGAGACCTGGATGCAGAACTGTCGCCAGTCACCCGGCCGCGGCAGGGCGACGTGGCGCACGTGGTACTCGAGGTCGAAGCGCTCGTCCTCGATCCAGTAGGGATGGTCCAGATCCAGCGGCACGCGCAGAAGCTTCTGGCGGAAGATCGGCGAGAGGTGCAGGCGGCTCTCGATGTACTTCAGCAGCCCCTTGAATCGCACACGCCCGCCCGGTGCGGTCGAGGGGTCGTAGATATAGACGAGCGTGATGTTCGAGTTCGAGTGACCCGATTCCACGTAGACGAAGCGGGCATCCTCTCCGCGCAGCTGGCGCATCGGTCCGTTGCCTGTGTGTCCAGACCTCGATAGTCCGCCCGAGTCTAGCATCGCGTGCGTGGCGTCACCTGTTGCGGATATCGCATACTCGGGGGCACATGCTGCGGCCCATTCCACTGCTGGACCTTGCGTTCCTGTGGATCGACCGGCCGGAGACGCCGGCCAACGTCGGTGCACTGCTGCTGTTCGACCCCCCGGCGGGACAGGATCCGACCCGGCTGGCGCGCCAGGCAGTCCGGGCCTACCGGTCGAAGCCACCGACGCCGCCTTTTGACAGTATCCCCGACCTGCCGACCCTGGGCCTTCCTCGGTGGCGTCGCGCCGATCGAGTGGATCTGCGGCGTCACGTACTGCTCGACAAGCTCGATCCCCCGGGCAACCTCGAGCAACTGCACCGGCATGTCGCGCGACTGCACGAGCGGCTCCTCGACCGGTCACGCCCGCTGTTCGAGGTGCATCTCATCCATGGCCTGGCCAGCGGGCAGTTCGCGCTGTACCTGAAGTCGCACCATGCAAACTGGGATGGCCGCTATGCGATGGAACGCGTATTCGGCAACCTGCCACGCGAGCCGGGTGCGATTGCGCCGGCATTCTTTGCGGTTCCCGACCCCGGCGCGGTGGTTGAGCATTCGGGCGGCGTGATCGCGGATGGACTGCGTGCGCTGCTCGCGCGGGCAGCGGGATTCAAGGAACTCCTTGCGTCACTGTCGGCAAGGGCGCGGGCCACGCTGGATGCACAGCACGGCGCCGGGAACCGGCCGTTCGCCGGTCCGCATACGCGACTCAACGATCCGGTTGCACCCGAGCGCTCCTTTGCGACCTTCGAGCTGCCGCTCGAGGCCATGCGAAGGGTCGGACGTGCCGCCGGCGGGACCCTGAACGACGTGGCGCTCACGGTCGCCGACGCGGGTATCGGGCGCTACCTCGCCGATCTCGGTGAGCGACCAGCCGAACCGATAGTGGCGATGTGTCCCGTGTCCATGCGCGATCCGGGCGACCATGAAGCCACCACCAAGAGCGCGACGTACTTCGTGCCGCTGGGCGCTCCGCGCGCCGGTGCTGCAGCTCGCCTGCACCAGGTCGTTGCTGCGACGCGCGCTGCGAAAGACGAGTTCCGCGGCCGTTCGCTCGCGGCGATGCAGGACTACGCGATGCTCGCCTTCGGTCTGTGGCTGGCATCAAGCACCCTGGGCCTCAGTGCCGTGACGCGCCCGGTGATCAACTTCGTGCTGTCGAATGTCGGGGCGATCGACGGTCCGCGTTACCTGGGCTGCTCGAGGCTCGCCGCCGCGTACCCGGTTTCGATGCTCGCCGACCCCACCGGTCTCAACATCACGACCATGACGCTCGACGGTCGCATGCACTTCGGCATCGTTGCGAACGCCGCCGCGGTCGATGCCGTCCGGATCTCGCAGGCCTGCACGAAGGCCTTCGGGGACCTGTCACGTGCCATGGCGCGCGCTGCCCGGACGGGCGCCCTGCCCCGGGCCGGCTCGCCTCAGGCCTTGGTCCTGAGGAAGGCGCCTTTGCGCAAGCCGTCCCGCACGCGACGCATGCCAGACAGCCAGCGGTCATAGTCAGCGGTCTTGCGCTGAAGGTATCCGAGCACCTCCGGGTGCGTGAGGATCAGGAAGCCGCCGCGCTCGATGCCATCGGCAATTGCCGTCGCGGCCTGCGCCACGGTGAGCACGCCGGGCAGCGCGCCTTCGGGCGTCTGCTCGTCGAGCCCCGTGATGGCGGTCGCGACGTACTGAGGGCAGGCAACCGCGACCTCGATGCCACGATCCCCGTAAGTGATGGCGAGCGACTCGGCAAGCGCCACCGCGGCGTGCTTGGTGGCGCTGTAGGCGGTGTCGCCCGCCTGGCTCAGCAACCCCGCGGCCGACGCCACGTTCACGAGCGCTCCCGAGCCGCGGGCCAGCATGCCGGGCAGCAAGCCCCGGCACGCCAGGACATGGGCCATCACGTGCACGTCCCACATGCGCTGCCAGGTCGCATCGGGCGCCGAGAGCGCATCATCGAGGTCGAGAGCGCTCGCGCCGAAGCCGGCGTTCGAGACCAGCAGGTCGACGCGACCGTAGTGCGCTTCGGCGGCGCGCAGCATCGCCTCGACTGCAACCGGATCGGCAACATCGCACTGCAGGCCGAGGCCGCCCAGTTCGGCGGCCGTCGCGCCGGCGAGCGCGCCNTCCAGGTCCGCAACGACGATGCCGGCCGCCCCTCGACGCGCGAACTCGCGGCAGAGGGCACGACCGATGCCCCGTCCCGCGCCCGTGACCAGCGCGACCTTTCCATCGAGTTTCATCGTCTGGCCTCAGCGCGTCAGGAAGCGCCCCAGCTCGATCTTCGCGATGTGGTTGCGATGCACCTCGTCGGGCCCGTCCGCGATGCGCAGCGTGCGCGAGTTGGCGTACAGCCAGCCGAGGCCGAAGTCGTCCGACACGCCGGCGCCGCCGAACAGCTGGATCGCCTGGTCGATCACCTGGCAGGCCACGTTCGGCGCGACAACCTTGATCATGGCGATTTCCTTCTGCGCCGCCTTGTTGCCGGCGACGTCCATCTTCCAGGCCGCGTGCAGCACCAGGAACCGCGCCTGGTCGATCTTGATGCGCGCATCGGCGATGCGCTCGCGCCACACGCCCTGCTCCGCCAGTCGCTTGCCGAACGCCGTACGGCTGATCGCTCGCCTGCACATGAGCTCCAGCGCGCGCTCCGCGGCGCCGATCAGGCGCATGCAGTGGTGGATGCGGCCCGGGCCGAGACGCCCCTGCGCGATCTCGAAACCGCGACCCTCGCCAAGCAGCACGCTCGTCGCAGGCACNCGCACGTTCACGAAGTCGACCTCGGAGTGGCCGTGCGGAGCGTCGTCGTATCCGAACACCGGTACCTGCCGCAGCACCTTGACGCCCGGTGTGTCCATCGGCACCAGGATCATCGACTGCTGGCTGTGACGGCTCGGGTTCTGCGGATCGGTCTTGCCCATGAAGATGAGGATCCGGCAGCGCGGGTCCCCGGCACCCGAGGTCCACCACTTGCGGCCGTTGATCACGTACTCGTCGCCGTCGCGCACGATGCTGGCCTCGATGTTGGTCGCATCGGACGAAGCCACGGCGGGCTCGGTCATGGCGAAGCCCGAGCGGATCTTGCCCTCGAGCAGCGGCGCGAGCCACNCGCGCTTCTGGGCCTCGTTTCCGTAGCGCACCAGCACCTCCATGTTGCCGGTGTCGGGCGCCGAGCAGTTGAAGGGCTCGGGCCCGATGTGCGAGCGGCCCATGATCTCGCAGAGCGCTGCGTACTCGAGGTTGGTGAGCCCGGCGCCGTACTCGGACTCGGGCAGCCACAGGTTCCACAGACCCTCGGCCCGCGCCTTCTGCTTCAGTTCCTCGACCACCCTGGTCGGCACCCAGGCATTGCCGGCGGCGCGGTTGGCTGCGATCTCCTGATGGAAGCGCGCCTCGTTCGGGTAGACGTGCTGGTCCATGAAGGCGCCGACGCGCCGCTGCAGTTCCTTGACCTTGGGGGAATACTCGAAGTCCATGCGGATCTCCTCAGGCTGACTTGAGCCGCTCGACCTGGCGCCAGGCCATCTCGGCGAGCGG
>Ga0031656_10000295_pt1 | contig 16280 bp, 18 predicted proteins | sample FrelakmetDIP11DI_FD_55080 | JGI IMG/M metagenome (GOLD analysis project Ga0031656, IMG submission 55080) | Freshwater lake sediment microbial communities from the University of Notre Dame, USA, for methane emissions studies - DIP11 DI | ecosystem: Environmental > Aquatic > Freshwater > Lake >... | reverse complement strand
CCGACGTCCCCTTCGGCCTGACGGGCGCCGTGCCGACCTTCGAGGAGTACCAGGTGCAGGAACTCGCCGACCCCGACTTCCTGCCCCAGGCCACGTTCGTCGCGCTCGACGGGCACCGCTGGATCGGCCTGGGCGCGCTGATGAACGGGCCCGGCTTCCTGCTGAACTCGATGACCGGCGTGGCGCGCGAGTGGCGCGGGCGCGGGCTGGCCCGCTGGCTGAAGCTGCACACGATCCGCTGGGCGCTGGAGCGCGGAGCGCCAGAATTGCGGACCTTCAACGACGCCGTCAACGACGCGATACTCGGGCTCAACCGGTCGCTGGGGTTCAGGGTGGAGTCGGTCGAGGTCCGTTACCGAAAGGATGTGCGATGAAGCAGCCCGGATGCGAACTGTGCGAAGCGGAGGGCGGCCGCCTGGTCCTGTCGAACGAGTTCCTGCGCGTGGTGCTCGTCGACGACCCGGACTTCCCCGGCTTCGCCCGCGTGATCTGGCACGCCCACGTGCGCGAGATGTCCGACCTCGCCACCGAGGAACAGCAGCGCCTGCTGCAGGCCGTGTTCGCGGTGGAGCGCGCGCAGCGCGCTGTGCTCGCGCCTGAAAAGGTCAATCTCGCGAGCCTCGGCAACGTCGTTCCGCACCTTCACTGGCACGTGATCCCGCGATTCGCCGACGACAGTCACTACCCGCAGCCGATCTGGGGCTCGAGGCTGCGAGAAGGAAGCAGACAAGCGCTCGAATTTCGGCGCGCGCAGCTCGACCGGCTGCGCCGCCGGATTGCCGAGGAAGTCGCGCGCGTCGGGCGGCCCTGAATCAGCCCGGCGTGCAGGGCCGCAGGGTCTGCGCCGGGAACTCGCCGCGCAGCGTTGCGAGCTGGCGCGCGGCCGCCGCGTCGAGCTCGCGCAACTGGAACCGCTTCAGCACGACCGTCGAGGAGCGGTCGCTCATCCGCGCGCCCTTCACGCCCAGCTTCTCGAGCGCGACCAGATGCGACTTCGCCGCCTCGAGGTCGCGGAACGAACCGAGGCTGATCGCGAACCTCAGCGGCGCGTTCTCGCTCATCACCAGCAGGTCCTTGACGCCGAGCTTGCGCAGTTCTTCCGCGCGACGCTCGGCTTCCTGCGCGGTCTTGTGCGGCGGCAGGTAGACCATGTACCAGCCCGGCGCCTCGACCGGGCGCGACTCGATCTTCGCGCCGGGCGACAGCGCGGCCAGCAACTTCTCGACCCGCGCCGCGTCCGCGGCGGGAAAGTCGCCGAACTCAACGCAGGCCTGCGCGATATCGAGGTCGAGCGGCGCGCCGCCCTGCGTCGCTCGCTCGCGCAACTCCCGCACGTCCGCTTCCGTCAGCACGCGGAAGCGCTCGGGTTCGATCTGGCGCGCCACGCGCTCCGGTTCGCGTCCGGACTCGCCGAAGCGGCCGAACGCGCCCTGCTGCCACGCGAACAGCAGGAGGTTGACCAGCACGAGCAGGAGAAAAGCCAGCTTCATCGGAACGCCGCGCGCAGTGCGAGGCCGCGCAGCACCAGATTATGTTCGATGAGCGGCGCCAGTTCGCCCGGCAGGCGCGCCGCGAGCAGCTCGGCATGCCCGCCCGCAAGCAGCAGCCGCGGGGCCGGATCGAGGCCGGCGGAGAACCGGCGCCACACGCGCTCGACCAGTCCCGCTTGCGCGTCGAGCACGCCGGTAACGATCGCCTTGTCGGTCGTGTCGGGAAAGTCGACGGGCGCCCCGGTCGCCAGCGGCAGGCCGGCGGTACTGCGCGCGAGGCTCTCGAGCATCAGACGAACGCCCGGTGCGATGCAGCCGCCGACGAAACGCGAACCGTCTTCGCCCGCGAGGACGCAGTCCACTGTCGTGGCTGTCCCCGCGTTGACGACGACCAGCGACTTGGCCGGCAGCCGCGCACAGGCGCCGAGCAGCGCGTGCCAGCGATCCGCGCCGAGTTGCTGCGGATCGAGATAGCCGTTGACCAGCGTCGCCTCTCCGCTGAACGAAGCCTGCGACCGCATCCACTCGACCTCCGCCAGGCCCACCGCCCGCGCGGCACGCTCGACCGCCGCCACCACGGCGGCGCTCGCGACCGAGCAGCCGACCGCGCGGCGCGGGCCTGGAACGGCCTTCCACGCGTCCGCCAGGGTGGCAGCCACATCCAGCCCGCCGCGGTGCAGGGCACGGCCGCCGACGGACAGGCTGCCGTCGGCCGCCAGGGTCGTCCACTTGACGGCGGAGTTGCCGACGTCGATCAGGAGCGTCACGGCGCCGAGCCGCGGAACACCACGTCCCCGACGCTGACCGTGCGCGGCGGACCACCGCCGACCTCTATCAACAGGCGGCCGTGGCCGTCGACGTCGGCGAGGCGCCCGCTTGCGACCACCGCACCGTTGTCCACGACGTCGACGATGCGCCCGCGGCCTTCCATCAGCGCATTGAAGCGCGGCCGGAACGCCGCGAACCCCTGGCGCGTGAACACGTCGAGCGTCTGCAGCGTCGCCGCGGCGAGACGCCCGATCCATGCCTCGCGTTCGGCAGCGACGATGGCCGGTGGCAGCAGTTCATCCAGGCCGAGGGCCGGTTGGTCGATCATGTTCCGGGTGCTCGGTTCGAGGTGCAGGTTGATGCCGATGCCGACCACGAGCGTGAACTGCGCCTTGTCGTCCGCGGCGAGCTCGCTCAGGATTCCGCCCAGCTTTCGTCCGCCCACGCGCAGGTCGTTGGGCCACTTCAGCTGGACGTCGATTCCGCGCGGCTGCAGGCATTCGGCCAGCGCGACGCCGCACGCGAGCGTGATCGCGGGGAGCGAGGCTGGCAGTTCGGCCAGCGGCATGCCCATCGAGAACAGCAGCGCGTGCCGCGGCAAGGCAAACCAGGGCCGGCCCTGCCGGCCGCGGCCTTCGTACTGGAAGTCCGTCGCGCGCAGGACCGGCTGCGCGAACTGGACGCCGCGGGCGCGCGCCATCAGGTCTGCACTGGTCGACGACGTCTCATCGACGACCTCGACCGCGCACTTGCCCGTCCATCCCGAGTCGCCGATCCAGCCTTCGATCGCAAGCTTCGACAGGGGCGGTGGATCGAAGGCGGTGTCAGACGACGCAATCGCGGCGGAGTCCATGAAGCCCGGTAGCGGAAAGTTCGCTGGAATTTAGCACCCGGGTCGGGTCGACCGTTCGCTGCTCAATGCGGCTTGTCAATGCGTCGAGGCGGGCCCGACAATCGGGCATGTCCGCGTCACCCATTGTCGGCAAGCCCTGGCACACGCGCAGTTCCCCGCTGGCCCGGGGCGCCTGCGCCGTCTACACGCTGCTGCTTCTGTATTCGGGACTCGCGCCGTGGCGCGGCTGGCGCGATCTCGGCGTTGCCCCGCTCGCGTACCTCACGGCGCCGGTGCCGCGGCACCTGACTACCTTCGACCTGATGGTCAACGTCCTCGGCTACGTGCCGCTCGGGGCGCTCGTCGTGCTTGCGCTGCACCCGCGCGTTCGTGGCGTCGTGGCCGTGCTGATGGCGCTCGTCGCGGGCGCCCTGATCTCCGGGACGATCGAGGCCCTGCAGACCTATCTTCCCAGCCGCGTCCCGTCGAACATCGACCTCGCGACGAACAGCCTCGGCGCCCTCGCAGGCGGCCTGCTCGCCGCGCCGTTCGCGTCGAGCCTGATCGACCGCGGCCGGCTCGCCGACCTCAGGTTGCGCTGGTTCGAGCGGCGCCCGTCGGTGCTGCTCCTGCTCGTTTTGCTGTGGCCGCTCGCGCAGATTGCGCCGGAGCCGATGCTGTTCGGGTCGGGCGACCTGCGAGAAGCGCTGGGCGAGGCGGTCTCCGCGCTCGGCGGCACGTGGCCGTCGCTCGACCCGGCCGGCTTCGGGCCGGCGGAATTCGTCCTCGCCGAAGCGTTCGTCGTGTCCGCGGCACTGCTCGCCGTCGGCCTTGCCTTCGCGTCGGCGATGCGAAGCGCCGCTCCGCGCGTCGCGCTGCTGGTCGCGTTGCTGCTCGCCGCGCTCGCGGCGAAGGCGCTGGCACACGGCACGCTGTACGGGCCGGAGCGCGCCGTCGCCTGGCTCACGCCCGGCGCCTACGGCGGGCTCGCGATCGGCATGCTTGCGCTGCTGGCGTCGAGCGCGGGGCCGGCGCACTGGCGGCCACGCTTCGCGCTGGTCGCTCTCGGCGCCGCGCTGGTCGCGGTCAACATCGTGCCGGTGAATCCTTACTTCCTCGTCAACGTGCAGGAGTGGCGGCAGGGCGTATTCCTGAATTTCAACGAACTCGCGAGCTGGCTGTCGACCCTGTGGCCGTACGCACTCGGTCTCGCGCTGCTGACGCACGCGGCCACCGCACGCTCCCTGCGCTGATTCGGGCGTCCGGCTCCCTATAATCCGTGCTTTCCGGCCGACAGGGCGGTTGCGCCTCGCTCATGAGCTACTACCAGCGTCACGTCTTCTTCTGCCTGAACATCCGGGAGGACGGGGCGGCGTGCTGCGGCTGCCACAACGCGGCGCAGATGCAGCAGTACGCCAAGTCGCGCGTCAAGCAGATGGGACTGAACGGCGAGGGCAGGATCCGCGTCAACAAGTCGGGCTGCCTCGACCGGTGCGACGAGGGGCCGTGCGTTGTCGTCTATCCCGAGGGCGTCTGGTACACCTACGTCGACCAGCAGGACATCGACGAGATCATCGACTCGCACCTGGTCAGGGGCGAAGTGGTCGAGCGCCTGCTCATGCGCGAGCCGAGCGTCAGCCGGCCCTAGATGCTGTCGAGCGCCGAGAAGCACACGATCGACGGCAAGGCGGGGCGCATCGAGTTCGCGCTCGACTGGCCGGAGGATGCGCCGCCGCGCGGGATCGCCTACGTGGGCCATCCGCATCCGCTCTATGGCGGAACGCTCGACAACAAGGTGGCCGCCACGATGGCACGCACCTTCGCCGGGCTAGGGTGGCTCGCGGTACGTCCGAACTTCCGTGGAGTCGGGCGCAGCGAGGGTTCGCACGATGAAGGCCGCGGCGAGACCGAAGACTTCGTCCACCTGATCGATGCGCTTCCCACGCTGCCCGCCGTGGCAGGACGCATCGGTCCCGCGCTCCCGCTCGCGCTCGCCGGGTTCTCGTTCGGCAGCTTCGTGGCGTCGCACGCGGCGCGCACTCTGGCGGCGCGGCACCAGCCGGCTCGCCACCTCGTGCTCGTCGGTTGCGCCGCGGGGAAGTGGCCGATGCCGGGCGTTCGGCACGACACCCTCGTGATCCACGGCGAGAACGACGAGACGATCCCGCTCGCCGACGTCTTCGAGTGGGCGCGTCCGCAGAACCTTCCGGTCGTGGTCGTTCCGGGCGCGGACCACTTCTTCCATCGCCGGCTCCCGCTGCTCAAAACCCTGATAAGCGCGCACATTCTGGGGATGTTGGCGTTTGACGCGACCCAACAAACTCCGTAAAAACAGTCGACTGCCCGCATTCGCGCGGGCCGATCGAAAACGGGGACATGGGCGCGCGCAGCGCCCAACGCGATGGATGGATCTCTGATCTACGTGAAGACGCCGAAGGGCGTGGCCGAAGTCGGCGCGCGCGGCGCGCAGCTCTCGATGGTCGCGCGTCGCGTTCTGATCATGATGAACGGCAAGCGGACCGTCGACGAACTCGCCGTGTACGCGCGGGCCGGCGAAATCGGCGCGATCATGATCCAGCTCGAAAGCGAAGGCCTGGCCGAGAAGGTCGGCGCGGTCGCCGCGACGACCGTGGCCCTGCGGGCCATCAGCGAGTTGGCGCCGCCGCAGACGCCGACCGTCGCCCGTCCCGTGCCGGAAGAACGCGACCTCGGCCCGATCACGCTCGAGGAAGCGAAGCGGCGAGCGGTGCGCGAGCTGAACGATCGCCTGGGGCCCGAGGCCGACGGCATCGCGATGCGCATCGAGGCCTGCAGGAACATCGACGAGTTCCGCGAGCGCGTGCGCGACGCCGAGCGCTACGTCACGGCGGCGCTGGGCGCGGCGGCGGCGCAGGACTACCTGCGCGCGCTGCGGCGCGGGTCCTGAGTCGCCCGCCCGTCGCTCGTAGCGCTCCGCGCTCACCGCCCGCCTCGTCGTTTCCACTCACTTCCGGGGAGGGGGAAGGCGCACCCGGCGGCGATAGAATGCGAGCGCTGCCTGCCTCCCCTTCGGTCACGTGCCGCTTCCCCAGTACGCGCTCGCGCGCGCCTTCCTCGCCCTCGTCCTCCTGCTGCTGCTGACCGCCGGCGGCGCATCCGCGCAGTCCGGTCCGGTGCTGGCGGCGCGCGCCTGGACGCTGGTCGACGCCATGAGCGGCCTGACGATCACGTCGTCCGCCGCCACCCAGCGCATGGAGCCCGCTTCGCTGACGAAGCTGATGACGGCCTATGTCGTCTTCGCCGCGATCGCGGAAGGACGAACCCGGAGCGACGCCGCAGTGCAGGTGAGCGCGGCGGCGGTGACGGCTCCGGGACGCGACGGCTCGCGCATGTACATCGAGCCGGGCCGGGCGGTCACGGTCGACGGGCTGCTGCGGGGCCTGATCGTCGTTTCCGGAAACGATGCCGCGGTCGCGCTGGCCGAGCACACGGCCGGCGGCTCCGAGGCTTTCGTCGAGCGGATGAACGCCGAGGCCCGCCGGCTCGGCATGACGAACACCCGCTTCGCCAACGCCACGGGCCTGCCCGATCCGCAGCACTACTCGACGGCGGAAGACCTCGCGCGACTCGCGCAGCGTCTGCTCTCGGACTTCCCGCAGTACGCGCCGCTGTTCGCGCAACGCGAGTTCACCTACAACCGCATCACCCAGTCGAACCGCAACCGGCTGCTGTGGAGCGACGGCAGCGTGGATGGCCTTAAAACAGGCCATACGGAAGGCGCCGGCTGGTCCGTGATCGCGACTGCCGCACGCCCGCAGGGCACCGGAGAACGGGCCTTCAACCGCCGCCTGATCGCCGTCGTGCTCGGCGCGGCCAGCGACTCCGTGCGGGCGCAGGAAGCGCTGCGGCTGCTCAACTTCGGCTATGCCGCGTTCGATACCGTTCGGCTCTACAGGCAGGGCGACGTGCTCGCGCGCGTCGAGGTCTGGAAGGGAGATGCCGGCGAAGTTCCGATCGGCATCGAGCGGGACGTCTACGTGACGGTTCCCGCCGACGCCCTCCGCGCGCTGGGCAGGGCCGGACTCCAGTCGACGCTCGAACGGAACGATCCGCTCCTGGCGCCGTTGAGCAAGGGCGAGATCGTGGGACGGCTGAAGATCACCGCGGTCGGCGTCAGCGTCGCCACCGTGCCGGTGGTGACCCTCGACAGCGTCGGCGAGGCGGGCCTCCTCGGGCGCGCGTACGATGCCGTGCGATTGTGGTGGAGGAGGCGCAACTGATGGAATGGCACGAGGGAACGTGTTACCTGAACGGCAAGTGGATGCCACTCGCCGACGCGAGCATCTCGGTGCTGGACCGCGGCTTCATCTTCGGTGACGGCGTCTACGAAGTGATCCCGGTCGACACGGTCGACGGGATCCGCGCGCCCTTCCATGCGCGGCCGCACTACGCGCGGCTCCAGCGCAGCCTCGACGCGGTGCGCATCTCGAATCCGGGTTCGCTCGAGCTCTGGCTCGACCTGACCGCCGAACTGATCGAACGCCATCCGTGGCCGCGCCAGCTGATCTACGTGCAGGTGACGCGCGGCGTGGCCAAGCGCGACCACCCGTTCCCGACGGGAGTGACGCCGACGGTGTTCATGAACAGCACGCCGTGGCCGCAGGTCCCCGCCGAGCAGATCGAGAACGGCGTATCGGCGGTGACGCACGCCGACGAGCGCTGGCTGCACTGCGACATCAAGAGCATCTCGCTGCTCGGCAACGTGCTGATGAAGCAGTACGCCATGGACCACGGCGCGTCGGAGACCGTGATGCTGCGCGACGGTTTCCTGACGGAAGGATCGAGCACGAACACCATGCTCGTGAAGGACGGCGTCGTGATCGCGCCGCTCAAGACGGTGCAGATCCTGCCCGGCATCACCTACGACGCGGTGTTCGACATCGCCCGCGCGCACGGACTCGTGACGGAGCGCAGGCCGGTGGCGGAAGCCGAGCTGCGCTCCGCCGACGAAGTGTGGCTGAGCTCCTCGGGCCGCGAGGTCCTGGCGATCACCCGCCTCGACGGAGCGCCGGTCGGAAGCGGCCGGCCGGGCCCTGTCTACAAGCAGGTGCAGGCGTGGATGCAGCAGGCGAAGCGCGAAGACGCGCTGGCATGGAAGGCCGAGCGCGGTGGCCGCACGCTCGCGGCATGACGGACGACGCGCCGCCACCACCGCCGGGACTGCAGTTCCCGACCGAGTTCCCCATCAAGATCATGGGGCGGCGTGTCGAGGGGTTTGCACAGGGGATCGTCGAGGTCGTGCGCGCCCACGCTCCCGACTTCGATGCGTCCACGCTCGAGATGCGGACCTCGAAGGATGGCAACTACCTGTCGGTCACCGCAACGATCAACGCCACATCGCGCGAGCAACTCGACGACCTCTACCGCGCGCTGACGAGCCATCCGCTCGTCAAGATCGTGCTGTAACGGCGATGATCGTCCGACTGCTGGGCCGCGCGGAGTACGTCCCGACCTGGGACGAGATGCGCGCGTTCACGCAGCAACGGACGCCCGGCACCGAAGACGAACTCTGGCTGGTCGAGCATCCGCCCGTGTTCACGCTCGGCCAGGCGGGTCGGCCGGAGCACCTGCTCGCGCCGACCGACATCCCGGTGATCAAAACCGATCGCGGCGGCCAGATCACGTATCACGGCCCGGGCCAGGTCGTCGCCTATCCGCTGCTCGACCTGCGGCGCCTCGGCATCTTCGTCAAGGAACTGGTGTTCCGGATCGAGCAGGCCGCGATCCAGACACTCGAAGGGTTCGGCGTCGACGCGCGTCGCGTGAAGGGCGCGCCGGGCGTCTATGTCCCGTACGCAGCGAGCCGCGCGGCCGGCGAGTTCTCGGGGCTTGCGAAGATCGCCGCGCTCGGCATCAAGGTCACCAGCGGTCGCTGCTACCACGGCGTGGCACTCAACGTGGGGATGGACCTCGCGCCGTTCGCCCTGATCAACCCTTGTGGCTACGCAAACCTGCCGGCCGTCGACCTGGCGACACTTGACATCCACGTCGAGTGGAACGACGCTGCCTGCGGACTTGCCGAGCGCCTCCGGACCCACCTGTCGTGAACAGCACCCTCGACTCCCAGATCGCGATCGAGCCCGGCTCCTGGAGTGCCTGGCTGGTCGCCTTGCGGCCGAAGACACTGTGGATCGCCGTGGTTCCGGTCTTCGTCGGGACTTCGCTCGCGGTCGCCGAGATCGGCCAGGTGAATCCGCTGATCGCGTTCCTCGCCCTCGTGGCCTCGATCCTGCTGCAGATCCTGACCAACCTCCAGAACGACGTCGGCTACACCAAGCGCGGCGCCGAGACGGCCAGCCGGATCGGCCTGCCGCGCGCCACGGCGCGCGGCTGGCTCACGATCGCCGCCGTGCATCGGGCGCTGGTCGCCGTCGTGATCGCCACGATGCTGGTCGGCCTGCCGATCGTCTTGCACGGCGGCTGGCCGGTGCTGCTGATGGGAGTGGCGTCGATCGTCGCCGCATGGGCGTACATGGGCGGACCCCGCCCGATCGCCTACACGCCGTTCGGCGAGCTGACCGTCTTCGTGTTCTTCGGGCTGATCGCAGCGGTCGGCAGCTACTACATCCAGACCGGCACGCTGTCGCCGAGCGCGTGGCTGGCCGGGTGCGCCATCGGCTCGATCGCGGCCGCGGCGCTCGCCGTGAACAACATCCGCGACTGCGTCCACGACGCCGAGGTCGGCCGCCGCACGCTGGTGGTCGCGCTCGGCAAGGCGGCGGCCGAGCGGGCGTTCCAGGCCGCGCTGCTGCTGCCTTACGTGCTCACGGTCGCGCTCGCGCTCACCGACCCTCGCCTGGTCGGCCTGCTGGCCGTGCTGGTCACACTGCCCGCGGCGCTCGGGCTCGCGCGCGACCTGCCCCGCACGCCGCCCGGCCTGCCCTACAACGAGATGCTGTTCCGGACGTTCAAGCTCGAACTCGTCTTCGGCGCGTGCTTCACGATCGGCGCCCTGCTTCCCGGCCTGCTGCCGGGCGTCCGTTAAGATCGGTCCGTTCCCCCAGCGCGGCGCGCGGCCTCGTCCCGTCGCGACCTTCCTCCGATGAGCAGCACACCCGTACCACCGCCGGGATCCGATGCGCCGTCGCCCAAGCTGAAGGGCGAGGCGAAGACCGGCAAGGTCTTCAGGAAGTTCGACATCAAGCCCGTCCCGGCGGGCCAGGCGCTGAAGAAGCCCGAGTGGATCCGCGTGAAGGCGGGGTCCCCGGCCACGCGCTTCTACGAGATCAAGTCGATCCTGCGCGAGCACAAGCTGCACACGGTGTGCGAGGAAGCGACCTGCCCGAACATCGGCGAGTGCTTCGGCAAGGGCACGGCGACGTTCATGATCATGGGCGACAAGTGCACGCGCCGCTGCCCGTTCTGCGACGTCGGCCACGGCCGCCCCGATCCGCTCGACCCGGACGAGCCCGCCAACCTGGCGAAGACGATCGCGGCGCTGAAACTCGAGTACGTCGTCATCACCTCGGTCGACCGCGACGACCTGAAGGACGGTGGCGCCAGGCACTTCGTCGACTGCATCCGCGCGACCCGGGCCGCCTCGCCGTCGACCCGCATCGAGGTGCTGGTGCCGGACTTCCGCGGCCGCCTCGACCGCGCGCTCGAGATCCTCGTCGCGGCGCCGCCCGACGTGATGAACCACAACCTGGAGACGGTGCCGCGGTTGTACCGCGAGTCGCGTCCGGGTTCGGACTACCGGCACTCGCTGAAGCTGCTCGAGGAGTTCAAGCAGCGGGTGCCCGGCGTGCCGACCAAGAGCGGCCTGATGGTGGGGCTGGGCGAGACCGACGACGAGATCCTGCAAGTGATGCGCGACCTGCGCGCGCACGGCGTGGACATGCTCACGGTCGGCCAGTACCTGGCGCCGACCAGCCACCACCTGCCGGTTCGCCGCTACGTGCACCCCGACACGTTCCGCATGTTCGAGGCCGAGGCGGCCGGGATGGGCTTCTCCCACGCGGCGTGCGGCGCGATGGTGCGGTCCAGCTATCACGCCGACCAGCAGGCGCACGCGGCGGGCGTCGCCTAGGAAACGGGCGCCATCGCGTATCGCCTGCAGCGGGGCCCGCGCCCCTGAAACAGCGCCGCGGGCCGGCCGTCTCAGCCGGCTTCGGCGGCAAGAAGCCGGGGCGGCAACGGCGCGTCGAGCGCCGCGCAGATCATCCGCAGCGTGCTGGCCGCGCGCCAGTTCGTGGCGTCGTCGGCGAACACCGTCGCCGTCACCGCCTTGATGAGCTGCGGCTTCGCGAGCGGCGCGAGCCGGTTCAACCGGTCGAGCGCGTCCGAGACCGCATCGAGCCGAATCGAGTCGCCGGGCGTGAACGGCGCGTCGACGCCCGGAAGCAGCAGAGCGCCCGCGTTGAACGCGTGCTCCGCGCGCTCCGGAAAGCGCACGGCCGCGGCAAGCGAAAGCACGAGGGCGGCCTCCCGGGGCAACTCGCGAACCGTTCGATGGCTGATCGGAACGGCCCGGCCCGCATCGGCGCCGAGCCGGCGCTTCAGGATCGTGAACAGCAGGAACTCCGGCACCGACAGGCGTCCGTCGGCGACGATCAGCATGTGTGCGACCCGAAGAAGCCGCTGCCTCGTGTCCTGCGGAAGCTTGCGCAAGGCCGGCATCGCCGTGTCGGCCAGCGGCAGGCGGGCACCCGGCGGCAACTGCTGGATTCGACCGTGGTGGTCGTCGACGATCGGCAGCGCCTCGCTGCCGTAAGCCTCCGCGATCAACTTGCGCTGCTGCGCGCGCAGTTCGACGTCGAGATCGACCAGCAGCGCCAGCGCCAGCAACTGCGAGCGCGAGCCATCCGCGGCCGCGGCGCGCAGGGCGGCCAGCGTCGCCCGCTGCGCGTCGTCGAGCGCGAAGTCGCGCGAGCGCGGCAGGCCGACCTTGCCCACGGAATCGGTGATCTGCGCAGCCGCCGACGCAGACGCGGCGACGAGGCCGGCCACCGGCGACAACGCGTCGGGAAACAACGCGGACGCGGGCTCGACAACGCCGGCCGCATACGGCGGAGCGACGAACGGAATCGGCGGAAGCTCCGCTTCGGCCGCGGGACGGCCTTCGAGCGCCACCGCGACACGGTCTTCCGGCGCGGGCAGGAACTCCACCTTGCGTCCGTAGATTCGCCCCACGCGCTCCGCGATCGGCGGATGCGTGGCGAAGAGACCGCTGACGAACGCGGGACGCGCCGCCCCGAGGAACAGGTGCGACAGCGACTCCGCCTGCGGATGATCGATGCGCGTGCCGAGACCCTCGGCGGCGCCGAGGCCGCCGATCTTGCGCAGCGCGCCGCCGATGCCATCGGGGTTGCGCGTGAACTGGACCGCGCTGGCGTCGGCGAGAAATTCGCGCTGGCGCGAGACGGCGGCCTTGATCAGTCGTCCGAAGAACACGCCGATGTAACCGAGCACCCACAGGGTGACCCCGGCCAGGGCGACCACCGCGATGCCGCCGCCGCGATCACTGCCGCCGCGGCCGCGTCCGGCGACCCCGAGCAGGAAGCGACCGGCCATCGCGACCATCGTGAGCCCGAACAGCACCCCGATGAGCCGCATGTTCAGCCGCATGTCGCCGTTCAGCACGTGCGAAAACTCGTGCCCGATCACGCCCTGGAGTTCGTCGCGCGTCAGCCGAGTGAGGGTGCCGCGCGTGACGGTGATCACGGCGTCGTTGATCGAGTGCCCCGCCGCGAAGGCGTTGATCGTGTTCTGGTCATCCATCACGAACACGCGCGGCACCGCGACGCCGGATGCGATCGCCATTTCCTCGACGACATTGAGCAGCCGGCGATCGAGCAGGTCACGCGTCGACGGATCGACGGGCCGGGCACCGACCATCCTCGCGACGGCCTCGCCCCCGGACGCGAGCGCGCTCATCTCCACCGCTGTGCCGCCGGCGATCAGGCCGAGCACGACCAGCGTGTTCGTCAGGAAGAAGCCGTTCGGAAGGGCCGCCGTCGCCCACGGCCGGCCGCTCGGCAGGAAGGCCGTGAAGTAGACGCCGGCGCCGACGACGTTCACCGCGACGACGACGCACAGGACGGCGAGCACGAACAGCACGATCAGCCGCCGGCTCGTGCGGCGCGCGACTTCCTGATGCTCGAAGAAGTCCACGGGATGCGGCTGTCAGGGCGCGCGGGCGCACCGGGCGCCCGCCACCGCCCTTCGCGCCTTCGTCAGAACTGAACCTTCACCGGGCGACGCTCTTCGTCGCTCTCGGTGGACTCGAGCAGTTCGGCGGGGGCGAACGAGAACGCGCTCGCGATCACGTTCGTGGGGAACTGCTGCGCGGAGGTGTTGTAGCTCATGACCGCGTCGTTGAAGCTCTGGCGCGCGAACGAGATCTTGTTCTCGGTGCCCGTCAGTTCCTCGGTCAGCTGCATCATGTTCTGGTTGGCCTTCAGGTCCGGATACGCCTCCGCCAGCGCGAACAGGCGCGACAGCGCGCCCGACAGGGCGCCCTCGGCCACCACCAGCCCCTGGATCGCGGACGCCGAGCCGGGATCGGCCGATGCCGCCGCGTTGGCGCTTACCGCCGTGTTGCGGGCCTTGATGACGTTCTCGAGCGTCTCGCGCTCGTGCTTCATGTAGGCCTTGGCGGTCTCGACGAGATTCGGGATCAGGTCGTAGCGCCGCTTCAACTGCACGTCGATCTGCGCGAAAGCGTTGCGGAACTTGTTGCGCAGGCTGACGAGACGGTTGTACGCACCGACCGCCCAGAAGACGACGACCGCAATGATCACCAGCACGACGATCCACCCCATGTCACCCTCCCAAGTCGGACAACCCGTGCGTCACCCGCAGCGCGGGCACGCGGCCGAGCGCGCGCCGATGCACCGTCGACGCCGCTCGCACAGGGGCGCCCTGGCGCCCTGTCCCTGTCCTCGCCATGCGACAGGGAGGCGGACTATAAGTCAACAGGCCCGGGAGGCAAGGCTCGATCGGGCGCCGGAAGCCGCCGCACATCAGCTGACGTCGAATTGCGACACGTGCCTCACTTCGCGGTGCCCGGCGTGGCCACGGGCGACGCGACGGCGGCCGATGAAGCGTCGGGCGCCGGGCTCGATGCAGGCGGCGCGCTGGCCGCCGGCGCGGCGGTCGTCGCCGGCGCGGGCGGCTGGCTTGCCCCCAGGCGGCGCCGCTGCACTTCCTCAGGCGTGCCGACGTCGAACACCTTCACCACCTGCTGCACTCCGGAGACACGGCTGGCAACGTACGCGGCAACCTCGCCTTCCTTCGCGGTGACGAAGCCCATCAGGTAGACGACGCCGCGCTCGGTCACGATGCTGATCGAGTTGAACGGAATCTCCTTCGTGTTGACGAACTGCGCGCGGACCTTGGTGCCGATCGTTGCGTCGTTCGTGCGCTGCCCGAGCGTGGACGGCTTCGCGACCGCGAGTTCGTTGACGACCGTTCGCACGTTCAGCGACCGCGCCGCAATCTCGCCCGCCTGCGCCTTCGCCTGCTCGGTGGGCACTTCCCCGGTCAGCAGCACCTTGCGCTCGAAGCTGTTGATGCTGATGTGGAAGTCACTGGAGTTGGCCTTGAAGGCCGTGCCCAGCTCGTTGCTCAGCCGCAGTTCGATCGCCTGGTCGTCGATCTGCGCCCCGGTGGTGCGCCGGTCGGTGGCGACGATCGCCGTGCCGGCCGCGATGGCTCCGACGACAGCGACCGCGCAAGACGACAGCAGCGACACCACGATGGCTGCGACAAACAGGGGTTTCGCCAACTTCATCTGTTCTCCCTCAATTGAACTCTCTATGTCGCGAACGCGTCGCGAATCCAGTCGATTGTGCCACTGCCGTCCACGGTGACGACGTCGAAGCGGCACGCCGGCCAGCGCTCTCCGCAGTGCTCGGCGAGCCAGCGATGGGCCGCGCGCGCGAGACGCCTCTGCTTGTACACGTCCACGCTCGCCAGCGCACCGCCGTAGCGCTCGCTCGCCCGCAGGCGCACCTCGACGAACACGACGACGTCGCGCTCGCGCACGACCAGGTCCAGTTCGCCATCTCGGTAACGCGCGTTGCGCGCGAGGACACGGCAACCCGCCGCGCACAGGTGGCGCTCCGCGGCATCTTCGGCCGCCGCGCCCGCGCGCTGCTTCGGCGTGCGGACGCCGGTCGTGCGCGGCGCAGGACCGCGCTTCGGCATCAGCGCCCGATCTCCTCGCGCTCGATCGCTCCATTGCGATAGATGGCGGCAGCCGGCGTTCTTTCCACGCGCGGTCCCGATCCACGATCGACTTTCAGCCGGCCCGTCATCCCCTCGATCGTGAAGCGGGTCTCGCCGCTGCTCCAGCGCTGCGCGACGCGGTACGCGTCCGAACCGAGCGCATACAGCCGCGCGAGCTCGACAGGCATCGGCGCCGGCGGCAGCGGGCCTCCGGCGCCGGCCGCAGCGTCCCCGCGAACGAGCCACGGCATGTCGACGAAGCGGACGCCGTCGAGATCGTGCGCGAGCGCGGTTGTTTCGGGACTCGCAGCACCGCCCCCGGGGTTGAGCAGCGACGTGCCAAAAATGAGGATAGGCCGCGGTATGCGCGCCCGCAGCAGCGCCGCCGAGCGGGCATCGAGCGCCAGGAAGACGGCCTCGTGCCGGTTCGCGTCCAGCTGCTTCGACAGGCGGTCACCGCTCTCCACGGCAGTGTCCACGACGATCGGCACTTCCCCGCCCGCCCGCAGCGCGCTGACGTAGGCCTGCGCGATCCGCCGCTCGAGAGGGCCGGGGCCGGAGAGCACGACGAACCGCGGCGCCGCGGACGGAGAGTGGCGGGTGCCGACGAACTCGGCCAGCGCGACGCGCACGACGTACTGCGCTTCGGCTTCCGCCGATAGTCCCAGCGCGATCATCGTCGGTGGCGCGGCCGCGCCGCGATCCGGATAGTTGAGCGCCACCAGCGGCACCGAGGCGTAGCCGCCGTCGAACACGGCGTTGACCTCGCTTCGCAGCAGCGGCCCGACCACGACCTNCACGCCGCGCTCCTGCGCGCCGCCGATCGCAGCCTGCAGCTGCGCTGCATCGTCGTCGACCTCGATCACCTGGATCGCGACCGTGCCGCGGGCCGCCTCGTGCGCCGCGAAGAAGCCGAGGCGGACCGCCTCGGCCGCCCTCGCGAACACTGTCTGCTGGTTCGGCAGGATCAGCGCGATCGA
>Ga0031656_10000288_pt1 | contig 16325 bp, 10 predicted proteins | sample FrelakmetDIP11DI_FD_55080 | JGI IMG/M metagenome (GOLD analysis project Ga0031656, IMG submission 55080) | Freshwater lake sediment microbial communities from the University of Notre Dame, USA, for methane emissions studies - DIP11 DI | ecosystem: Environmental > Aquatic > Freshwater > Lake >... | reverse complement strand
TCCGCGAACGTGTCCGGAGCGGCAACAAGAGTCATTGCGGCGACTGCCACCGCCGCCAATAGCTTGCGAGTCATGCCGATTCCCCTCTGGTGATGCGTCCGGTCGGACGCTGGTTGTGGCCCCGTGATCGGGCAGCCGGACCCTGACACCGCAAGCGGCGTCGGTCGAGCGCGAGCGTGTGCGCATTGCCAAGGCACAGGAGAACCTGCCCGGCGCGCAAGCTCACATGCGTCGTCCGCACACGAACACAGCCGGCCCGGTCAAGGACGCGGTCAATTGCCCGCTGAAGTCGGCAGTACCTGCACCGGCGTTCCATTGAGCACCGCGGTGCCCGTCAGGACATCGACACGCTGATCGTCGATGACGTCGTTGATGCTGACTCCCGCATGCCGACTCGCGATGCCAAGCCGGACGCCTTCGCGATCGTGACCCCAGCCGTGTGGAAGTGACACGACACCCGGCATCACGTCGGTCGTCACCTCGACGGCCACCGTCACCTCTCCGACTCTTGAGCGCAACCGCACCGTGGCCCCGTCGGCGACGCCATGACGCGCCGCGTCCTCGGGATGGATCAGCAGCGTGCAGCGCGGCTTGCCTTTCACGAGCCGCTGGCTGTTGTGCAGCCAGGAGTTGTTGCTGCGCACGTGGCGACGACCGATGAGCACGAGGGGCGGCGGCGCATCACCGAGAGCGCGGGCCGCACGCTTCAGATCTTCGACATGCCGCGGCGGCGCGAGCTGCACCTTGCGGTCTGCCGTCGCGAGCCGACGCAGCAGATTGGGCTCCAGCGGCCCCAAGTCCACGCCGTGCCGCGATTGCTCGAGACGCCGGATCGAGAGTCCCATCGGCCGTCGATCCGGCGCGGCGAGTTGCTTTCTAAGGGCCGCGAGCCCGGGCAGCGCCGCGATCGAACTCAGCCAGCCTTCGTTCGGCATGCCGTAGGCACCGGTGCGCAGCATGAGATCGAGCGCACCACGCGGGCCGAGCCGGCGCCCGACGACGCCCTTCGCACGGGCGGCCGCCCGCGCGCCGCCCGGAGGCGTGCCGAGCCGCAGCGTGAGCTCGGCGAGGATCTCGTGGTCGTGCAGCGCGTCCGCGGGCTTCTCGAACAACGGCGGTGAATACTTGGCGACATTGCGCACGGCGAAGCCCGAAAGCGCGATGTCGTAGTGCGCACGTTCCAGCGGGCTCGTCGGCGGAAGGATGAGCTGCGCGTGCCGCGTCGTCTCGTTCAGGTACGGGTCGATGGAGACCATGAACTCGAGACTGGCCAGCGCGCGGTCGAGCTGCCGTCCATTCGGGGTCGAAAGCACCGGATTGCCCGCGAAAGTGATCATTGCGCGCACCCGGCCTTGGCCCTCGGTCAGAATCTCATCGGCGAGCGTTGCGACTGGCAGTTCGTTGCCGAACTCCGGGAGCCCGCGCACGCGCGAGCTGAACTTGCCGTAATGACCCTTAGAACCGTAGGCGCGGGTGAGGTCCACCGCGGGCTCCGCAAACATCATGCCGCCTTCGCGATCGAGGTGGCCGGTGACCGCGTTCAGGCAGTAGATGAGCCAGAGCACCAGCCCGCCGAACTCCTGGGTACAGGCGCCGACGCGGCCGTAGACGAGCGCCTTCGGTTCCACGCAGAGGGCCGCAGCGAGTCGTGCGACCTCCTCCGGCGCGATGCCCGTGCGTGCCGCCAGCTGCGCGGCATCGAAACCGAGCACGGCTTCGCGCAAGGTCGCCAGACCTTCGACGTGATCCGCGAGGTGCGCGAGATGCGTGCGCCCGGAAACGAACACCTCGCGCAACAGGCCGAGCAGCAGAAAGACATCAGTGCCAGGCCGGATCGGCAGCCACTGGTCGGCGATCTCCGCCGACTCGGTGCGCCGCGGATCGATCACGACGAAGCGCCCGCCACGCGCCTTGAGCGCAGCGACCCTCTTCTCGAAGCCTGGCGCACCCATGATCGAGCCGCCTGAAGCGACCGGATTTCCGCCGATGCAGACGAACAGCTGCGTGCGGTCCACGTCGGGGACCGGGATCAGGAACTGGTGCCCGAACATCGCGTGCGAGGCGACCATGTGCGGCAGCTGGTCGACGCTCGTCGCCGAATACAGGTTTCGGGTGCGCACGGCGCGGATGAAATCACCGATGCCGAGCATGGCGCCGAGGTTGTGCACGGTGGGATTGCCAGCGTATAGCGCGACGGCGTCGTTGCCGTGGCGCGCGCGGACCTCGCCGATGCGCCGCTCGACCTCGGCGAACGCCGAGTCCCACGAGACCGGCTCCCAGCCGCTCGGCGTGCGACGGATCGGCTGTCGCAGCCGGTCCGGGTCTTCGTGAAGGTCCTTGAGTGCGACAGCCTTCGGGCAGATGTGCCCGCGGCTCAGCACGTCCTCGCGGTCCGGCTTGATCGAGATGATCTCGCTGCCGCGATGCTCGATGACAACGCCGCACATCGCCTCGCAGAGCGGGCAGGTGCGGTGATGCAGGCGGGACTCCGTCATGGCGCTCCCCCCTTTACGCGGAGATCAGACTGGCCGCGGCCGCCGCCTCAATGCGAGGCTGCATAGCAGGAGAAGGAGCAGTGGTCCGGCACTGCCGCTACCGCTGTTCCTCCGCTGCCCACAGTTCGTCACACCCTTCACCTCGTTGCCTGCGAGGCTGAAGTTGTAGATCACGCCCTGGCCGCACTTGCCGCCACCCGCCGCGAGACCGACGAACGTTGAGGCGTCCAGCTGCAGCATCTTGCCGGTCGGGGTCGACCCGTCTCGGCCCTCGAAGCTCGCAAGGCTCGTGAAGCCGGTACCGTCGCGGGCGATCGAGAACAGCGTGCCGAAGGTGGTGGTGGTGCCCTCAGTGCTGGTGCCGCCGGTGGCGGTCGAGCCGTAGAGCAATCCATCCTGGGCGAGCAGCAGTTCCCCTGTGGGGCGGGCACCCTTGCTGCCGTCGAAGGCGTGCATGGGCGTGAGCAGCCTGGTGGCCGGGTCGAAGCTGAAGACAGTCCCGTTGCCTTCGGTGCCACCGAGGTTGGTGACTCCGTACAGCTTCCCGTCCTTGCCGTCGGTCAGGCCGGCGATCGGTGTGGCGCCGTCCGCGTTCGTGGACAGCCCGTTCGCATTGGTCGTGAGCGCGGAGAACGTGTAGATCACCTCGAATCCGTTGCCGTCCAGTCCGAGGCGGAACAGCGTGCCGGTGCCGTTCGCGCCGCCGCTCGACGCCGTGCCGTACAGAACGCCCTCGGAGGTCACCACCAGCGGACCGAGCAGATTAAGGCCATCGGCGTTGAGCGTCGGGGTCGCGCCCGCAGCAGACGTCACCGGCCCGAAGGCGTGCAGCACCGCGAATCCAGAACCGTCCTTCGCAAGCTTGAACACGACGCCTGTGCCGTTCGGGCCGCCATTACGGGTTACTCCGTAAAGGAAGCGGTCCGGGCCCTCGATCAGCTCTGACTCGGGCGTCGCGCCATCCGTGTTCACCGGCGAGCCCAGGACGTTCGTGGTGACGTAAGACGCGAAGCGATGGATGACCAGGAAGCCGCTGCCGTCCGGCGAGAGGCGGAACACCGTGCCCGTGCTGCCCAGCTGCGAGACAGCACCGGACGTCGTCGAGCCGTACAGCAGGCCGTCGCTGCCGACCAGCAGACCCGCGACCGGGCTGAGCCCATCATTCAGGGTGAGCTGGTAGATCGTCCGCACCGAGGAGCCATCGGCCGCTGCCCGGTAGATGAGGCCACCGGTGACGATCGACGTGGCCGACGTCGTGCCGTAAAGGCCACCATCGGGTCCAAGCACCGCGTTCGCCGTGGCCTGAGAGCCACTGAACGCGACGATCGTCGACAGCTCGGGCGCGGCCTGGGGGAAGGCGACCATGGGCGCGACCGCGAGAATCGCGAACGATGAGGCGCGCACCAGCGTCGCGGCATGAATTCGGAGCATCGGCAGCATCAGGTCTCGGTCTCCGCGAAATCGAGGGGCCGCATAGGCCCGGAGCGGGCGTGCGGAGGCGCGGATTGTGCCGGATTCCGACCGGGCACGCACCGCGGCCACCCGCCTGCTGGTGCGAGGAGAGTGACGACGGGCGCTGTAAGTGCCCGTGGCATCGCTAGAATGCGCGCCCCGATGCCTTCGCCACCCTCCCCTTGATACAGCTTCGACGACTGACGCTCGCGCGTGGGGCGCGCCGCCTCATCGAGGAGGCAGACCTGCAGCTGCATGCCGGCTGGCGCGTGGGACTCGTCGGCGCCAACGGCACCGGCAAGTCGAGCCTGTTCGCGCTGCTCCTGAACGAGCTGCACGCGGAAGCCGGCGACTGCACCATTCCCCGCGACTGGCGCGTCGCCACCGTGAGCCAGGAGACCCCTCCCCTGGCACAGCCCGCGATCGAGCACGTCCTTGACGGCGATGCGACGCTGCGTGCGGTGGAGCGCGAGGTGGCTGAGGCCGAACGCACACACGACGGCCACCGCCTCGCCGAGGCGCACGCGCGTTATGCGGCGATCGACGGTTACGCGGCCCGCGCCCGGGCTGCCGCGATGCTCGCGGGCCTCGGCTTCGCGCCCGCGGACCTCGAGCGCCCCGTCGCCGACTTCTCCGGCGGCTGGCGCATGCGACTGAACCTCGCGCGTGCACTGCAGAGCCGCGCCGAGCTGCTGCTGCTCGACGAGCCCACCAATCATCTCGACCTCGATGCTGTTGTCTGGCTTGAGCGCTGGCTCGCTGCATATCGGGGAACGCTGCTGGTGGTGTCGCACGACCGCGAGTTCCTCGACGGCTGCATCACGCACGTGGCCCATATCGAGAATCGCCGGCTCACCCTCTATACGGGCAACTACTCCTCGTTCGAGGAGCAGCGTGCCGCCCGGCTCGCCGGCCAGCAGGCGCTGTTCGACAAGCAGCAGCGCGAGATCGCGCACATCACGCGTTTCGTCGAGCGATTCCGTGCCAAGGCCAGCAAGGCGCGGCAGGCCCAGAGCCGGCTCAAGGCGCTCGGCCGCCTCGAGCGCGTCGCGCCGGCGCACGTCGATGCGCCCTTCGAGTTCGAGATTCCGGCGCCCGAGCGCGCGCCCTCGCCGCTGCTCACGCTCGAGGAGGCCAGACTCGGTTACGCCGGACGAACGGTGCTCGAGCACGTAACGCTCACCCTGCCGCCCGGCGCAAGGCTTGGACTGCTGGGTGCGAATGGCGCAGGCAAGTCCACGCTGGTGAAGGCGATCGCCGGCGAGTCGGCGCTGCTCGCCGGGCGACGAGTCGAGGGACACGGCCTGGCGATCGGCTACTTCGCGCAGCACCAGCTCGAGCAGTTGTGCGACGTGGAATCGCCGCTCCAGCACCTGGCGCGGCAGGAACCGGCGACACGCGAACTCGACCTGCGCAGCTATCTCGGACGATTCGATTTTCGCGGCGAGATGGCCGATGCGCCAGTCGGAGCTTTCTCGGGCGGGGAGCGCTCACGGCTCGCGCTGGCGATGATCGTGCGGCGTCGGCCCAACCTGCTCCTGCTGGACGAGCCCACGAACCACCTCGACCTCGAGATGCGCCACGCGCTCACGCGTGCGCTCGCGGGCTACGAGGGGAGCCTCGTGCTCGTATCGCACGACCGTGCACTGCTGCGCACTGTCTGCGACGGATTCCTGCTGGTGGCGGACGGCAGGGCGGTCGAGTTCGACGGCGACGTCGAGGACTATCTCGAGTGGATGGCGACGCGGCGCGCGCGCGACCGCTCATCACCGGACCCTGCGTCCGGCTCGGACCGCGAAGCGCGCCGCTCCCAGCGAGAGGCAGCGGCGACCGAGCGGCAGGAGCGGCTCATGCGACGTCGCCCGCTGGTGAAGGAATCGAACGAGATCGAACGCCGCATCGCAGCGCTCGAGGCCGAAAAGCTGATGCTCGAGAAACGCCTCGGCGATGTGGCCTTCTACTCCGGCCCGCTGGAGGAGGTGCAGGCCGCGACCAGACGCTGTACCGACCTCGCTCAGCTGCTCGAAGAGGCGGAGAACCGCTGGCTCGAGGTGCAGGCAGAGCTGGAATCGATCGGCGAGGCCTGATCAGGGAACGACGACCACCTTGCCCTGTGCGCGCCGCTCCGCCAGCGAGTTGAAAGCTGCGGCGTAATCGCCCAGCGGATGCGTCTCACCGACCACGGGCTTGAGCCGCCCATCCTCGAACATCCGCCACAGCTCGGCCGCATTCTCCTTCTGCAGCGCGGCCTCGCGGACCGCGAAGCTGCCCCAGAAGACGCCGACGACCGAGCAGCCCTTCAGCAGCGGCAGGTTCAGCGGAATGCGCGGGATGTCGCCGCCGGCGAAACCGACCACGAGGTAGCGTCCGTTCCAGGCCATGCTGCGCAACGCGGGCTCGGCGAGCGCGCCGCCGACGGGGTCGTAAACCACGTCCACGCCGCGGCCCTTGGTGATTTCCTTCAGGCGCTCGCGCAGATCCTGCGTTGCGTAGTTCACGAGATGATCCGCGCCGAGCTTGCTGGCGAGCTCGAGCTTCGCCTCGCTGCTGGCCGCAGCGATCACCGTGGCACCCATCTGCTTGCCGAGCTCGACGGCGGTCGTGCCCACGCCGCCCGCGGCTCCGAGCACCAGCAGCGTCTCGCCGGGCCGTAACGCCGCGCGCTGCCGCAATGCGTGCATTGTCGTGAAGTAGGTAATGCTGATGCCGGACGCAGCTTCGAAGCTCATGCCGCGCGGTGCGGGCAGCACCATCGCCGCCTTGGCCACCACCCGCTCCGCAAGCGTCTGACCACAGGCCGCGACCACCCGGTCGCCGGCGGCGAGTTTCGTCACCCCCTCGCCCACCGCTGTCACCACGCCCGCCATCTCGGTGCCCGCCACGAACGGCAACGGCGGCCGGACCTGATAGAGACCCTGGATCATCAGCAGGTCGGGAAAGTTGAGCGCTGCCGCCCTGACCTCGACGAGCACCTCCCCTGCGCCCGCGACGGGCTCTGGCCAGTCGCTCACCAGCTCGAGTCCCGGAACACCGGTGAGCTCGCGGCAGACCACTGCACGCATCGGCAGGCTCCTACTCAGCTACGGATCAGGTGACGACCGAGGTCGCCGAGCGTGCGACAGCCGAGCAGCATCATCACGCGCTCCATCTCGCTGCGCAGGATCTGCAGAGCATGTGCGACGCCGGGCTGTCCGCCGGCGGCAAGACCGTAAAGTGTCGGCCGACCGATCATCACGCCATCGGCGCCGAGGGCGATAGCCTTCAGCACGTCGGAACCGCGGCGGAAGCCGCCATCCACCAGCACCGTGAGGCGCTCGCCGACCTCGGCCGCGACCGACGGCAGCAACTCGACGCCGGACACGCAGGCGTCGAGCTGCCGGCCACCATGGTTCGTCAGCACGATGCCGTCCGCGCCCGCCTCGACCGAGCGCTTCGCATCCTCGACGCAGAGAATGCCCTTCAGCACAAGCTTGCCCGGCCAGCGCCGGCGCAGGCGCTCAATGTCCGACCACTCGAGCCTGGCGTTGATCTGCGTGCCCATGTAGCGCGCGCCGACCATCGCCGAGCTGGCCCCTGCCGGCAGGAACTCCGAGAGGTTCTCGAACCGCGGTGCCCCGCGCGGAACCATCACCTGCCAGAGCCACCGCGGGTGCGCGAGCACGTCGAGCACACTCGCAACACTCAGCTTCATCGGCGCCCGGTAGTTGCGCTGGTCCCACTCGCGTGCGCCGAAAATCGGCACGTCGGTGGTCACCACCAGCACCTTGCAGCCGGCCTCCTGCGCACGGTCCACCAGCTGGTCGATCACGTTCGTGTCCTTGACGGGGTAGAGCTGGAACCAGACCGGCCCCGGCACCTCTGCGGCCATCTTCGCCAACCGATAGTTCGAGACCGTGCTGAGCGTGAATGGAATGCCCGCGTCGGCCGCGGCCTTCGCAAGCGCGAGATCGCCCTGCGGCCACAGCAGCCCATTGAATCCCGTCGGCGCAATCACCAGCGGCAGGTGGCAGGTCTCGCCGAGAATCCCGGTCGACAGGTCCGGCGTGCCGACGCCCGCGAGCGTGCGCGGCAACCACACGATCCGCTCGAACACGTCGCGGTTGCGCTTGAGCGCCACCTCGTCCTCGGCGCCGCCCTCGACATACTCGTAGCTGAAATTCGGCAGGCGCCTGCACGCCATGCGCCGCAGGTCCTCGACGTTGACGGCGCGCTTCAGGTCGCGGCCGGCGTAGTGCGCACGCTTCATGTCGGCGCGTTCCCGGCCTGCACGAGTTCGGTGATGCGGATCGCGGTCTCGAGCGCCCGCAGACCATCCTCGCCCGAGACGACCGGCGAGACGCCCTCGCGAATCGCCCGAAGAAAAGCCTCGATTTCCATCTTCAGCGCATCCCCCTGCTCGTAGCTGCGTTCCTCGATCGACACCTGACCCGGCGTCGCTGCGGCCGCCGCGGGCGGCTTGCGCACGATCGTGAGCACCTTCTGCTGAAGGTCGATGGATACGTAGGCATCGTCCTGGAACAGCCTCAGCTTGCGCTCGGTCTTCATGCTGACGCGGCTCGCCGTCGTGTTCGCAACGCAGCCGTTCGCGTAACGGATGCGCGCGTTGGCGATGTCGAGACCAGCGGAGAAGACCGATGTGCCGACCGCGTCGATCGAGACGATCGGCGAATTCACCAGGCTCTGGATCAGGTCGATGTCGTGGATCATCAGATCGAGCACGACGTTGACGTCCGTGCCACGCTCCTTGAACGGCGCGAGGCGATGCGACTCCACGAAGCGCGGCCTTCCGAGCGATCCCTCGAGTGCGAGGATCGCGGCATTGAACCGCTCGAGGTGGCCGACCTGCAGAACGCGGCCGCAGCGCGCGGCTGTCGCGATCAGGGCACGCGCCTGTTCCGGCGTCTCGGTGATCGGTTTCTCGACCAGTACGTGCACGCCTCGCTCGAGGCATTCCTGGGCTATCGGAAAATGCAGCGGCGTCGGGGTCGCGATGCTGACCGCGTCCGCCTCGTCGAGGAGGTCGCGGTAGTCGGCGAGCGCCCGACAGCCCAGTTCGGCCGCCACCCGTTCGCGCGTCTCGCGGTTTGCATCAACCACCGCGACGAGTCGGGAACCCGACAGGCTCGCGTACTTCTGCGCATGGAAGCGCCCCAGGTAGCCGACGCCGATGACGGCGGTTCGTACGATGTTCACTCGCCCGATGATACCGAAGGCCGCCTATTGCGCATCGTGCGGGTTGACCGCAGCATCTGGGGCATGAGCCTACGTCGTCACACGGGATGGATGGTCGCAGCAGCGCTGTTTGCCGCGCTGCTGTTGCCGGTAGTCGTCTACTACACGGGCACAGCGACCCTCGGGCCGTACTCACGCGGAGGACTGATGCAGTTCCTGGGCCAGTTCTGGGCCGACGTGCTGCGCCTGCGGCCGCACGCCTGGATCCTGCTGCTCGGACCTGTGGTGCTGGTCACTGCATGGCGGGTCGTCGTCACCTACGCTTGGTCCCGTTCCGGGCGTTGAAGCCCGGCAGCAAACGAGGTGACGCCATGGCACTGCCGCGCCTGTGGCGCCGACGGCGCAGAAAGTCGGATAGTCCGACGAAGTCTGCGCAGCCGGGCGCCCCGCCCCGGGCGAAAACTGAATTGAGCCTCGAGCAATCCCCGCAACCGGGAAGCGGCGAATTGCGGCTGGACGACGCTCCCAGGGCACCACCCGCACGCCCTGCCGTCCAGCAGGGGTTCGATCCCTATTCCAGTGATGCCGGGTTCGCCAGACCCCACGCCTGGGAGCGGGTCGACCACGACTGACTCGCCGGCCGCTCAGCGGCGCGTCAAGGCGTAGAGCACAGCGAGCGCGGCAAGCGCCAGCCACAGCGCCGCCTGAGCCCAGCCGCGCCACGGACGCTGCTTCGCGAGGCCGATGAAACCAAGCGCAGCGAGCGCGGTCAAAACCACGAACACCGCCAGGTAGGCGGCCAGCTGGGGGAACTCAGCCCGGAACTGCGGGTGTTCATCGGCCAGTACGGCGAACACCACCAGGGTCGCGGCCAGCCCGAAAGTAGTGGCGGCCGCGGAACCCAGTACGATGCCTGTCAGGACGGTGAGCGGTCGCACGAGGATCGTCAGGCCGTTATGGCACACCGCCCTTGATTGGGGGCGGGGCACTCTCTAGCCTTGCTTGCTCCGGACGGTCAAGGAACTCCCGAAAGTGTATCAGTCAGGTCGGACGAACGAGATGGGCAGGCGGAGCGCCGCGCTGCGACGCAGGGCACCGATGGTGCTTGCGGCCGCCGTGGTTGTCGTGGCGACGCTGCTGCTCGGCACCGCCCAGGCGCCCTCCACGGCCGCGACCGTGGAGTTTTCGCCGACCGACCGGCAGGGCCGCGTCGCGCGGCTGGTGAGCAGCATGTTCGAGCGCTCGCATTACCGCCAGGCGCCGGTCAACGATCCGGTCTCCTCGCTGGTGCTGGAGCGATATCTCGAGGCCCTGGACGGATCGCGCAGTTACTTCCTCGCTTCCGACATCGCCGAGTTCGAGCGCTATCGCTACGAGCTCGACGACGCCGTGACTGGCGGAGAACTCAAGCCGGCCTTCGACATCTTCAACCGGTTCCAGCTGCGCAGTCGCGAGCGCATGAAGCACGCGCTCGAGGTGCTGGAGACGGAGCCGGATTTCAAGCTCGACGAGAGCTTCGAGTTCGACCGTCGCAAGGCGCCCTGGGCCACCAGCAAGGCCGAGCTCGACGAGCTGTGGCGCAAGCGCGTCAAGAACGACGCGATCTCGCTGATGCTCACCGACAAGACGTGGCCCGAGGCGCGCGACATCCTCAGGAAGCGCTACGAGCGCGCGGCGAAGCGCGGCGAGCAGGTGACCTCAGACGACGTGTTCGAGATCTTCATGAACTCGTTCGCCCACGTCTTCGACCCGCATTCGAGCTATTTCTCGCCGCGCAACTCGGAGGAATACCGAATCCAGATGAGCCTCTCCTATGAGGGCATCGGCGCATCGCTGCAGATCATCGACGACTACGTCACAGTGATGGAGGTGCTGCCCGGGGGCTCCGCGCAGCAGAGCGGTGAGATCAAGACCACCGACCGGATCATCGCGGTGGGTCAGGGCAAGGGCGGCGAGCTCGTTGACGTCGTGGGCTGGCGGCTCGATGACGTCGTGCAACTCATCCGTGGCCCGGTGGGTACCGATGTGAGGCTGATGATCCAGCCCGGCAAAGCCTCGCCCGGTGCCGCGGAGCGGGCCATCGTGCTGCCACGCTCCAAGATCACGCTTGAGGCGCAGGCTGCAAAGAAGGAACTGCAGACNATCGAGCGCGACGGGAAGAAGCTCCGCATCGGCGTTATCACNGTGCCGTCCTTCTACCAGGACTACAACGCGCGGGCCGCGGGCAGCGCCGACTACCGCAGCACTACTCGCGACGTACGCAAGCTCCTCGGAGAGTTCGCGGCCGAGGGTGGTATCGACGGCCTCGTGCTCGACCTTCGCGAGAACGGCGGCGGCCACCTGACCGAGGCGATCGACCTCGTGAACCTGTTCGTGCCCAAGGGCCCGGTCGTGCAGCTGCGCGAAACGGGCGGGCGTGTCGAGGTGCTCGAGTCCGAGCAGGACAAACCGGCTTACGACGGACCGCTCACGATCCTGGTCGACCGTTTCAGTGCCTCGGCGTCGGAGATCTTTGCGGCTGCGATGCAGGATTACGGGCGCGGCGTGATCGTCGGCCAGGAGACCTACGGCAAGGGCACGGTCCAGAACCTCTACCCGCTCGACCGCTACGCGATCGGCCAGGATCCGGACTACGGCCAGCTCACCGTAACCATCGGCATGTACTATCGCGTTACCGGCGACAGCACCCAGAATCGCGGTGTACAGCCCGACATTCGGCTGCCATCCGCGATCAGTCTCGAGGAAGTGGGCGAGAGCTCGCGAGACGCCGCCCTTCCCTGGAATCGCATCCGTCCGGCGCGCTTCACGCCGAGCACCTCACTCGGCCCGCTGGTCGCCGACCTGCAGCAGCGACACGACCAGCGCATCGCCATCGACCCCGAGTTCCAGCAGGCGCTCAAGGAGATCGAGACCATCGAGGCTGTGCGCAGCCAGAAGGCGGTCTCGCTCAATCTTGAGAAGCGTCGCGTGGAGCGCGCAGCACTGGACCAGGGGCGTGCGCCGCACTCCACGGATCGGCGATCGGCCGACGGTGACGCTGAAACCGAGGCTGTCGAGGACCTCGACGCGCTCGACCAGCTGCCAGACGCCCTGCTCGACGAGGCGACTGAGATCACCGCGGACCTCAGTCAGATCGAGCCGCGGTACGTGGCACGGAATCGGACGCCGAACTGACCGACGGCTGGATCCCTTCAGAAGGGGACCGTCTGTGGTGTTGTACTTGACTACAACACTACAGTTCCTTAGCATTCTGTGAATGACTACCCGTCGGAATACTCTCGTGATCGCGAAGCGCGCCAGCCAACACGTGACCGCCCTGCTAGTCCTCGCGGCTGCCGTGACCGCCGGCTGCAGCAACGGCAAGGCCAAAGAGAAACCGGAAACCGAAGCCGAGACCGCCGTGCCGGTCGAGGTGCAGGCCCTGCGCCGCGCCGAGATCGTGGCGGTCTACTCCGGCACCGCGTCGATCGAGGCGCACGAGGAGGCCGAGGTGGTTGCCAAGGTCGGGGGCGAGGTGCGCCAGATCCTGGTCGAGGAAGGTGACGCCGTGCAGACCGGCCAGCTGCTCGCGCGCCTCGATGGCGACCGCCTGCGCCTGGAGGTCGCGCAGACCGAGGCCAACCTCCGCAAGCTCGAGCGCGACTACAATCGCCAGCTCGAATTGAGCGAGAAAGGACTCGTCGCCAAGGGTACGGCGGAGAACGCCAAATTCGATCTCGACGCCCTGCGCGCCGCCTACGACCGTGCCCGCCTCGAGCTGAGCTACACGGAGATCCGCGCCCCGATCGGCGGCGTCGTGTCGACGCGCTACATCAAGCTCGGCAATACGATCGCCCCGAACGCGCCGACATTCCGCGTCACGGACCTCGACCCGCTGGTGGCCTATGTGCACATCCCGGAGAAGGAGTTCCGCAAGCTCGCGCCCCGCCAGACCGCCGACGTGGTCGTGGATGCGCTGGGTGGCGAGCCCTTCACGGGCGTGATCTCGCGCATCAGCCCGACGGTGGATCCGAAGTCCGGGACGTTTCGAGCCCGCGTCGAGGTGCCCGATCCCACGCGTCGCCTCAAGCCCGGAATGTTCGCGCGCGTCAACATCGTCTACGAGCGCCGCGAGAACGCGCTGCAACTGCCGCGTGCCGCGGTCATCGACGCCGACGGCACGCAGTCGGTGTTCGTCGTGGCGAACGGCAAGGCCGAGCAGCGCATCGTGCGCACCGGCCTCGCCAATAGCGGCTGGCTCGAGGTGGTCGAGGGGCTCGACGGCAGCGAGCAGATCGTGGTCGTCGGCCAGGCCGGGCTGAAGTCGGGGTCGGCGGTGAAGGTGGTGGACGCCGCCGCACCGCAAGGCGCGCCGGCCACCGCCGCGAAGGCGAAGTAAGCGGCACGGGCCAGACCCGCCAGCCGGGGGAACACCATGCAGCTGATCGACTTCGCGATCCGGCGGCGCGTCACCGTCATCATGTGCACCGTGGCGATCGCGCTGTTCGGGCTCGTGTCGCTGTCGCGCCTGAAGCTGAACCTGCTGCCCGACCTCTCCTACCCAACCCTGACGATTCGCACCGAGTTGCCTGGGGCCGCACCGCTCGAGCTCGAGACGCTGGTGACGCGTCCCGTCGAGGAGGCCGTCAGCATCATCCGCAACGTGCGCGAGGTGCGCTCGGTATCACGCGCCGGTCAGTCGGACGTGACGGTCGAGTTCCTGTGGGGCACCGACATGGACCTCGCCGGCATCGACGTGCGCGAGAAGCTCGACGCGCTGCAGCTGCCGCTCGAGGCTGAGCGACCTCTGTTGCTGCGATTCGACCCGGCAAGCGAGCCGGTGATGCGACTCGCCTTCCTCGACAAGGAGGCGCGGGCGGACGACGGCGGCGTGGAGCGCCTCAAGGCCCTGCGCCGCTTTGCCGACGACCGCCTGAAGCCCGATCTCGAGGCCGTCGAGGGCTCGGCAGCCGTCAAGGTGAGCGGCGGCTACGAGGACGAGGTGCAGGTCTTCGTCGACCAGCAGAAGCTCGCGCAGCTAGGCATGTCGATCGAGGCGGTCACGCGCCGCATCCGGGCCGAGAACGTCAACCTGTCCGGCGGCCGCCTCGAGCAGGGGACGCAGCGCTTCCTGGTGCGCACCCTCAACGAGTTCGAGTCCATCGAGCAGATGGCCGGGGCGATCATCGGCACGCGGGACGGACAGCCCGTCTACCTGCGCGACGTCGCGGCCGTGACCCGCGGCTACAAGGACCGCGAGGCGATCACCCGCGTGGACGGCCGCGAGGCCATCGAGCTCGCCGTCTACAAGGAAGGCGACGCCAACACGGTGCAGCTCGCCGATGGCGTGCGCACGCGCCTCGAGACACTCAACGAGTCGCTGCCCGAGGGCACGGAGATCCGGACCGTCTACGACCAGTCGAAGTTCATCTCCGCAGCGATCGGCGAGGTGAAGTCCGCGGCACTGATCGGCGGCCTGCTGGCGATCCTCGTGCTGTACGCGTTCCTGCGCGACGCGCGCGCCACCCTCATCACGGGCATCGCGATACCGGTGTCGGTGCTCGGCACGTTCGTGCTGATGTACGCGTTCGACGTGACACTCAACATCATGTCCCTCGGCGGCATCGCGCTCGCCGTCGGCATGCTGGTGGACAACGCGGTGGTCGTGCTCGAGAGCATCGTGCGCAAGCAGGAGCACGGGGTCGAGCGGCGCGAAGCGGCCCGCCTCGGTACAGGCGAGGTGGCGATGGCTGTCACCGCCTCCACGCTCACCTCGGTCGCTGTGTTCTTCCCGATGGTGTTCATCACNGGCATTGCCGGGCAGCTCTTCAAGGACCAGTCGCTCACAGTCACCTTCGCACTCGCCTTTTCGCTGGTGGTGGCGCTGACGCTGGTGCCGATGCTGGCCGCGGGACCGCCCGCCCATTTGGGCGAGCCGGATTCGAACGGCCCGGCCCGTACCCGCCCGCCCGGCCGGATCGAACGAGCGCTCGGCGTCGCGGCCGCCGCTGCACGCCGTCTCGGCGGCTGGATCGCCACAGGGCTGCGCATCGCGCTGAGCCCGATCGTCGGAGTCACGCAGGCCGTCAGCGGCTGGGCCGAGGCGCGCTACCCGGGTGCGATCCGCTGGTCGCTCGCCAACCCTGGCAAGACCATCGGCAGCGCGATCGTGCTGTTCGTCGCCACGATGGTGTTCATCGTGCCGCGACTCGGCACGGAGCTCATTCCACAGATGTCGCAGGGCGAGTTCAACGTCGACCTGCGCCTTCCGCCGGGGGCGCCGCTCGAGCAGACCGACCGCGCGGTACGCGCGACACAGCAGGCGAGCAGCGGGCTCGGCAACGTCGCCATCGCGTACTCGGTCGCGGGCACGGGCAACCGCCTCGACGCCAACCCCGTCGACGCGGGCGAGAACACCGGACGTCTCAGCATCACCCTGCGTGAAGGTGCGGGCCGCGAGGACGAGGAAACCGCGATGCAGGGCATGCGCGGCAGCCTCGAGAACCTGCCCGGGGTGCAGTACCGATTCAGCCGGCCGGCGCTGTTCAGCCTGTCGACGCCGCTCGAAGTGGTGGTGTCGGGCTACGACCTCGAGCGGCTGCAGGTCGCCGCCGAGGGGGTGCGCGCCCGCATGGAGGCGGACGACCGCTTTGCGGACGTCAAGACCACGGTCGAGGCCGGCAACCCCGAGATCCAGATCGTCTTCGACCAGGAGCGCGCTGCGCAGTTGGGCCTCGTGGTGCGCGATATCGCCGACCGCGTCGTGAACAGCGTGCGCGGCGAGGTCGCGACGCGCTACAAGCTGCGAGACAAGCAGATCGACGTACTGGTGCGCAGCGTGGACACGCGCGCCGCCTCGGTCGAGGAAATCCGCAACCTGATCGTGAACCCGGGCGAGGACTCGCCGCTGCCGCTGAGCGCGGTGGCCGACGTGCAGCTTGCGGTGGGCCCGTCGGAGGTCCGCCGCATCGGCCAGGAGCGCGTCGCGGTCGTCTCGGCCAACCTCGCCCACGGCGACCTCGGCACCGCCGTCGAGTCGCTGAAGGAGATCGTCGCCGAGGTCACGCTGCCGGTGGGCACGACCGCGTTCCTCTCCGGCCAGAGCGAGGAGATGAGCAACTCGTTCCGCTCCATGCAGTTCGTGCTGCTGCTCGCCGTGTTCCTCGTCTACCTCGTGATGGCCTCGCAGTTCGAGTCGCTGATCCACCCGTTCGTGATCCTGCTCAC
>Ga0031656_10000286_pt1 | contig 16352 bp, 28 predicted proteins | sample FrelakmetDIP11DI_FD_55080 | JGI IMG/M metagenome (GOLD analysis project Ga0031656, IMG submission 55080) | Freshwater lake sediment microbial communities from the University of Notre Dame, USA, for methane emissions studies - DIP11 DI | ecosystem: Environmental > Aquatic > Freshwater > Lake >... | reverse complement strand
AATACACTCGAATCCATCACGCTTTTTTGCTGATCGATTTGAATTGTGAATCCCTCGTCAGAAGTCTTATCCTTATCTTCTTGGACTTGTTGAGGTTCGTTAGGGTTAGACATAGAAACGAATTGTTCATAAGATATTTCATCACCATAACCCGAACATGGAGGGCTATGACGTGGATTTGGGGTAGTGGATTTAGTCAAAAAAGGTTTTCCGCATTTTTTACATTTGATATAACGCATTTTACTACTTCACTCCCTTAGTGCGTTTTAGCAGAATATTCATGCCTCGGGCTAAATCATTAAGGATTCTATTCTGTTTTTTAATTTCGTCAATCAAATCTTCATTCCGTAATGCTTTTAACATAGAATTCCAGATAAATTTGAACTCTCGATTGTTAAAAAGACTATCCATTTGTTTTTCAAAAGCCTTCATATCAGCTTCATTCAGAGTAATATCTTCACTCATGAGTAGTAAATTACTGTTAGTCTTTATATATGCTTTTCGATAGATTTACCACAGACTTACCATGAGTCAAGTCATTGGTGCAATTACTGAAGCGGGAAAGCAATCGACGAAACTAAGTCTCAGCAATCCACTTGTTCAACATTTGTTAGGTGCAGTGGGTGTTTTAGGTGGTGGGCGTCTCTATGTCTACATTATCCGTAAATTGGCTGGGAAGTATCCGAATTTTGCAATTTTTACAAACCCGTATGCGAGTATTGCTTTCAAAGCATTCATTTCCATAGTCCTCTATGGGCTATCTTTTGTCAATCCAATTGCTAAAATTGGATCATTATTCCGATATGCGGGAATTGGGATTTTTGGAATAGCGACTGCGGGAATGATTATTGAGAAAGTGAGTCCGCAAGAAGCTCAAGCTCAATCTGAAGCCGTCGGGCTAATGATGGAGGGCTTTGGGTATTAAGTTGGTGGGAAATATGACAAGCATAGATTATTTTCTGAAATTGGATACGGATGAAATAATGGCACACCATGCATTATATCATCAAAAACTCGTTGAGCATGAGGAAAAGGTTAAGAAAGGTAAAACCGAAAATGAGAAAAAAGCCATGCTCAAAGATGCAGACTATCTGAGATATTTACATCTCAATCAATCATGTGAAACAGCAATTAAAAAATTGCGAATGAAAGTGCCAGAATATGCGGGAGGCATTTAAAATGTCCATGAATAAGACAATTACAGTAGAACCAGAATATCCCTTTTCAATCGGAGAGGCTTTTGTCGCAAGTAAGACAATTACAGTAGACTTACCGACGGATGAAAGCATCAAAGAAATCTCAATTAGACATGTAATAGGGACTTTAACTGGAGGGGCTGGAGGGACAGCACCTATTGCTAACACTCTTTTAACAAACATCAAAATGTATGTGGGTGGAGTGTTAACAGAAGATTGGGTGGGTGCGATTAACGTGGATGAAGAACCATTAGGTCCAGACGCATTACGGGTCTACAATCGACATAGCAATGGGATTGAACCTTTAGACGATCAGTGGGATTTGAACTTTCCTTTACCCTTACCATCGGGACAGACAAAAGTCTTGCAATATACGTTTAACACAATCGGAAATATTCAAGCTGGATCGCATACTGCTTATGATGGAAAAATTAGCATATACCTCCGCAAAACCAAGCAAAAATTCGGAAAATCGGCAGTCCGAACACTCCGCAATGGTAAACTCACAATAGGCACAGCGACTTCTCAAACTTTGTTCTTAGATCCGATTAAAGGCGCAGCTAAAGCAATTGCATTGATAATTTGCACAGAAGACAATGGGGGCGCACCCTCAAACTCTATTTTAGACAATGTGACCATCAAGGATCTGAATAACATCCTTTTTGATTCAAAATTCACTCAATTACAGAGTAAAGCGCAGACTGAATCCCGAGTAGCTTGTAAAACGGGTTGGGCTATTGTAAAATTAGGTGGACGTCAATTTGGTGCGAATCAAATAAAAATTGACATCACTTGTGTAGCTGGGACAGCCAAATTTTTACATTGGTGGATCGTGTGTATTCAGCCAAGTGGGTAAAGGGGGTAGAAAATGTCTACCCTCAGTTTTTTACTTGTTTCTGCATTAGCATTAGTGGGCTTTAAGTTTCTGAAGGCTAAAAGTGAACAATCTAAAGAAAAACGGGAAATAACTGACCAAACATATTTTGAGAAATATGGGCATACCTATCAGCCAACAACAAAATATCCACAAATTCCCGACTATACGATGCCAAAAGGTCAAGCTTATGATCCAGTTCTGACTCCTGGTGGATCGATCACTTTTGAAGATCTGACTCCAGAGATGCAGAGAGCAGTTTTAATGGAAAATAGCGACGAACGAAATCCAAAGATTTTGACTGAGGAACAACAAGAAGAATTTGGTAGGATGCTTGGCATAACTCCAGCGACTCCAGTAATGACGATTGATATGAGTCGTGGTGATATACCATTATCAATGGATCTACCAAGTGAATTACCTCTTGTTGATCCAATGGGAATCGAGGCCATGGCAATGGCAATGATTGATGCCACACCAATAATAGCGACTCCCACACCAATAAGAACGGTCCCATTACCGAAAAGTTTAGTAATGTTGAAAAGTTTAGGAGTAGAACCATAATGAGTCAAATGAATCAACAACAAATAGGAATGTTTATCGAATTATATGGTTATAAACTCGAAATTGTTGAAGATTGGGAATTTGATGCAAATTTTCAAACATCAAGTAGTGCTCCCGAATGTCTTTTTGAAATTCTTCAAAATCGTGTTGTTCTACCAAAAGATGCGGAAAGATGGTTATGTTTTCTCACGCAGATTTATCCGAAATTAAAAGTGGGAGGTGTAGTGCATCCATTAGAAGGACTATGGATCTTCTTCAAAAATGCTTTTGGACATGGTCCTAATTCTTCGACTCCTCCATTACCGTTAGGATCTGACAAAACATTTGAAGAAGTCCATTTGAATGTCGGGTATCAATCGACGTTATGGTCTCAAACTTATGCAGCTGACGATGAACGGGTTAAAGATCGAATAAAAGATTTTTCCCAAACTCCGAGAATTTGGAGTAAAAACCTAAGTCTTTGTGTCTTACCTAAGACGAACGCAGATGGGGAATTTAACATCACATTTACGGGATTTTGGGCTAAATTTATAACGGAGGCTTAAAATGTCGGAGTGGATCGGCAGATTTGGCATGGCTATGTTAGCTAATGCGCTTTGGGAATTTGGAATTAAGAAACCGACGGGTAAATTAATTGAACACTCGAAAAAGAAACTGAAATATAAGAAAATCCAAAAAACCAAGCACAAGAATAAGTTAGCCAAAGCTGACAAACTACTATTGGAGGGAAAATAAACGTGGGTAAAAAACCTATAGCACCCACAATAAAAATGGGTAAAACAAAAGAATCAAAATATCATGCTTTATTAGTGAAAAGAAGATATGCTATTGCATTACAAAAATATTATCAAGACAAATTAGATAATTTGGTAAAAAATGGGAGCAAGAACAAAAATATGGGAGCAAGAAAAAAATGGTAAAAATAGATAAAATCAAAGAATTTCGGGAATTCCGACAGAAATTCATAGCTAGAAAAGGTGATGTGGCATGGCAAAAATGGTTTGAGAATTTCATGGAAAAAACCGACAAAGAAAGAGAAAGATTATGGAATGAACAGCAAGAAGCAGAATTCCATAGACAAGGTGTATCAAGCACATGGATTCCCGAATCCACACAAATAAATCTGAGTAATATCGACATGCAAATGGTCCAAGGTGCGCAAACAGCACAAAATTTAATCAAAGGACAAACTGCAATGGGTATTGTGAAAGGGATTAGTGCAACAATGAGAGGAGTAGGGACAGCGACTCCCGAAAAAATAGGGAAATATTCACGACATGGACATAGACCTAAGAAATCCACAGCAAAAAAGAAATCCAAAGCGAAAGGAAAATCCAAAGCGAAAGGAAAATCCAAAGCGAAAGGAAAATCCAAAGCGAAAGGAAAATCCAAAGCGAAAGGAAAATCCAAAGCGAAAGGAGTAAAACGACCTTATTCGTCGTGGGCTAAAGAAAATGTGGGCGGATGGTCAGCTCTCGGTAGGACCGTGAGAAAAAATGGCTAAAAAATCACATCAAGAATGGGTAGGGAGTTTTAAAGAACGATTAAAACAAGCAGAGAAAGACCAACACAAACTCTATGTAGAATTAAGAGCATTACGTAGATGGAAAGAATCCCACCAAAATAAACCAAAAAAATCAACAAAAAAAGGGAAAAAACGAAAAAAAACAGCGAAACGAGGGAAAAAACATGGCTAAACGAACACATGGAAAACGAATGCGAAAAGCTAGGGCTTTAGCTCATACTACAAAAGGCGGAAAAGGTCCCATAAGAAAACGACATGCGGGACGTCGAGCATTGGATAGATGGCACAAAAGCAAAGGCTATCACACTCGGATGAAAAAGAAAAAAGGATTGGCATAAAATGGTAGAATCTCTAATCGACAAATACCAGCGAGAGAAGAATACTCTCGATTCACTCAATACCAGCGAACATAAGTTAATCTATCTATGTATGAAATTGGTTATTGGAGTGATCAAATTTGGATTAACAATATGGGGTGTCCGTATGGGATTAGACCTCGCGGACTTGATCCGTATGGCAGTTATGGGATAATTATGTCAGTATCAGAAAAAGTAATGAGGGCTAAGTTAATTGGAGGTGGGGTGTTAGGGGTATTAGCGTTAGGCATCATTATTTTTGTGGTAGTGAAATTATCCTCGCTTTTCAAAGATGTCTCGCAAGAAATAGAAGATACCACAGCGGACGTCAAAGATATAGCGCAAGATACAGTAGTCGAAACCTATCAAGACATCCAAGATTTAGAAGATCAGATAGGTCGCGAGCTCGAACCACCAGAAGAATTTATCGCGACTTATACCTATTCGATTGATGAAATAATTGAAGGATGTAATGAAAAAATTGCTGATCCGAATGAATCCAAATTAACCAAGACGGTTAGTCGTGGAATCAAATGGTATATTGCCTATCTTGCGATTTTGAATCCCTTTTTATTATTAATGTATTTGATAGGGAAAAAGACTATTGCAGATCTTCAAGCAGAATGTCCAGAACCTCTAATAGAAATCATATCACCAATTGAAGTTCAACATAGATTAACCTTTGGTGTGCGATTGTATCAGATATATTATAGTGTGGACAATACGACTGCAAGATTAGAACTGAATAAATATTATCAGTTGACAAGAGACTATTTACCTCCCGAATTACGCGGTTTTGCTGATCGAACAGCCAAACATCCATTATGGTTTACAAATGTCGATGTAGCCATGAAAGAAACTTGGACAATAATAAAAATGGAAATAGAAAACGGGATAACCATGGAAAAACCTTTATTATTACCTAAAAACAGTAGAAGTGGATACCAAGAGTATTAGGAGGGCTTTTTTTGTCATCTACCGTTAAACATGGAATGATTCACGCAAGTAGTCATATTGTTGGTGGATTTGACCAGTTAACTCTTGCGATAAGTCAAATAACGGGATTACAAGCATGGATGGCGGGAGTTGCGATTAAACCTTTCGCTATCAGTGATACGACGGGATTACAAACTGCGTTAGATGGAAAAGCAGCTTCTTCTCATACTCATATTATCGCAGATATAACGGGATTACAAACTGCATTAGATGGAAAATCCTCAACCTCGCACACTCATACTCACGCATCAACGACGGGACGAACTACGGACGATCACCACAATAAATCTCATGCGCACGATGGAGCGGACGGGAGTGGAACGGTCACCCATAGTAATATAACAGCAAAAACTGCGAATGATCACCACGATAAATCTCATGTGCACAATGGGGTGGACGGGAGTGGAACGGTCAGCCATGCGAATTTAACGGGAGTGACTGAAGACCAACACCATTTAAAATTACATGCAGCTAATCATGCGAGTGGAATGATAGATGCCATAACATTAGCAGAAAGTCAAGTGACGAACTTAGTGACGGATTTGGCGGGAAAAGCAGCTACGACTCATACTCATACTGAGTATGCGGGAATAGCAGAAACAGAAACCATTTCGGGAGCATGGACTTTTTCCACAGCACCATTAATAGGTGCGGGAGTAAAACTCGAATTTAGGGATGCTAACCATTATATCATAAGCAATGCGCTTAATTGGCTTGATATTGTCGTTCCTAATACGGGATATATTAACTTTCAAACGGGTTCAACGGTATTACTTTCATTCACGGGATATTATGTTTATATGCATAGTTCGGGGATCATTGATTGGGGTAGTGGACAAGCACAAGTATATCGAGCATCGACAAACGAACTTTCATTAAAGGGATATACTAATATAAAACTATATACGAATTCGGGACTTACTGCGACGTTTAATGCAACTAGTGGATTAGTCTTAGCAGATTTTACAACAAACTACATAACTTCAGTGGACGCATATACGAACACAACCACAGCTAGCGCATTACATATAAATTCATCGGGAATAATCAGAAGGACAGCCTCCGCATTAAGATTTAAAGAAGACATTACTGATTTAGATGAAAAATTAGCCTTAGATGCGATAAAAGCATTAAAACCGAGAAGATTTCATTGGAAAAATACGGATGTGCAAGATATTACTCAATGGGCGTATGGGTTAATTGCTGAGGAAGTGTATCGAATTTTACCCGAAAGCGTCACACATCCCGCGATTTATGCGACAAATGTTGACGGAAAAAGATTACATGATGAAAGTGGACGGGTAATTCCGATAGGGATTGATTATTCTATGTGTGACGATTATCAAGATCGGCACATAGTCGGGATTTTAATCAAAACGGTCCAAAATCTATTACTACGAATTGAAAAACTGGAGGGAAATATATGAAATTAAGTAATTTCTTTGCATTAATGTTAAGTGCAATTGCTGGAGGGCTATTTTTTACGGTCCTCTTAACAATAATGTGCTATTCTGCATATTATACGGGAGACGGAAAAGTAATTTTGGATTTTAACCAATATAATGAATTAAGATTTGAATTATGGTTATTTCCCTTAATACTCATGTATACATTAATTATTTTCATAATCGGAGTAATTAAGTTAACTAATCCGTTAAAACCATACATGGAAATGCAATTATAATTTTAATAATGGGCTTTTAATAGAAATTCGCACTAACCGATTTTATGCAGCTCAAACAAGTTGCTATTAATATCTATCAATACAAGTCCAAGGGTAAGGATTACACGAAATATTATCTGAATTTGAATCCTCGCATATTTGAAGCATTCTTTCATCAAAAGATGTTTGAGATAGGAACACAACAACCAATGAAACCTTGTGCTTTTTTGATGGATCAAGAAATGTTAGATGCTTTTCTATTGCTTAATGAAATGCTAATGAGTCAAGCGAAAGAAGAGCGCAGTATAGATGAAATTTTGAACCGATTAGATATTTCGGAACAATTATTGTTGGAGGGATTATCCCATGAGTTGGAAAGATATTTTGGATCAAAGAAAGCTAAATCCATTAACCAGTAAACAAGTTAGTGCGGAAATAGATGAAAACTTATTAACAGATAAACAAGTTAGTGCGAAAAAGAGATCAAAACGGATGCTCAATCCTACCCTTTTTTGGGAATCAATGAGCGAAAAGGGCAAAGAAATCGAGGGCTTAGATCTGCTTATTTCATGGTTAGCCAATAAAAGAGTAGAGAATTTGCGAAAAATGAAGAAAATACCGATTTTCCGCAAGGGTGCGTTTTATGCATTATATTATTTCATTCAAACATTAGATGCAAAATTAGAATAGAAGGGATTATATGATAGAGTTCGAATACATTTGTAGAAAATGTCATTCCCTCCAAACATATTTATCGAGGGTAGCTAAGCCTAAACGACCTAAAGCAAGGTGTCGAAAATGTAGAAAAATTCAATACGTATTTAAAATCGCTAAGGCTTTTTTAGAACCCACCATGAGATCACACAAAAAAATTGAGTCTTCTGAAATCATGGACGGGATAAAAGATGACATGCAAAGGGTTAGCTCTGTCCAAAAAACACATGATCCCTCTACCATGTATTCCGTCCACCATCTCAGTTTTAAAATCCCATATTACTCATTGGGACGGATGAAAGCAGATAAAATTGTGAAAATGAAAAATTGGGAAAAGAAAATCTATAAAATTGGAAAAGATATAACCCTATCTGCAAGTAATACTCATGCAATTTTCACAATTAGCGCAAAGATTTATTGCTATAAACCCAATTTTGCTATAATCCAAGGGAAAAAGTTGATAATAGAAGCAATGCATTACATGGAACAATTCGGAATGCGCTTTGATTATCTACATTTAGGAATGAACAGTAAACCACATATTGTCTTTCCGCAGAATTTTACGGGACAATTGGGACAATTAGGCAAAGGAGCAATTATTCGAGACTCCCAAGGGAATTTACAGATAGACGATAGCGACGAATGTGGAGGTCATGTTGAACTCTTGGGATTAGAAGCATTAGAAACGTTTTTTGCATTAGTGAATAGTAGGAGTGAAACAGATGAAACCAATAACAGATATGCTTGAATATGATTTAATTATCGATACCTACAAACGGAAAAAGAAAAATCTTTGGATGCTTTCGTTAATATCCCAAGATAAAACGCAGAAAATGAAATTAGAAGTGAGTGATCAATTTCCTCCCGACACCATTTTTCATGTGACGGTAATAGCTTATGATGTAGACGAAAATCAGAAAAAATTGGATGAGTGGTTCAAATGATATCGAAAAATATAGAACGCGAACGAATCGCAGAATTAGAAATCGAGACGAAAGCGAAAGATATGGAAATAAAGCGATTGAATGAATTGTTAATAAAAAAAAGTGAACAATTGCTTAAGTCACAGATTCTTTTGAAAGAGGTAAAGACTGAGATTCAACGACTTTCGGAGTAGATTCTTCTTCTAATTCTGCGAATCGAGGTAATAATTTTTTCAATCGGTCCTTCATACTTTTTATTTTTTCTTCATTATTTTCTACTTTAACCTCTAACCTATCAATTTTTTCTGAGAATTTTTGAAGGCTTTGAAGAGTTCTATCTACTATGTCAGTGGTAATACTCAAAGCGACTTCTTGTTTTTCAATCATGAAAATATATTTCTCTTGGGTATTGATACGTCCCGCATAAGATTCCATAGCACCAGCTAAAATATGTCCTAACATGGTTTCTACAAAGGTTGAATCTACACCAGAAGCTACACTTGCATGTTGAAAATAAGCCCTCAACGAATGTGGAGTAAATCTTAATCTTGTAGACTTTCTGAGTTTAGTTAATACTTTGAATTTGGCTTTTGATATAACTTGCCGAAAAGATTCGGGAGTAACTAAATTTAATGGCTTAGCGATTTCTTCTATCCATACTTCTTCTTTTTTTGTTTCTTTTTCTTCTTGTTCTTCTTCTTGCTCAAGTTGAGTCTCATGTTCTTCTGTAATAGGTTCTTCTAATTCGGGTTCTTGAGGATTTTCTTCTTCAGTGATGGATTCTTGCAAAATCTTCTTTTTAGCCTTTTCTTCTAATTCCGCAAAAAGGATTTCGGGCACTTCTCGAATCTTAGGACTTTTTCCCTTATTGCCTTTAGGTTGTAATTGGAAAGCATTAACCCATTGAGTCTTAGTAGTGATATTTATCAGATCATCCACACCAAAAAGTAGTTTTAGATAATTTGCACATTCCGTCGTGAGAAAAATATATTGAATAACAATGTTAATATTTTTCCCTTTTTCTGGATGAATAACGGGAATATAATATCGAAAGTTCAAACCATCCTCTGGATATTTCATAAATCTCAAACCCGTCTCATGTAAAACAAGGTTTGAATAAATATCACCAATCCTTAATCCCGTCGAAATGGCTAATAAGAACAAACTTTTATAACTCATAGAATACATTTCATCAAACACTAATCTTAGAAAATTCTTATCGACTGAGACATATTTGGATGAATCCCCCGTCTTAATGGTGGGCAAAGAAGGATAAGGCAATGCGGGTTTATTGCGCGGATAATTTGCATAAGTGAAAAAAGTCCGTATATTTGTGTGATAGGTTGTTTGCCATGAGGTAGGCAAATAGCATTCATCCCTTTCATATATCTTAGTTCCATCTGCTAATGTCTCTATAACAGTTGTGAAGGCTTGAGTATTGTCGATTGATAATTCTTTAACTTTCACGTATGGTTTACATGCTTCTAACACTTCTGACCAAAATTCACGCTTTTCAGCAATTTTAGGATTAACCCCACTTGTTCCAAAAGTATTGATAGCATTTTTTACAGCAATAAACATTTCAAGATCTGCTTTTTCATCCGTCTCGACTAATTGCCTTAGACGAGCGTATTTAGTATATCTTTCGATTAAATCCCATTCATTTGTATAGACGGTCCCTCCGACTCTTGCTTTTTTATACGTCCACCAAATTAGAAGCATTTCTGAATATTTAATGATGTTTGATACGATTCTACCCGAACCAGTATTAGAAGCTTGGTTAATTACTGATTCCGCGAAAGGATAATACCATTTTTTTACTTCTTTGCCTTGGGCACTTGTCAATGCCTCATCAAGTTCGTCTAATTCAAAGCCGTACCAAAAAAAAGAAAGTGAAGCGCAAGATATAATAGCGTTCTGCGGATCGTATGTCCTTCTAACGCTTTTCCGATACATTTTTCCACTTGTATCCCAAAAATCACGATAAAGGTCCACTAATGTCGAATTGTGTAGTTTATCTATCTGTTCTATGACAAATTCTTTATTCTTCTTTTGTTTCCGAATTTGTAGAGCTAACTCTTGATAACTGTTCAGTATGAAAACCTCCTAAATCTTAGATTACCGTAGGTAATCTAAAAATCAAGTCGTTAATAGAATAAGATAATTTAGCTATTTACAAGTTCCTCTAATTTAACAACGATTTTTNGAAAAAATGTAGTTAAATCGAACCAAATTATTACTGAAAAAACGTTGATAAAATCATAGAATTAGATGTTAAATCTATAAGTATGACCCTCGGTAGGATTTTTGACTTTGAGTAAAATTTTGGTAATTTCCGAGGGTTTTCGGGTAATTGATTTACCAACGTTGCTAAATTATCCCTATAAAGTTAGCACTAGTAACCTCACTAGGGGTGACCAAACTTCTGAAAGAAGAAACAAACCTTTCCAAAGTGAGTTAGTGCGAATTTGCTATGAAGACCAGTGAGAAAAGTAGTGAAAAGAAAGAGTTAGTGCGAACAAAATATTAATCAGAAAATAAGTTTTAATCTAATTGCTTAATTGGTTAATAAGTTAGAAAAGAAAAGGTTTGTCCAGTAAGATACTCAAAAAAAACGTGAAATAATCTAATGTTATTGGGTTAGTGCGAACTTTTTATAGCCATCTATCTTAAGATTTATTGCTATCAAAAATCTTCTGATTTTTTAATCGTTGAAGGTTTAAAATAGCACCTTTTTTGACTAAATAATACGGAGTGTTTAAAACATGACCGATTTTAGTGAAAACTTGACTACTCAAATGAAAAAATTACTGAGTAGTCTGACTTATTCCGAGGACGAATTTGAGAAAATTAGAGTTTTACCTCAAACTAATCCGAAAGATAAGGAAATTGCCGATTTTATCAATAAACATGACTTTGGATGTAAGACAACCTTGATTATGCAACTTGTTGCATTATTGCAAGGGAAAGAGGCAAAATATTTTGAAACCCTTTCTAGGACTTCATATTGGGTTAAAGGAGTGTTATTTAGATTGACTAATAGCCGACATAGCGAAAGTTATCCCATCGGTGAGATTTCAGTATTTGATGAAGGAGATCATGGTTTTTATTGGGAAAACAAAGGAGTTCATGAAGGCAATCATTTGAACAATAAAAGTGACGGTGGATTTGAAGCATGTGAACTTGTCAATGACGACGAAAAAGCCTCTTGGATTGATAGTATGGAATGGAAAGAAGTCTATGAATGGATTAGAGCGTTAGTCAGCGACGATTTAATCCAAGAAAAATTAGACACAATAACAGATCCAATCCTTCAAATGAAAGCAATTACACCGTTAATTTCGGATGAATCAATAACTGAGTTAAAATCAATGATTGTCTCTCGCAAAATGAGAGATATTCATGATAGCAATTTATGCGATATATTAGATGATCTATTTGACATCGAAATAACCGACGAGAATCTTTGGAATCGACTGTTTATGACTTATGAAAATGATGAACTGAAATTAATAGATTTAGAAGGTAACGTCTATGATATGGACGGACATCAAGAGAGTGAATTCTTACAGCCATTATTAGAAAAGAGAGGACGTATGAATGATTCATCTATCAATCCTCTTGAAATTATAGCGAATCACTGCGGAGTATTGTGGAAAATACTCATCAATACCGATTTTCAGTTAGGATATTTGCTTTATGCAAACCTATCCTAATTTTTTTATTTCTTTTTGGAGGGATTAACATGGAAAAATTAGATATAAAAATCGAACATGACCTCAGTTTTCATTCGTTCCTCAATTTATCCGATATTATCGCAAATATCACTGAGACGAAAATGGTAGAATACATCATAGTTGCCAATGTGCCTTTTCACGACAATCGAGGGACCGAATGGCAAATATGTATGATCTATTGGTTAGAAAAGAATGAATTCTCAACACATGAAAGAGTCAAATTAGATAAAGGTGGGAATCTTCTCTTAGGGCATTATTATTCCAAAATAGCCGACGTATTACAAGATTATCTCAAACGGGTAGAATTACAATTCACGTTAGGCTATGCTAAAAAAGGGAGGGTGTGAAATGTTATTAAACCTTAGATTTTATACAGAATTATCTACCACCGTCGATACTTATTATGATGTGGATACGTGTGCTATTTCAATGGAAAACGGTGGGAAATATGAATTAACTGCCTTAATCCGTCACGGAAAAATGCAATCAATACAAATTATAGGTTTTGGGACTGCAGAAGACGAATTAAGAACGATGTTCAATCGAAAGAAAAGATTTGCCACAAAAATTAATATTTGTCAAATCCGAATCGATGGAGCAATTATCCATGAGAATCGAGATAAATTGAAAAGGTTGCGTGGGTATCGGGATTCGTTATCATTAGGAAAAGAAGGTGCGTTTTAATGAAATTGGTAGCATATTATCGAGTCTCGACGAAAGTGCAAGCTGATGCCAACACAATGGAAAATCAAAAAGAAATAGTGATACGGTATTGCAAAGCCTATAAACACACCATTTTAGCGGAATTTTCGGATGTGCAATCTGCATTTAACGAAAGACCACAATTTAACCTTCTTATGCAAATATTACGGGATAATCCTACCAAATTTGAAGGGGTAATTGTGGCTAAATTAAGTCGATTAGGGCGATCAGTGAAAGGGCTAATCGAGATCGTTGAGGAATTAAAAACACTCAAAATACAATTTATCTGCGTGAATGATAATGTGGATACTAGCACACCTCAAGGGATTTTTTTCTTTCATATTATGGCATCATTCAACGAATACGAACGATCTTTGATTAAAGAACGTATGGCTGAGGGATTAGAACGAGCAAAGCGTGAAGGAACGCGCTTAGGTCGAAAACCCATAGAGTTTAATGATAAACAATCCAAAGATATGATCCAAAAATATAATGTCGGGATTGGATGTGATTCTCTCGGGAAAATGTATAACTGTTCAAAATCAACGATCAGAAAGCATTTGATTAAGAAAGGAGTGCAATTACGGGAGTGAATCTATGTGCAAAGACTTTATTCACGACAATGCGATACTTGTCCCATGTTCTTTCGGGTTGATTCCCAAGAACAAGCTAGAGATCCGAGTTTTCAGAAATGTTGGGATTGTCGAGAGGCGGGAATCCCGCACGAATGCTATCATATCTTTGCGTATTGCGATAATAGAAAAGATTTTGGTGGCCTTGGGACATACTGTTATGTTAAAGGATGTGTAGTAGATGCCAATAGAAAACTCACGAAAAGAGAAGTCCGTCAGACTCGTTATTACAACGATAAACTTAAGTCGAGAGGACAAATATAGTGTTGAACATTTAATAAGACTCGGATTTTATCCTTCATTTTCAGATTTTGCGAGAATTGCGATCCGAGAAAAACTCAAGAGTGATTTTAACTTTTTTCCGAATCTAATTAAGATGAGCAAGCTAGAACAAGAAGCGTTAAAAAAAGGAATGATGGAGGAATTACAACATGATTTTCAATGAAGACGTGGATTTTCTAACGGACCTTTTAGACCAACAAATCTATATTCTCAATACCGATAAGATTTTTGAAGGGAATGTATGGGTAGTCAAACTCGCAGTGAGTAAAATCCTTCAAATCAAAAAACGGTTATTGGCTATGAAGGTTCATTTTGATGAAAATGAGAAGGTAATCACAGATAAAATAAGAGTAAATAAAACGGAAATAGATGGAATAAGTATGGGAAAACACACACAAGACCAAATGGAAAAGCGAAAAGTCTTTCAAATGAAGAAAACCACATTGAAGAAAGAAGAAGCGATTGTAAATGCGGAAAAATTATTTCGATGTGTTAAATGTGGTTTTGCCACCAATGACGAGAATGGATTACAAATTCATATCGGACGTAAACATGGAGGGAATATAAATGGTGTTAACAGACAAAGAAAAGAAGAAACTAAACCTAAGGATGAACAAACTCTTAAAGAAGCATAAGAATTTGTATATGCCGACAAAAGACGGGGATTTACGTCTATTATTGTTTCATTGTGCGACTTTTTGCGTTTGTCCCATGACTCGCGGGGCAAAATGTCGGGATTTTGAAATTATGGATGGATGTATCTTTCACACTTGTGGATCATGTAAAAATATGATTGAAATAATCCATGAAAACCATTTTGAAACGATATGTCGGAAAGACTCGACGAGAATCGATAATTGGTTTGACTTTCAGAATTTTTGCAATCGATTTCATGGGGCGGAAATGATGGAATTTATGCATTCACTAATGCTAGATTTATCGGAAAAAGGAACGGATTCCATCTCGGTCTAGCCGATAGGCTACGTACCGTGGTCTGGTTTTTAATATGAAACGTATTAGAATTGTTATTGATAAAGTTGATGCCGTGAATTTGGCTGAATTTGGGATTGATGCATTTTACGACGTTTCTCTTAGTCGTATTATTGTGTATACAGATAGTCAAAATCCACTTTTTGACATAGGAATAACTTTTTTTAAAATTGATTCAGAAGTAGAAGTTATTAAACATGATATGGGTGGTGTGATTATTTATGGGCCAGTAAAAAAAGGAACGGATAATCTTCAAGATCCTATATAGGTGCGTGAAGTAGAATCCCTTTATCATCCGTATAAACATAAAACCAATATTTTTTTAGACTTCTTGTTTTCTCTGACGGAATATAATTATCCACTTGGTCTAAATCTCTTTTATTATCGAGAAAGAACGAAATAATATATTTACTCTGCGAAAGAACGTTTTTATCTAAGGTTTGAGGTCTTTGACTTGCGAACCACATTCCAATGCCATAAGCACGACCCATCGTTAGCATTTTAAAGAAATAAGGATCGCGTTGTAAACAGTTATTTGGGAGGTAGATCTGTAATTCATCATAAACGAGAATAACTCTCAAACTTCTGTCTATTGCCACATTCGTGAAGACTTTGTAATCAAAATCTTTCAAACTATCCAAATCTAAAATCTTAACCCGAAATACTCCTTTCTGACTGTAATCAAACTTATCGAGATTATGGATCTCTCTGACTCCCGTATAATCATGCTTAATATCCGCGATAAGGATAAGGGTATAAGGTGCGAAACTACGAATCAATTTCTTCAAGAGATATGTTTTGCCACATCCCGTCTTTCCGAGAATTGACAACCTCGCGTTTTGTTGGATTTGCATTTTTCTTTTTCCTCCGATTGAGAATAGGGCTGATCACAGCATTACCTAACTCTAATTCCGAACCATATTGTAGATTTTGTAAGATTTGATATTTCTGAGAGACTCGTTGCGCACTATCCCGAATTAAATCTTTTTCGGGATCGGTTAATGGATCTCGATCCGTAAAGGTAAATACAGCATTTTCAATCAAAATAAGACTCGCACCAAGGGCTGAGTCCAACATAGTCGATTGATTAGGGATATTTTGTTGTATTTTTTGCGAGGTTGCTTCTAATACACTCGAATCCATCACGCTTTTTTGCTGATCGATTTGAATTGTGAATCCCTCGTCAGAAGTCTTATCC
>Ga0031656_10000285_pt1 | contig 16358 bp, 16 predicted proteins | sample FrelakmetDIP11DI_FD_55080 | JGI IMG/M metagenome (GOLD analysis project Ga0031656, IMG submission 55080) | Freshwater lake sediment microbial communities from the University of Notre Dame, USA, for methane emissions studies - DIP11 DI | ecosystem: Environmental > Aquatic > Freshwater > Lake >... | reverse complement strand
CTTACCGGTATCGGCAGCGGTGCCAGCAATGTTCCAGCACTGGGACTGCTGGCCGCATGGTTTGTTCAGCGTCGCTCCGGTCTGGCCACAGGGATCGGCGTAACAGGCTCTTCGATAGCGCTAATTGTCCTTGGAATTCTTGTTCCGCATGTGCTCGCAGCCTACGGCTGGAACGGGTGGCGTATGTGTTGGTTTATTTTCGCAGGGATAACCCTGGGGCTGGCGGTTCTTGCCTTCACTATTCTCCGCAATTGTCCTTCGGAACTCGGACTTCTTCCCTTCGGTGCTCAAGGAGACAGCGAGACTGTCACAGTCAGCGTGAGAGAATTGAACTGGGGAAGAGTCTATCGTTCCGGCATCGTATGGCATTTGGGTCTGATCTACGTTGCTTTTGGGTTCTCATACATCATCTACATGACCTTCTTTACCAAGTACCTGATAACTGAGGGTGGATACACGCAGGAGTCGGCCGGCAGGCTGTTCATGCTGATGGGTTGGTTAAGCCTGTTATGTGGTTTGATCTGGGGATCAGTCTCAGACACTCTTGGACGCAAAACAGCCCTCGTGATCGTCTATATTATCCAGGCGACTGCCTTCGGCCTGTTTGCGCTCTTGCCCTCGACGCCTGGATTCGTTCTTTCCGCCGTCCTGTTCGGACTTTCGGCATGGAGTATCCCTGCAATTATGGCTGCAACGTGCGGAGATCTCCTTGGTCCAAGGCTTGCACCGGCGGGACTTGGCTTTGTCACGCTTTTCTTTGGCGTTGGCCAGGCTGCCGGTCCGGCTGTCGCCGGTATTGTAGCAGATGCCAGCCATTCCATATCCCCGGCGCTGTTGCTTGCTGCCGGGGTGGCCCTGTTAGGTGCATTCGGCTCCTTGTTCCTCCGTGGTACTTCCCCAAAACAAAACAGAGGTCGTGTATAATATTGTGGGAGCCGAAGTGGCGGAACTGGCAGACGCGCTAGGTTCAGGGTCTAGTGGTCGCAAGGCCGTGCGGGTTCGAGTCCCGCCTTCGGCACCAAAAACGACGATCATGAAAAAGCTCACACATCTTGATAAACAGGGTAGGGCGCANATGGTTGATGTCAGCGATAAGCNATCAACCAAACGGGTAGCTGTAGCAAAAGGGTCTGTTTCGATGAGACCTGAAACCCTGAAACTGATTCAGGATAAGAAAATCCCCAAAGGTGACGTGCTCTGCGTTTCACGCGTTGCGGGTATTATGGCTGCAAAGAAAACCGCAGAACTGATACTTATGTGCCACCCGTTGAATATCAGTTCAGTCGATGTTGACCTGAGTATCGATACGAGAAAAAATAAGATTGACATTGAGGCGAAAGTGAAGGTCACAGGACAAACTGGNGTTGAAATGGAGGCATTGACTGCAGTTTCTGTNGCNGCGTTAACGATTTATGATATGTGCAAGGCTGTTGATAAAGATATGGTGATTTCGGACATTATGCTCATGGAAAAACAGGGTGGCAGGAGCGGAATATTCAAGAGAAAATGATTATTCGCTGATTTTCTCTTCAATTGCTCCTATAGTCCAGAGTGTATAGAAAAACCTCATGCCTTCAAACGAACTGACCTTGGCATCTTTGATAATCTGCTTCATGTTTTTGACGCTGTCGATGAGAGAGAGCATTTTCCTTTCATAANGACTGAGTTCAATACCCTTCAGGTGCAAGAAAGCATCTNTGCTCAATGCAGGGATAGTCTCCGCACCGGGAATTTCAGTCCTGATCCATGTCCAGTTGTTGATTTTTCTTATNCCCTCGTAAATGAGATTGTTCATGCTCATCTTCAGGGTTATGACCTCCTGTGTCGGTATCTCACCTTCGACAAATTCATACTTAGCATCNTCTAANACGAACAGGCTGCAGATTATCTCTTTAACCTGGAATTTTACACCCCAGAACAGNTCCCTTTGGGCAAGATAACCGAGTTCAACAAGGATTGTTCCCTGCCTCTTGTCTGTTTGCAGTAAGAGCTTTACGGACTCGTCATACTGATCCANGGTTATTTTGCCTGCCTTNATCAGCATCTCGCCAAGNCTGTCATCTTCATATGATGAAGAGGCAAAAATCGCCTCTCCTTTCANGATGTAAACTTTTTTCGTAAAAGAAGGGGTTTTTATGACAAGGGTTCCTGTTTTCAAGCTCCTGTTCAGGAAGACAAGAATGTGAGGNAGTCTAANGTTCTTTATNGTACCTTTAAGGCGAATTTCTTTCATATGTATCGTATAACCTCAAACCGATAGATTTCCACTTCTTCGTGAGGAAGTATCCCGGCTTTCATTTTCGTGATTTTCAATTGCTCTTCTACCGTATCAACTCCTTGAAGATCAGGAAGTAATAAGCCTCTTCTGAACCCACTGACGACAATGATGCCGTACTTTTTTGGATTAAGGTCGGACAGGCCGGATACTTTTTCAGGACAGGAAAGCACATCAACAGAATAGGTTAAATCCCCGAGCTCTTCTTCCACGACAGGGGAAAACCTCGGGTCTTTTGTTGCAGCAGATATGGCATTCGTTACCGTTTCTGACCCGATACATTCAGATGAAGGCTGAAATGTCCCGATACATCCTCTCAATTCACCACGTTTCTTAATGCTAACGAATACTCCCGCTTTCCCTGACATTTCGGCAGGCATGGGGTCTGGTAAGCCGATTGTTGTGCCTTCCCGGACATATGCTTCGATACTTTTTTTTGCGAGTTCCACAAGGGGATGCATTCACTTGCTCCTTGACAGGGAATAATCAGCTATGCTAAAAAGTGCTTCTTTTGCCGGAGAGTCCGGAAAGAGAGAAAGTTCCGCTTTTGCCTCAGCAATCAGATGATCGGCCTTCAAAAGGGAGGTCTCAATTATCGTATATTTTTTAAACAGACTGAGAATTTTCATGAGACCACTCTTTTTCAACCCAGCCTGAATAATTTTTCTCACTTCATCTTTCTCACGGGGATCAGCTTTTTTCAGGAGATAAATAAGCGGAAGGGTTATTTTGCCTTCCCTGAGGTCCTTTCCCAAACGTTTGCCAAGTTCTCCTTCATCTGCCATGTAATCGAGGATATCATCTGCCATCTGGAAAGCCATGCCAACTTTTTTTCCGAACATTGCCAGTGCATTTTCTTTCTCTTCAGGCAATGAGCCAAGGATTGCACCTATTCTGCATGCCGCGGAAATTAATGCGGCTGTCTTTGCCGATATAATAGCAAGGTAATCGTCTTCCGTAATATCGGGGTCTCCTGTTTTGGAAAGCTGTAATAACTCACCCTCGGTCATTCGGGTTGTTGCCTCGGAGAGGGCTTCCATAATACGCTGGCTTTCCTGCCGGACTGCAAGCCTCAAAGCGTTGGAGTACAGGAAGTCGCCCATCAGGATGACGACCTGATTCCCCCAAATCGAGTGAGCAGGGGCTTTGCCTCTCCGTATGTCTGCACTGTCGACAACATCATCATGCAGGAGAGATGCAGTATGAATGGACTCGATGATTCCTGCAAGGGTAAGGCGGGCATCACCGGTATATCCGGAGAGTTCTGAACTGAGCAAAAGGATGAGCGGCCTCATTCTCTTTCCACCGCCGTCAAGGATATGCTGTCCAATGAGCGGTATGGTCAGGACAGGACTTTGAAAAAGATCTTTCATCCTGTCTTCTGCAAGCCTGAGGTCTGTTTCATGTGATGTAAAGATGTCGTCCAAATGCATTCTTAATGGTAGTGTAGCCTTTGTTTTAAAGTCAAGCACATGAAGGACCCGATTATGAATATATATCAATAAGTGTTTTCATCCCGCCTTCATTTTGTCATACCGGCGAATGCCGGTATCCAGTGACGTTGCCGTATTTCATATCTATCAAAGTCCCTGGATTCCGGGTCAAGCCCGGAATGACGGACGACGGTTCACACTTTTCCTTTTCCTTGAAATGCCGTCTAAATATTATCTTGGACAGGGCTGTAGACGGATACTATCTAAATCGACATTTCCGCGGGATAATTTCCTGATATCTGTCGGCTTGAAGGCACCTTTTTCGGTTATTATCGCCGTTACATATTTATGAGGGGTTACATCGAAGGCGATATTTCTTGCTTTTACCCCGTTCGGTGCGATGGGATATATCCCAAGAATATGGGTCACCTCTTCAGGGCTTCTCTCTTCGATCGGAATGCGGTCACCTGAAGCAGTGGAAAAGTCAATGCTGCTGAACGGGGCCGCAACATAAAAAGGAACCTTGTTCTCTCTGGAGAGCACTGATAGCGGATAGGTGCCTATCTTGTTTGCCACATCACCGTTCCGTGCTGTCCTGTCAGTACCTACAATAACAAGGTCTATCTCACCGCTCCTGAGAAGAGAACCGGCTGTACTGTCCGTAATGAGGGTTACCGGAATATTTTCCTGCATGAGCTCCCATGCAGTAAGCCGCGCACCCTGAAGTACGGGTCTTGTTTCATCTGCTATGACCTGAATCTTTTTCCCCTGATCTCTCGCAACAAGCATGGGTGCTGTTGCTGTGCCGTATCCGCCCGTCGCGAGTGAACCGGCATTACAATGGGTAAGGATTGTATCTCCGTCCTTGATGAATTCTGCTCCCCATCTGCCGATTGCCTTATTGACTGCAATGTCCTCATCGAGGATGGACTGCGCTTCCCTGATAAGGATTTGCTTGAGTCCGGACAAAGATTCATCTTTGTTGCTTTTTATAACCTTTTTCAGTCTTTCAACGGCCCAGGAGATATTCACGGCTGTTGGACGTGTAGAGAGCATCTCATGAAAAACCGGTTCGATGGCTTTCATAAACTGTGCAGAATTCCTCGCATGTATATCCTGAGCTGCCAGTGCGATACCCATTGCTGCAGCTATGCCAATGGCAGGCGCACCACGTATCCTGAGTTTCCTGATACCTTCTGCCACCATCAGGTAATCAGTGCAGGTGATATACGTGACTTCAAAGGGCAGCATTGACTGATCAAGCATTATGACTTTACCGTCGACCCATTCGATTGATTTAACCATATCAGAGCCCCGCAGGAATAAAGATGGTGATTACGAAGAAAACAGTGAGTGCGGTTATAGCACCAATTGTTCCCCATGATATAACGTTATAAAACTTTGGATTCACATATTCTCCCATGATTTTTTTGTTGTTGACGAGCGACAGCGCATAAATCAGCACAAAGGGAAGAAGCATGCCGTTCAGAACAGAAGAGAGAACCATAAGGAAAACCAGAGGTGCGTCAGGAATGAGTATCACAATGACAGCAATGACGATCATGAAGGTATAAATCCACATAAACTGAGGTGCCTCCCTGAATGTCTTGTTAACGCCCCTTTCCCATCCCATGGCTTCACATATGTAATATGACGTTGCAAGGGGGACAATAATTGCGCCGAGCAACGATGCATTTGCAAGGCAGACAGCGAATATGAGAAATGCATAATTGCCGGCAAGAGGTTTGAGTGCAAGCGCTGCCTCAGAAGCTTCATTGATCCTCATTCCGAGAGGAAAAAGGGTGGTTGCACAGGTGACGATGATGAAAAAAGAGACGATATCTGTAATACTGCATCCGATGAATACATCAAGTCTTGACGCTTTATATTCCTCTTTCTTGATCCCTTTCTCAGCTATCGATGACTGCAGATAAAACTGCATCCATGGAGTTATGGTCGTCCCGATAATCGCTATGCTCAGCATGATGAACTCAGCATTCCATTGAATCTGCGGGACAAAGGTTGCATGCATGACGCGTGACCACTCCGGCTTCGCCATAAAACCTGAGAGGACATACCCAAAATAGAGGAGGCATGCAACAAGGAGAATACGCTCAACAAAACGGTAGCTCCCTTTTACGACCAAAAACCATATAAATAATGCACCGAGCGGAACCATCAGATACTTGCTGAGACCAAGAATCTCCATACTTGCAGCCCATCCGGCGAAATCAGCGACTGTCGTCCCAAAATTGGCGATGAAGAGGATGGTCATCATATAGAAGGTTGACCTGACGCCGTAATTTTCCCGTATCAAATCAGACAGTCCCTTGCCGGTGACTACGGCCATTCTTGCGACCATTTCCTGTATGACGATCAGTGCGACGGTTGTGGGAATTAATGTCCAGAGGAGGGCGTATCCGAATCGGGCACCGGCGACTGAATAGGTTGTGATACCACTTGCGTCATTATCGATGTTTGCTGTGATAATCCCCGGTCCCATGATGGACAGAAAGATGGCGATTCTTCTCCATAAGCTCATACCTTTCTCCTTTTGCGTTTCGCCTCTGGCGGAAGAATTCTGTCGACAACATCATCAATGGTGACGATACCGAGCATATATCCTTCGGAATCCACCACCGGAATTGCAACAAGATTGTATTTCGATACGATCTCCGCGACCTCAATTTCATCAGTGTCAGGAGAGACTATTTTCAGCTTTGTCTTCATAATATCAGAGAGTTTGGCATCGAATGATGCAAGAAGAAGATCCCTTAATGAGATGACGCCCATGATTTTTTCATCCGCATCGGTTACGTAGAGATAATAGACTGTTTCAACTTCCTCGGCNTCTTTCCTGAATTTCTCTATAGCATCTTTTACGAGTATATCCGGGCGATAGGCGATAAATTGATTCGTCATNAATCCTCCGGCAGTATCTTCTTCATGGCTCAGGAGNNCCTGGATATCCTCNGCCTCATCTTTTTCGATGTGTTCAAGAATTTCCTTTGCCTTGTCTACCGGCAGGTCACTCAGGACATCTGCAGCTTCGTCAGGAGGCATTTCCTCAATAATGTCGGCAGCGGAATCTGTATCCATACCGGTTATGATTGCTGCCTGCACATCGGGTTGAAGTTCAGAAAGGGCTTCAGCGGCAGTTTCTACATCGAGTCCTTTAAAAAAAGATGCCCCCTCCTTGTGAGAGACCTGGCTGATAATGTCGGCAATATCAGCAGGATGGAGTTCAGATACCATCTGCCGTGGTACCGTAAGTGATATCTTGGTCAGTTTTGGTTCCAGTGGCTGAATGTAATTCCAGCTTATGAGATTATAAGGAAGATGCTTTCTGAAGAGCCTCATCATGTCCTCTCCGCCTCTTTCAACGCCGAGCCTGCGCATGATACCCCTCATGCCCACATCGACTGCAACGAGAATCGCTGCTGAATCAAACCCTTCAAGCTTCACATCATTCACCCTGACAACTTTTACGCCGTTTGCATCAACAATCTGTTTATCAAAGATGTCTCTGACAATCAGGAGGTCTGTTTCGCTATAGTCATAGTGTTGCAGAAGATCAGTGTAAATCTGTGCGGAAATGATTCTCTTATTGAATATATTCAGGTTATTCCATGGAAGATTGAAAAGCCGCTTCTTCCGCTCGACAATAAGGGCAGACACCTTTGGGAACGGCTCTCCCTTAATCATGACAATATCCCGTACCTTGCCGAGTTCCTCGCCTTTTGGGTCAAGTACCGGTTTTTTCAGTATATCGCTGACAAAGAGTTCACCAAAAAAGGGCATGTCTTCAATCCTGGTCTTTACAATTATTGGGATTTTGAAATGAGAAATTCAGCATCTAAAGTATAGCTCACATAATTTTATTTCAGCAATATGAAAATACGATACACATGATTTTCTGGTGATTCAAGAGAAGGATATATGAACTGAACGATCCAGCAGCATTGAGCAGTTGTGGCAGTTCATATTATAATGAATTTCCTATTGATTCGGAGGAATAAGCGTGGACAAACTGGTTATTCACGGTGGCAGGAGACTGAAGGGCGAGGTTACCATTAGCGGAGCAAAGAATGCAGCACTTCCGATAATGGCTGCATCCCTTTTGTCTTCCGGATATTCTACTATCCACAAGGTGCCTAACCTGAGAGACATCATGACGATGGGAAGACTCCTCGCAAATCTCGGCGCAGGCTTTCATTATGAGGACCGGAAGGCAATTATCAATACTGAAAATATTAAGATATTCGAAGCACCATATGATCTTGTCCGGACCATGAGAGCATCTATACTTGTGCTTGGACCCCTGCTTGCAAAATACGGTTGCGCAAAGGTGTCTTTGCCGGGTGGGTGTGCTATCGGTGCCAGGCCGATCAATCTGCATCTGATGGGTCTGGAGAAAATGGGGGCAGAGGTGAAACTCGAATCCGGCTATGTCATTGCCAGGGCGAAGAGACTTCGGGGTGCATCGATTTATTTTGATATGCCAACGGTTACCGGTACAGAAAATCTGATGATGGCAGCCACACTTGCAAGAGGCACAACCCTTCTTGAGAATGCTGCACGGGAACCTGAAGTTGCAGATTTCGCGCGGGCACTTATTTCGATGGGCGCACGGATCAAAGGAGCAGGAGAAAGCATTATTGAGATTGAAGGGGTTGATGAAATGAGGCCCATGAATTATTCAATCATACCCGACAGGATTGAAGCGGGAACATTTATGACGATAGCCGGAATTACGGGCAGTGATATTACGCTNAAGGAATGCAGGATTGAACATCTTGATGCCCTGATTATGAAGCTCAGGGATGCAGGCCTTCTTTTTGAGAAAAGAGAAGANGGTCTTCGGGTAGTCGGACCANCGAAATTGAAATCCNCCAATATCAAGACCATGCCATATCCAGGATTTCCCACTGATATGCAGGCACAGTTTATGGCGCTTATGTCTGTTGCAGACGGTACAAGTATTATAAAGGAGACAATATTTGAGAACCGGTTTATGCATGTTGCTGAACTGATGAGGATGGGGGCGGATATCGTAGTGGAAGGAGGAATTTCTACCGTTAAGGGAATCAGCAAACTGAAAGGTGCTCCTCTCATGGCTACCGATTTGCGCGCAAGTGCGTCTCTTGTCGTTGCAGCGCTTGCCGCTAAGGGAGAAACAGAGATACGCAGGATTTATCACCTCGACAGGGGATACGAAAAGATGGAAGAAAANCTCCGGAAAATCGGTGCGGATGTCAAAAGAATAAAAGAGTAGACAGNAGATAGGNGACAGCAAACAGCGAGAAATTTAAGACAGAAAGAACAGAAAGAAAAAATACCAGTCAAGCTATGCGGTGGGGTAATTTATCCTGTATCCTACCTCCTGTCTACTGCCTGCTGTTATCTGATGTATGCTTCGGTGACATAGCGGCGCATCATGCGGTGGGTGTTGAAGTAATAGGCGTTCTTGCCAATTGCATTCTGCATCATCCTGACCCATGTATGCCTGTCAGAGTAATACATAGGGATGATGATAGTCTGAAGTTTATTGTAAAGATCGTCTGCGTCTCTCGTATCCAGATTGTCAACTAAGTTAGTCTCGGTCGGGCTCGGACCTATGGACCAACCGGTAAACCCCTCGATGTGTCCTTCAATCCACCACCCGTCAAGCACGCTGAAATTCATTACGCCATTATGAACAGCCTTCATTCCGCTCGTGCCCGATGCTTCCCGCGGCCTCAGCGGAGTATTCAGCCATATATCAACACCCGAAACCATTTTGAGTGCAATATCCATATCATAATTATTCAGATATGCCATTTTGATCTTATCTTTTAACCGCTCTTTTATCGCAAATATCTTCTCGATAAGCTTCTTACCTGAATCGTCTTTTGGATGCGCCTTGCCTGCATACACAATCTGCAGCTTACCGGATGCGATCTGTTCGAGTCTCTCAACATCGCTGAAAATGAGATCAGCCCTTTTGTATGCAGTAACCCTCCGCGCAAATCCTATGGTGAAAATATCAGGATCCATTTTGATGCCGGTATTCTTATAAACATAGTCGAAAAGAATCTTTTTCGCTTCCATGTGTGCATCCCAGATTTCATCATAGGGGATACGGCCGACCCTTACGAATAAATCCGGCTCATTTGCCCAGCCGGGGAGATATTTGTCATAGAGTTTCTTGAAACTGTCACATGTCCAGGTGAAAGTATGGACACCGTTTGTGATCGCGCTGATTTCGTAGCCGGGGAACATACTCCTCGAGACTTCACCATGTTTTTTGGCAACACCGTTGATAAATTCACTCAGGTTAAGGCCCAAACGGGTCATGTTGAGGTTTTCCTTACCGCCGAGCTCTTTCAGAACCTTTATGGGCAGNACTTCGCCCATGATTTTAAGAACGAGGTCATAGGGAAAGCTGTCATGACCNGCNTCGATCGGTGTATGNGTNGTAAAGACGCAGAGGTCTTTCACTTTTTCCACATCCCAGACGAGTTTTTCATCCCATACATCCTCAATCGGACGCTTGAACCGGTTCAGGAGTTCAAGGGTCAGAAGACTTGAATGTCCCTCATTCATATGATGTTTTTTTATCTCAAAGCCGAGTTCATGAAGTATTCTCACACCGCCAATACCAAGGACAATCTCCTGTTTCAGGCGGTATGCAATATCTCCTCCGTAGAGGTAATGGGTAATTTCCCTGTCTTCAGGCATATTTCCTTCGATATCCGTATCAAGGAAGAAGACAGGAATACATCCCCGTGTCAGGCTTTCAACATTAAATTGCCAGGCCTGTACAAGAACCTCACGGCCTTCAATCTGAACAGAAATCTTTGTTGGCAGCAATGTCATATGCTGCGCCGGATTCCAGGAATATGGATGCTCTGTCTGTCTGCCGCGGTCATCCAGTTCCTGAGTAAAATATCCCTTTTTTGTCAGGAGAGTCACAGCAACCATGGGAAGCTTGAGGTCTGCACAAGTCCGGATCGTATCTCCGGCCAGCACACCGAGTCCGCCACTGTATGTCGGTATGTCGTTCTGTATGCCAATTTCCATTGAAAAATAGGCAATCCTCGGTTCTTTGGTAAATTCTATGGAGCAAGCATTGTTCATAAACATAATATTCTACTCTATACAACAAATGAATAACAATATTTCCTGTGTCAGCGAGAGGGAATGACTCAGGAACGTATAAATAAGATATCATTATCAAAAAATCTCCCCTTTCCCCTCTTTAGCAAAGAGGGGCGTTGTTCCTCCCTTTGATAAAGGGAGGATAGGAGGGATTTTATAATAAATGTTTTCATACTTATGACTTGTTGAGTAACTCGTCAAAATCGAGAATATGCATGAATTCATGCGAGGTGTTCGGAAGGACTTTTGAATTGGCTCTCGCTTTATACAGGATATACTTGATTCCATACTGTTTTGCTGTCCTGAGAATTTCTTCTGTATCATCGATGAAGAGCGTTTTCTNTTTATCAAAGCCAAGTCGCTTTTCTGCTGTTGTCCAGAATTTCAGGCTCTCCTTTGGATATCCGGCATCAAATGAGGAAAGCACGGAATCAAAATACCTGCCGATCTCTGTTTTTCTGAATTTCAGATCGATTGACTTGTAATGTGCATTTGTCACCAGGAAAACTTTTTTCTTCATGCGTTTGAGCATTTTCAGGAAATCTTTTACATGGGGGTGAACCTCGATCAGATGTTTTATCTGCTCTTTGAGGGCGGGTATATCAAGGTTAAGCTCCTGTGACCAGAAGTCAAGGTCTGTCCAGTTTAAGGTCCCTTCATGCACTTTGTATTTCTCCATAAGTTCTTCTTTCGCTCGCCCGAATGTCATGGCATGTTTCTCGGCATATTTTTCGGGAACAAGGTGCTCCCAGAAGAAATCGTCAAAATACTTGTCAAGGAGCGTCCCGTCCATATCGAGGAGGACGAATTGAATGTCCTGTAATGGAAATTTATCTGAGACCATTGATTCACAATAATCCGTCATTCTGAATTCATTTCAGAATCTCATTCTATTTCTACCAATGATCCTGAAAAAGTTCAGGATGACAATACTATGGATAACGTAAAATCCGAGGCTGCTGTTAAAAATTAAAACGGCAGGAATTTCGGTAACTTGAAGCCTTTCTTGCCTTTAAACATCTTCAGCATTTTCCTTATCTCAATATACTGTTTGACAACTCTGTTGACGTCAGGAACCGTTGTGCCGCTTCCCACGGCAATCCTCTTTCGTCTGCTCCCGTTGATAATCGTGTGGTCTTTCCGTTCTTTTTTCGTCATGGAGCTGATAATTGCTTCAACCTTTACCAGTTCCCTTTCATCGATCTCAAGGTTCTTGATTTTTTGAGCCCCGGGTATCATAGCAAGAAGGTTTTCCAGTGGTCCCATACTACGCATTTTCTTAAGCTGTTCCCTGAGATCATCAAAGGTGAAGGATTCATTCATGATCGTCTTCTGGAGTTTTTCAGCCTCTTTCTGATCAAACGTTTTTTGCGCCTGTTCTATCAGGCCGAGGACATCACCCATGCCGAGGATTCTTGATGCTATCCTGTCAGGATAAAAAGCTTCGAGCATCTCGATTTTCTCTCCGGTCCCGATAAATTTAATCGGTTTTCCCGTAACTGATATAATCGAGAGCGCCGCACCGCCGCGTGCGTCACCATCCATTTTCGTGAGAATAATCCCGTCAATGCCTATCTGCTCCTGGAAGTTATTTGCAATAGTAACAGCATCCTGACCTGTCATGGCATCAGCAACAAAAATAACCTCTTTGGGCGAAACGCTCTCTTTGATCTTTTTCAGTTCTCCCATGAGGGATTCATCGATGTGCAGTCTCCCGGCCGTATCCATGATCAGGATATCGCGCGCGTCAAGCTTTGCTTTTTTCAGGGAATCAATACAGAGCTGCACGGGATTTTGCACATCTTTCGAATGGTATACGGGTACATCGATCTGTGAACCGAGGGCAACAAGCTGATCAATCGCTGCAGGTCTTTGGAGGTCTGCAGCGACAAGCATGGGCCTCCTGCCTTCTTTCTTGAAGAGACGGGCCAGTTTTGCAGCTGTCGTTGTCTTCCCTGAGCCGTGGAGCCCAACCATCATGATAATGGTGGGAGGATTCGGTGAAAGGGGGATNTTTGCGTTTGTTTTCCCGAGGAGCTGGCAGAGTTCCTCATTTACGATCTTGATAACCTGCTGGCCCGGGGTAAGACTCTCAAGAACTTCCTTCCCAACAGCTTTCTCCCGTATCTTCTGGATAAAATCCTTGACGACCTTGAAATTGACATCGGCCTCGAGAAGGGCAAGCCGTATCTCCTTAAGCGCAACTTCCACATCCTCTTCTTTTAAGAGGCCTTTTCCTTTTAACTTTTTGAATATTGATTCTAATTTTTCAGTGAGGGATTCAAACATGATAGGAAAATGTCCGATGCCTTCTTATGATTCTCTGAATCTCATGAACAATGAAGGGTTTCCGAAACACATCATTATGCAGCAAGAAGGGAATCCAATTTTGCTTTCAACTGCTGTTTTGGCACAACACCGACAATTTGATCAAGTTTGGTGCCATCTTTAAAAAACATGATCGTAGGGATCCCCATGATTTTATATCTGCTTGCTATCTCTGAATTTTCATCAGTATTGAGCTTGAGAACTTTTACCTTTCCGCTGTACTCTTTTGCAAGCTCCTCAACAGTCGGTGATATCATTCTGCAGGGTCCGCACCATGCTGCCCAGAAATCGATCATGACAAGTCCTTGAGCTTTCATCACCTCATTATCCCAGTTCGCTGTCGTAGCCTCGAGTAAACCTTCTGCCATACCATCCTCCTATAGCCCCATACGAGTTCCGGGGAATTTGCATTAGTTAATTATATTTTCCGCTTGTAATCTTTGTCAACGTTTCCTTATGGTACACCGCTGTACATTGACACCCCGAAGAATTTTCTGCTAAGGTTAACCATGAGAAAGTGCTTTATATTCTTTATTTTACCGCTCCTTTTCCTTTATGAAAATGCATATGGCCTGGATGTAAAAGGTCTCCAGCCTGTCGACCCTTATGGAGTCTTCACAACCTTCAGCGCTGAAAGTCTCCCAAAAGGAAAAGTTGCTTTTTCTGCAGGAGGTGAAATATCAATAGATCCTGACTATTACCGGTCTATTGTGAAAACAGCATTCGGCATAACGGATACTATTGAACTCATGATGACTATTCCCTATGATTTTGGCAATGAAATTGAGGACGGGTTTGAGGATATTGCAATAGGCATCAAGCACAGGTTTTTTGATGAGGGGAAATACGGACCGTCCCTCGCATATATTCTGAATGCCTCAGTGCGGTCCGGAGCGGAGCATCTGACTACGGATGGACGCTATGGTATCGGGCTCATACTGAGCAAAAAAGTAGGGCCTGTGAACGGGCATCTTAACTTTTTCTATGAGGAGCCGGGAACAAAAAGTCTTGATGAGGAGTTGTCATTTCTGGCAGGTCTTGACTTTGCAGCAGCACATAATTTCAAATTTCTCGCAGAATTATACTGCAGAAAAAGTCATGAATCAGAAAAAGTTGATCTGGCTGAGGCGAGAATAGGGTACAGGTTGAAGACTGCCGATCTGATCTATACGACATTCGGTGTGGGATTTGATCTTAAAAACAGAGACCCCGAGACCAGGGTAATGTTCTCGGTGACATTTTTATCGCCGAAGGAAAAGAAGAAGATCCAGAAAATATACGAGGAGGAATAGCTGACTCATGTTTGATATCGGGATGCCGGAACTGATGGTGATATTCATCGTTGCCCTCCTTGTGCTCGGCCCGAAAAAACTTCCTGAATTGGGGAGAGCTATTGGAAAGGGCCTGGGAGAATTGAAAAAGGCCTTGCAGGATGTGAAAGACTCGGTAGAGGATGAGTTACAGGAAGTTAAGGAAGTCTCATCCGAGTTACGGGGAGCAGTAAAGGATGTCAAAAAGCAGATAGAAACAGAAGTAATAAATACGAGCAAAACAGTCGGCAGCACCATACAGGAAGTGAAGGAACAGATGGAGGTGGAGTCTGAAGCGATCAATAAATCTCTACAAGATACTTCGAAAGAAATACACGAACATGCGGTTTCCGATAAGGAGAAATGAACCATCTCAGGAAATTTCATAATCAATGAAGGAATCAACTGTTTCGACATGCCTCTGAGAGCAAACCCCTTTTGCAGTAAAAAACAAAAGTTAAGATACACAGTGATGGCGGAGGACTGATATGGCAGATACCAAGATGATGAATTTCATGCAGCACCTCGGGGATCTCCGGAAGAAGATAACGGTTTCTTTGATTGCCGTATGCGTCACCTTCATGATCGCATTTAATTATTCCGAGGATATCCTGAGGTTTTTCATGTTCCCGCTGCGCTATACCCTGGATTTTTCGGTCAGGAAAATGTACATGTACTATGTGTATCAGGATAAATTGAAGGATACCAAGCTCGTTTTCCTTTCGCCAACCGAGGGCTTCTGGATGAACATGAAGATTTCGATGGTCGCAGCCCTTATTCTTGCCCTGCCGGTCATCTTTCAGCAGTTATGGAGTTTCGTCTCGCCGGGTCTTCACGTAAAAGAGAAAAAATATGTCGTGCCTTTTGTCGTGACAGCAACCGGTCTTTTCCTTGTCGGTGGCGCGTTCTGTTTTTTTATTGTCCTTCCCTTTGCAATGGGGTTCCTGCTCACCTACAAGCTTGGCGATTTTATGATGCCGATGCTTTCTGTCGGACAGTATGTTGATTTCTGTCTCAAGTTTGTCCTTGCCTTTGGTGCTGTCTTCGAGCTTCCCATCATTATCATCTTCTTTACCAAAATGGGATTTGTTACTCCAAAGACACTTGCAAAACACAGAAAGTATGCGGTTCTCATTGCCTTTGTTGTGGCTGCAATCCTGACCCCGACGCCGGATGTATTCAATCAAACCCTCATGGCTATCCCGATGATTCTTCTCTATGAGGTTGGGATTTTGATGTCCAGAATTTTCATACGACCCGTGATGCAATAATGCCGACGATACGGGGGAAAAGCCTTAAAGCAACTGCCTTTGATATCGCTGAGGGATATATTGTCGTAAACCCTATTTTTTTAAAAAGCCTTGAAAACGAATCTCTCAAGGGACTCTATCAGGAAATCGCGAGAGCACAGATAGAAATTCGCGGAGAGAAATTTCCTCATGGTGATACCCGGGCAATCAGGTTCAGAAATATACGGCTCCAGAGGCTGAACTCCGCCCTCATGATTCTTAAGAACTTCGCGCGGGAGAGAAAAATCCTGATCGTATGAAGTTTGACTGTTTGAGAAAGCTGTGATAATTTTAAGCATGGAAAAATCCGACGAAATACGGGAAGCAAAGGATATCCTCCAGACCCTCATCAAAGCGAAGAAGAACATCAGGATGTATCCTGAAAATAATCCGATCTATCGTAATACCCTCGAAGATACTTCCGTGCGGTTTAGAAATTTTCTTGATTACCGGGATGAATTCAAACTGCAGATTAAGCAGAACAGCATTTCCTATGAATCAGAAGAACTCTATTCCAGCACGGAGAAGGAAGACAATCTTGCACTCTTTTTCTTTAAAGACGGATTGAGGGAACTGACATTTA
>Ga0031656_10000283_pt1 | contig 16487 bp, 29 predicted proteins | sample FrelakmetDIP11DI_FD_55080 | JGI IMG/M metagenome (GOLD analysis project Ga0031656, IMG submission 55080) | Freshwater lake sediment microbial communities from the University of Notre Dame, USA, for methane emissions studies - DIP11 DI | ecosystem: Environmental > Aquatic > Freshwater > Lake >... | reverse complement strand
CAACGGCGGCAGCCGCTTCCTGCTTGGCTTCTTCCACGGCCGACTCCTTCTTCGCGCAGCCCGCGAGGGCCAAGGCGGCAAGGGCGGCAAGGGCGGCAGCGAGTGCAATCTTCGTGTTCATCAGAAATTACCCCGAATACAGAGTGGTGTTGAGCAGACGCGATCCAGTTCTCCGCAGCCCGGGCTCAAGCCGTCGCCTAGGGAACTGTCAGGGCGAAATTGTATGGGTTGCCGTGCGTACGTCAGCGTGCGGAACCGTCTCTGAATGGCGACAGGAAGACACCTCCGGCAAGATGGCGCCTCCCAGACGCACGGAGCACCCGCGATGGCCGACGAACCTGACCGCCTGTTTCCGGCGCACGTCGCCGAACTGCGTCGCCGTACCGACGGCGCACTCGCGAGCGCCGGCCTCGACGGCATCGCGATCTACTCGGGCCGGCTCCGCTACGAATTCCTCGACGACCGTCCCTACCCGTTCGCGGTCAATCCGCACTTCAAGCATTGGGTGCCGGTGACTGATGCACCGGAGTGCTTCATCTCCTACGGACAAGGCGACGCACGCCCACGGCTCTGCTTCTTCCAGCCCTCCGACTACTGGCACCGCCCGCCGGAGCTGCCCCCTGGCAAGTGGCAGGATGCCTTCGACGTCACCATCATCCGCGAGCCTCGCGAGGCTCGAGCGTGGCTCGGACCCGGCACTCGCCGCGTTGCGTACATCGGCGAGCGTGCGGACGACTTTGCCGACTGGGGCTTCGCCGCGACGAACCCCGCAGCGCTGCTCGACCCGCTGCATTACCAGCGCGCGGCAAAGACGCCATACGAACTCTCGTGCATGCGTGTGGCTTCGAGGATCGGCGCCCGGGCGCACCTTGCGGCGCGCGACGCGTTCCGCGCAGGCGCATCGGAGTTCGAGGTGCATCTGGCCTATTGCGCGGCAGCCGGCTCGAGCGACAGCGATCTGCCCTACGGCAACATCATCGCCTTCAATGAAGGCGCGGCGGTGCTCCACTACCAGCATCTCGACCGGCGGCGGGACCGACCACGTCGCTCGTTCCTGATCGACGCGGGGGCCCAGTACCGCGGCTATGCGAGCGACATCACCCGCACCTGGTCGGGCGGCGACGCCGAGTTCACTTCACTGGTCGAGGCCATGGACGCATTGCAGCGGCGGCTCTGCGCAGGAGTCCGGTCCGGCCGCGATTATCGCGAGGTGCACCTCGAGGCCCACCGGGAAATCGGCGCGCTGCTCGCTGAAGCCGGAATCGTTCGTTGCGACGCTGCGACTGCAGTGGCCGAGGGCCTCACCAGCGTGTTCTTCCCGCATGGAATCGGCCACCTGCTGGGACTGCAGGTGCACGACGTGGCGGGCCTGGCGGCGGACGCATCGGGCACGCGCGAGATCCCGCGGCCCGAGGGACATCCCTTCCTGCGCCTCACCCGCGTGCTCGAACCGGGATTCGTCGCGACGATCGAGCCGGGTCTCTACTTCATCGACCTGCTGCTCGACGCCGCACGCGCCGACGGCCGCAGTCGGCACATCGACTGGACGACGGTCGAGCGGCTGAAGCCCTTTGGAGGCATCCGCATCGAGGACGACGTAGTCTGCACCGCCGGCGAACCCGAGAACCTTACGCGCGACGCGTTCGCGACGCTGCAGGCGAGCTGACGGCCGGCGCAAGCGCCGGCATGGGTGCGCGCCCCCCCGCTCAGCCCTGCTTTTTCAGCAGGTCGCGGATCTCGGTGAGCAGCGCAACGTCGGGCGGTGGCGGTGCGGCGGCGGGCGGTGGCGGCGGCGCCTTGAGCCGGTTGATCGCCTTCAGTGCCATGAAGATGGCTGCGGCGATGATCAGGAAGTCGAAGGCCGCCTGCAGGAATGCACCGTACTTGAGCAGCACCGGCTCGCCCGACGGGCCTCTGCCGAGGTCGATCGCGAGGTCGGTGAAACTGACTGCACCCACGGCTTTGCCGAGCAGCGGCATGATCACGTCGCCAACGAAGGACGACACGATCTTGCCAAAGGCGGTGCCGATCACGACGCCGACCGCCATGTCGACGACGTTGCCCTTCACCGCGAATTCCTTGAACTCGGTCAGCAGACTCATTTCGCTCCTCCAGGTGGATGCGCCGGGTAGGCGCTGATTGTCGGCGAACCTGCGCCGGGGGGGCGACCTTAGTTGAGGATCGGGGAAAAAAGAAGCCGGGCACAGGCCCGGCTTCGTCTCGATCGCGCGCTGGCAGCGTTCAGGTCGCAGCGGCCTTGCGCTTGCGGGGCGCCCGCGGCTTCTTCTCGGGCGCCTCGGCAGCCGCCTCGGCCGCCGGTTCAGCAGCCTTCTTGCGGCGTCGCGGTTTCGGCTTCTGCTCGGCCTCGTCCGCGGGCTTCGCCTCGGCAGCTGCGGCCTGCTCCACGAGCGCCATCAGCGCCATGTCGGCGTTGTCGCCGGCGCGCTGCGCCATGTGCAGGATGCGCGTATAGCCACCCGGGCGCGTCTTGAAGCGCGGTCCAATGTCGACGAACAGCTTCGTGACGACTTCCGCATCGCGCAGCCTTGCGAACGCGCGTCGGCGGTTCGCCTCGCTGTCGGTCTTGCCGAGCGTGATGAGCGGCTCGACGTAGCGGCGCAGCTCCTTCGCCTTCGGGACGGTCGTCCTGATCGTCTCGTGGCGCAGCAGCGAGGCAGCCATGTTGCGCAGCATCGCCCAGCGATGCGGGGTGTTGCGGCTGAGCTGCCGCCCGGTCAGTCCGTGTCTCATCTCTGCTGCCTCGACCCGCCGGCGCGCTCACGGCGGCCGCTGGTCACTGGTCGTTCACTATCGGGCCGTCAGATGACGTCCCGTTCCTCGTCGCGCCTCAGCCCTGACGGCGGCCAGCTGTCGAGCCGCATGCCGAGCATCAGGCCATGGCTCTCGAGCACTTCCTTGATCTCGGTGAGCGACTTCTTGCCGAGGTTCGGTGTACGAAGCAGCTCGACCTCGGTCTTCTGCACGAGATCGCCGATGTAATGGATGTTCTCTGCCTTGAGGCAGTTGGCGCTGCGTACCGTGAGCTCCAGCTCGTCGACCGGCCGCAGCAGCAGGGGGTCGAAGTGGTGCTCGCTGGGCTTCGCCTTGTCCTCGTCCTGGCCACGCAGGTCCACGAACACCGACAGCTGGTCCTTGAGGATCGAGCCGGCGCGACGGATCGCCTCCTCGGGATCGATCGTGCCGTTGGTCTCGATGTCGATGATCAGCTTGTCGAGGTCGGTACGCTGCTCGACGCGCGCGGCCTCCACGTTGTAGGTGACCTTCCGGACCGGGCTGAACGACGCGTCGAGCAGCAGGCGGCCGATCGGGCGGCTCGCCTCCTCGAACGCGAGGCGCTGGCCCGCCGGACGGTAGCCACGGCCGCGCTCCACCTTGAGCGTCATCACCAGTTCGCCGGCTTTGGTCAGGTTCGCGATCACGAGCTCTGGATTGAGGATCTCGACGTCGTGGTCGCTCTGGATGTCGCCGGCGCGCACCGGACCCGGACCCTTCTTCGAGAGCCGTAGCTCCGAGGCATCGCGCGCGTGCAACCGGATCGCCACCTGCTTGAGGTTCAGCAGGATCTCGACTACGTCCTCCTGCACGCCCTCGATGCTGGTGTACTCGTGGAGCACGCCCTCGATCTCAGCCTCGGTAATGGCACAGCCCGGCATGGACGACAGCAGCACGCGGCGCAGCGCGTTGCCGAGCGTCTGGCCGAAGCCCCGCTCGAACGGCTCGATCACCACGCGTGCGTGGCGGGGCGCCGTCGGCGTCACCTTGACGATGCGGGGGCGGAGAAATTCGGTAATGGACGACTGCATGATAGTCACCCGCTGGATTACTTGGAGTACAACTCGACGACGAGGCTCTCGTTGATGTCCGGGAGGATCTCGCCGCGCTCGGGGAGATTCTTCAGGACGCCGGAGAACTTCTTCTCGTCGACTTCGACCCAGTCGGGGAAACCGACCTGGCCACGGATCTGGAGGGCCTGCTGCACGCGGGCCTGCTTCTGTGCCTTGTCGCGCAGCACAATCACGTCGCCGGCGGAACACAGGTAAGACGGGACGTTCACGACCTCACCGTTCACAGTCACGCCGCGGTGGCTCACCAGCTGGCGCGCCTCGGAACGGGTGGTTGCAAAGCCCATGCGGTAGACGACGTTGTCGAGGCGCGCCTCGAGGATCTGCAGCAGAGTCTCGCCGGTCGCGCCGGGACGGCCAGCCGCCTGACGGTAGTAGCCACGGAACTGACGCTCGAGCACGCCGTACATCCGGCGCAGCTTCTGCTTCTCGCGCAGCTGCAGGCCGTAGCCCGACACGCGCGTGCGACGCTCGCCCTTGATGCCGCCCGGCGGCACCTCGAGCTTGCACTTCGACTCGAGCGGCTTGACGCCGCTCTTGAGGAACAGATCGGTGCCCTCGCGACGCGAGAGCTTGCACTTGGGACCGAGATACCTGGCCATGAACGTGTTCCTCGCCGGCTCAGACGCGGCGCTTCTTCGGCGGACGGCAACCGTTGTGCGGAATCGGCGTGACGTCCTCGATGCTGGTGACCTTGAGGCCCGCGGCATTCAACGCCCGGACCGCCGACTCTCGGCCAGGGCCCGGACCGCGTACCCGCACCTCGACGTTCTTCACGCCGTATTCCTGTGCGGCAACGCCGGCCTTCTCGGCGGCGACCTGCGCGGCGAACGGCGTGCTCTTGCGTGAGCCGCGGAAACCGCAGCCGCCAGAGGTCGCCCAGGACAGCGTGTTGCCCTGGCGATCGGTGATGGTCACGATCGTGTTGTTGAACGACGCGTGCACGTGCGCGATCGCATCCGAAACCATGCGCTTGGCGCGCTTGCGCGCCTTGCCGGCGGTCGACTGCTGCTGCTTCTTGTCTTCTGACATGTTCGATCAGACTCCATCAGTAGGCACGAGGCCTATCAGGCCTTGCCCGGAGGCGCATTCAGCTTAACCGCGGCCTTGCGCGGCCCCTTACGCGTGCGCGCATTGGTGCGCGTGCGCTGCCCGCGCATCGGCAGGCCCTTGCGGTGGCGGATACCGCGGTAGCTGCCGAGGTCCATCAGCCGCTTGATGTTCATGGACACTTCGCGGCGAAGGTCGCCCTCGACCGCGAGCCGCGCGAGCTGCGTGCGCAGCGCCGCGACCTCGGCTTCGGTAAGGTCCTTCACCTTGGTGTCGGGCTTCACGCCCGCACCATCGCAGGCCTTGAGCGCCTGGGATCGACCCACGCCGTAGATGGACGTCAGGCCCACCCACACGTGCTTGTTCATCGGGATGTTNATGCCGGCGATACGGGCCATGTGGGGCTCACTCCGGGGCGCGAAAAGCCCGAAATTATAACTCGACTACCGTCTCAAATTCAATGCGGGCGGGCCGTCAGCCCTGCCGCTGCTTGTGCCGCTTGTCGCTGCAGATCACGTAGACCACGCCGCGACGGCGCACGACTTTGCAGTTCTTGCAGATCCGCTTCACTGAGGGTCGAACTTTCATGAGTCTCTCTCCGAGTGGGCTCGACCGCGCTCAGCGCAGCTGCCCGGAGCGGCCGTAGCCGCGCAGATTGGCCTTCTTCATCAGGCCCTCGTACTGGTGCGACATCAGGTGCGCCTGCAGCTGGGCCATGAAGTCCATGATCACCACCACAATGATCAGGAGCGAGGTGCCGCCGAAATAGAAAGGCACGCGGAACTGTGAGATCAGGATCTCTGGCAGCAGGCAAACCGCCGCGACGTACAGCGCCCCCCACACCGTCAGGCGCGTGAGCACCTTGTCGATGTACTCCGCCGTCTGCTGCCCGGGCCGGATTCCCGGGATGAAGGCGCCGGACTTCTTGAGGTTCTCTGCAGTCTCCCGCGAGTTGAATACGAGCGCGGTGTAGAAGAAGCAGAAGAAGATGATCAGCGCCGAGTACAGGATCATGTGCACCGGCTGGCCGATGCCGAGGCTCGCCGCCACGTTCTGCAACCAGCCGAAGTTCTCCGAGGTGCCGAACCAGTTGGCGATGGTAGCCGGGAACAGCAGCAGGCTCGAGGCGAAGATCGGCGGGATCACGCCCGACATGTTGAGCTTGAACGGCAGGTGCGTCGTCGTTCCCGCAAACATGCGCCGGCCCTGCTGGCGCTTGGCGTAGTTGACCGGGATGCGGCGCTGGGCGCGCTCGACGAACACGACGAACGCCGTCACGGCCGCGACCATGAGCACGATTATCAACGCGAGCGCAGGGTTGATCTCCCCGTTGCGCACCAGCTCGAGTGTCCCGCCGATCGCCGCCGGGAGGCCCGCGACGATGCCCGCGAGGATGATCATCGAGATGCCGTTGCCGAGGCCGCGTTCGGTGATCTGTTCGCCGAGCCACATCAGGAACATGGTGCCGGCCGTGAGCGTGACGGTAGCCAGGAAAACGAACTGCGGCCCCGGATTGATGACGACGCCCTGGTTCTGGAAGGCGACCGCGGCTCCGGCGCCCTGGAAGGCGGCCAGCCCGACCGTACCCCAGCGCGTGTACTGCGTGAGCTTGCGGCGCCCGGCCTCGCCTTCCTTTCTAAGCGCCTGCAGTTGCGGCACGACCACCGCCATCATCTGCACGATGATCGAGGCCGANATGTAAGGCATCACGCCGAGCGCGAGAACCGAAAGGCGCTCCAAAGCGCCGCCCGAGAACATGTTGAACATGCTCAGGATCGTTCCCTGCTGCTCCTGGAAGAACCGCGCGAGCGCCCCCGGGTCGATGCCCGGCACGGGGATGAACGTACCGATGCGATAGACGATCAGCCCGCCGATCAGGAACAGAAAACGCTTCCTGAGCTCGGTGAGCCGNCCGACCTCGCCGAAGGCGGCGATCGGGTTCGATGACTGAGATTTCGCCACGAGGGATCTCTTGGTGCAGCGCTCAGGCTGCCTCGACCGTGCCGCCCGCGGCCTCGATGGCCGCGCGCGCGCCCTTGGTCACGCCGACGCCCTTGACGGTGACTGCGGTCGCGAGCTTCCCGGACAGCACCACCTTCGCGCGCAGCGAGTCCGCAGGCACGACGCCCGCCTTCTTNAGCGCGTCGAGGTCGATCACNCCGCCCTCGACGAGCGCGAGCTCGTTGAGGCGCACTTCGGCCACCCGCGGGGCAATCGCCGAGCGGAAGCCGAACTTCGGCAGGCGCCGCTGCAGCGGCATCTGGCCGCCCTCGAAACCGACCTTGTGGTAGCCNCCCTTGCGCGCCCGCTGACCCTTCACGCCGCGGCCGCAGGTCTTGCCCTGGCCGGCGGACGCGCCGCGTCCGACACGCAGGCGAGGCTTCTTCGAGCCCGCGCCGGGGGAAATGCTGTTCAGCTTCATGATGTCCTCAGACCTCTTCGACGCGGAACAGGTGCCGCGACGCGCTCACCATGCCGCGNGTCTCCGGCGTGTCCGCCACCACTACGGTCTGGTTGAGGCGCCGCAGTCCCAGGCCGCGCGCAGTCGCACGGTGCCGGTGCAGCTGGCCGTACACGCTCTTCACGAGCGTGACCCGCATGCTCTTCGTCTCGACCTTCGTGTTCGCCATGGCCGTCAACCTACGATCTCGGCGACCGTCTTGCCGCGCTTCGCCGCATCTGATCCGGCGCCGGCGCCCGGGTCAGCGCGTCCATCGTGGCGCGCACGACGTTGATCGGGTTGCGCGAGCCGTAGCTCTTGGCGAGCACGTTGCGGACGCCTGCACATTCGAACACCGCGCGCATGCTGCCGCCGGCGATCACGCCCGTACCGTCGGCAGCGGGCTGCATGTAGACGCGCGACGTGCCGTGCTTGCCCGACACCGCATAGTGCAGCGTCGAGCCACGCAGGCTCACGTTCGCGAGGTTCTTGCGCGCCTGCTGCATCGCCTTCTGGATCGCGACCGGCACTTCGCGGGCCTTGCCGTAGCCGAAGCCGACGCGGCCGTTGCCGTCGCCCACCACGGTCAGTGCGGTGAAGCCGAACTGGCGGCCGCCCTTCACGACCTTCGCGACGCGATTGACCGCCACGAGCTTCTCGATGAACTCGTCGCCGGCCGGGGCTCTCTCGACTCTCGCCATTGCTGCTCCTCAGATTCGTCCGTACGGCGCGCTCAGAACTCGAGGCCGTGCTCGCGGGCGGCCTCGGCCAGCGCCTTGACGCGGCCGTGGTACTTGAAGCCCGAGCGGTCGAACGCCACGCGCGTGACGCCCTTGGCCTTCGCGCGCTCCGCTATCGCNTTGCCCACCGCCTTCGCTGCCTCGATGTTGCCGGTGGACTTGAGGCCCTCCGCAACGTCCTTCTGCACGGTCGAGGCGACTGCCAGCACACGGGAAGCGTCGTCGAATACCTGCGCGTAGATGTGCTGAGGCGTGCGGTGCACGCTCAGGCGCATCACCTTCAGTTCGTGGATCTTGGCGCGGCCACGGCGGGCGCGCTTCAGGCGGCTGAGCTTCTTTTCCATCTGCGNCACCCTTACTTCTTCTTCGTTTCCTTGAGCTCGATACGCTCACCGGAATAACGAACACCCTTGCCCTTGTAAGGCTCCGGGGCGCGGTAGCCGCGGATCTCCGCCGCCACCTGGCCCACCTGCTGCTTGTCGGCNCCCTTCACCAGGATCTCGGTCTGCGAAGGCGTCTCNACCGTCACGCCCTCGGGCGCGACGTACACGACCGGATGCGAGAAGCCGAGCGTCAGGTTCAGGTTGCGGCCCTGCGCCTGCGCGCGGTAGCCGACGCCCACCAGCTCGAGCTTCCTCTCGTAGCCCTGCGAGACACCGTGCACCAGATTGGCGATATGCGCACGAAGCGAGCCGGCGTGCATCAGCGATTCGCGACTGCGCTCGGCGACCTCGATGCGCACTGCCTGACCGTCCTGGACCACGGACAGGCCCGAGCGNACCGGCAGCGACAGCGTGCCCTTGGCGCCCTTCACGGTGACGGCCGCGCCGTCCATGGTGGCGGTGACGCCCTTGGGGAGCGCGACCGGATTCTTTGCAACTCGTGACATGGTTTTACCCTGCTTCCTGCACCCGTCTTACGACACGATGCAGAGGATTTCACCGCCGTGGCCCGCGGCGCGCGCCTCGCGGTCGGTCATCACGCCGCGCGAGGTTGAAACGATGGCCACGCCCATGCCACCGAGCACCTTGGGAAGCTCGTCCTTGGCGCGGTACACGCGCAGGCCGGGGCGGCTGACGCGCTCGAGGCGGTCGATCACCGGGCGTCCCTGGTANTACTTCAGGTGCAGCGTCAGCGTCGCCTTGCCGCCGTCGTTCGCGAGGACGAAGTCCTCGATGTAGCCCTCTTCCTTCAGCACCTTGGCCAGTGCCTGCTTGATCCGCGACCCCGGCATGCTGACCTCGGTCTTGCCCGAGCGCTGGCCGTTGCGGATGCGGGTGAGGAAGTCCGCGATAGGATCCGTCATGCTCATGTCTTGCTCCGTTACGCGGCCTTACCAGCTGGCCTTGCGCAGCCCCGGCACGTCGCCGCGCATGGTGGCCTCGCGCAGCTTGGTGCGCGCCAGGCCGAACTTCCGGTACACGCCTCGCGGCCGGCCGGTGATGGCGCAGCGCTTGCGAAGGCGCGATGCGGACGTGTCACGCGGCAGCGCCTGCAGCTGGCGCAGCGCCTCCTCCCGCTCCGCGTCCGTGGACTTCGGGTTCCGGATCGTCTCCTTGATCGCGGCACGCTTGGTCGCGTAGCGCTTCACGAGCTTCGCGCGACGCTTCTCGCGCTCGATCATGCTGGTCTTCGCCATTTGCCGGTCCTTACTTGCGGAACGGGAAGTTGAAGGATTCGAGCAGCGCCCGACCCTCGCGGTCGTCTCGCGCCGTCGTCGTGATCGTAATGTCCATGCCGCGGATCGCGTCGATCTTGTCGTAGGCGATCTCGGGAAAGATGATCTGTTCCTTGACGCCGAAGCTGTAGTTGCCGCGGCCATCGAACGAGCGGGCCGACACGCCGCGGAAGTCGCGAATGCGCGGCATCGCCACATTGATCAGGCGGTCGAGGAACTCGTACATCCGCTCGCCACGCAGCGTCACCTTGACGCCCACGGGCACACCCTGGCGCAGCTTGAACGACGCGATCGACTTGCGCGACTTCGTCACCAGTGGCTTCTGGCCGGTGATGGCGGTGAGGTCGCCCACGGCGCCGTCCATCGCCTTCTTGTCGGCGACGGCCTCGCCCACACCCATGTTGACCGTGATGCGGGTGATCTTCGGAACCTCCATCCGGTTCTCGAGCTCGAGACTCTTCATGAGCTCGGGGACGATGGTGTCCCGATACGTCTGCTGCAGCCTTGCCATCTTCGTCATCCTCGCCGGTTCAGGCGTCCACGACTTCGTCGTTCGACTTGAAGAAGCGCACGCGGCGGCCGTCGGCCAGCGCGCGCAGGCCCACCCGATCGGCCTTCTTGGCGACCGGGTTCCAGAGCATCACGTTCGAGCGGTGCAGAGAAGCCTCCTTCTCGACGATGCCGCCCTGGGAGCCGCGCTGCGGATTCGCACGCGTATGACGCTTCACCATGTTGAGGTTCTCGACGAGCACGCGGTCGTTCGCCAGCACCTTGATGACGGTGCCGCGGCGGCCCTTGTCGCGGCCGGCGATCACGACTACCTCGTCGCCCTTGCGGATCTTCTTCATGTCAGGTTCCTCGAGCCTCGCTGATGCCGCGCTCAGATCACTTCCGGCGCCAGCGAGATGATCTTCATGAACTGCGCGGTACGCAGCTCGCGCGTGACCGGCCCGAAGATGCGGGTGCCGATCGGCTCGAGCTTGTTCGTGAGCAGCACGGCCGCATTGCCGTCGAAGCGGATCAGCGAGCCGTCCGGACGGCGCACGCCGTGCGCCGTTCGCACCACCACGGCATCGTAGACCTCGCCCTTCTTCACCTTGCCGCGCGGAATCGCGTCCTTGACGCTGACCTTGATGACGTCGCCCACGGTGGCGTAGCGGCGCTTCGAGCCGCCGAGCACCTTGATGCACATGAGGCTCTTGGCGCCACTGTTGTCGGCGGCCTGCAGCATCGTCCGCATCTGGATCATGTTCGGACTCCTCGGGCTCTAAGCTCAGGCCTGTTCGGCACGCTTGACGACGCGCACGAGGCGCCACGCCTTGCGGTTCGACAGCCTGCGGCACTCGGCGATGTCAACGAGGTCGCCCTCGCGGCACTCGCCATTCTCGTCGTGCGCGAGCAGCTTGGTCGTGCGACGCACGTACTTGCCGTACTTCTCGTGCTTCACGAGCCGCTCCACCGCGACCGTGATGGTCTTCTGCATCTTGGCGCTCACGACGCGACCGGTGAGCGTGCGCTTTACACCCGCCTCGGCACTCGTCTGGGCCACGGCCTGCTCGTTCATCACTTGCCACTCCTCTGCGCCGCGGCGCGGGTCTGTTCGCCCTGCACCGTCTTCACGCGCGCGATGTTCCGGCGCACCTTACCGGCCTGGTCGGGCTTGACCGCCTGGCCGCTCGCCTGCGCCATGCGCAGATTGAACTGCTCGCGGCGCAGCTTGAGGATCTCGTCCTTCAGCTCGCCGGCGCTCTTCTGCCTGAGGTCTTTCGCCTTCATCAGCGCACCTGACGCTTCACGAACAACGTGTCGACCGAGAGTTTCGACGCGGCAAGCCGGAAGGCCTCGCGAGCGATCGCCTCGGTGACGCCTTCCATCTCGAAGAGCACCTTGCCGGGCTGCACGCGCGCGACGTAGTACTCGACGTTGCCTTTNCCGGAGCCCATGCGGACCTCCAACGGCTTCTTGCTGATCGGCACGTCCGGGAACACCCGGATCCATACCTGGCCACCGCGCTTGACGTAGCGCGTCATGGCGCGGCGCGCGGCCTCGATCTCGCGCGCGGTCATGCGCGCGCGACTCGTCGCCTTCAGGCCGTAGTCGCCGAAGGCGACCGTACTGCCTCTCTGCGCGAGGCCTGCGTTGCGGCCTTTGAACTGCTTGCGGAACTTGGTTCGCTTGGGTTGCATCATGGCGGTATCTCCGTCGGTCGCTCAGCACGACGGCCTCAGGCCGTCTGCTCCTGCGCTGGCGCCACGGCCTCGGGGGCCTCGACCGGCACGACGGCCTCGGGCTGCTCGAACACCTCGCCCTTGAAGATCCACACCTTCACGCCGATCACGCCGTACGTAGTGCGCGCCTCGGCCAGGCCATAGTCGATCTCGGCGCGAAACGTATGCAAGGGGATGCGGCCCTCGCGCGACCACTCGGTGCGCGCGATCTCGGAGCCGTTCAGCCGGCCCGACACGCGTACCTTCACGCCCAGCGCGCCACTGCGCATGGTGTTCATCACGGCGCGCTTCATCGCGCGGCGGAACATCACGCGACGCTCGATCTGCTGCGCGACCCCCTCCGCTACCAGCTGCGCGTCGAGCTCAGGCTTGCGGATCTCGGCGATGTTGAGGCGGACGTCCGTGACGCCCATGCCCATCATCTTCGCCACCTCGAGCCGCAGCCGCTCGATGTCCTCGCCCTTCTTGCCGATCACCACGCCCGGACGGGCCGTGTTGATCGTGATGTTCGCCCGGCGGGCGGCGCGCTCGATGTGGATCCGGCTNACCGAGGCCTCGGAGAGCTTCTTCTTCAGGAACTCGCGGACCTGCCAGTCCTGCAGGATGTAGGCGGGGTAGCTGCGCGTATTGGCGAACCATCGCGACGTCCAGTCACGCGTGATGCCGAGGCGGATGCCGACCGGATTGACCTTCTGACCCATGGAGCGTCGTCTCCTCAGTCCGTCCGGCCGTCGCCGACAAGGACCGTGATGTGGCTGTTGCGCTTGACGATGCGGTTGCCGCGACCCTTGGCGCGCGCATGGAAACGCTTGAAGGTCGGCGCCTCGTTGACCTCGATGCGCGACACTTTCAGCACGTCGATGTCCGCGTTGTGGTTGTTCTCGGCGTTCGCAATGGCGGACTCGAGCACCTTGAGCACGATGCGCGCGCCTTTCTTCGGCGTATAGCGCAGCGTGGCGAGCGCCTGGCCCACCGGCCGGCCGCGTACCATGTCGGCCACGAGACGGCACTTCTGCGGCGAGATGCGCGCGTACTTCAGCTTGGCGGCGACTTCCATTGCTCAGGCTCCGGTCTTCTTGTCGCCCGAGTGCCCCTTGAAGGTGCGCGTCGGGGCGAACTCGCCGAGCTTGTGTCCGACCATGTTCTCGGAAACAAGCACCGGGATGTGCTGCTTGCCGTTGTGAACGGCGATCGTCAGGCCCACCATGTCCGGCAGGATCATCGAGCGCCGCGACCAGGTCTTGATCGGGCGGCGGTCGTTCTTCTCCGACGCGATCTGGACCTTCTTCGCAAGGTGCAGATCGACGAACGGGCCTTTCTTGACTGAACGGGGCACGGGAAGCTCCTCTTCAGGCTCAGTTGCGGCGCCGGACGATCAGCCCGGTCGTGCGCTTGTTGGTGCGGGTCTTCTTGCCCTTGGTCTTCCAGCCCCACGGGGATACCGGGTGCGGGTTTCCCTGGCCGGACTTGCCCTCGCCACCGCCGTGCGGATGGTCGACGGGGTTCATCACGACGCCGCGCACGGTCGGGCGGATGCCGCGCCAGCGCATCACGCCCGCCTTGCCGTAGACGATCAGGTTGTGGTCCTCGTTACCCACCTCACCGATCGTGGCGCGACAGTCAATGTGCACCTTGCGCATCTCGGTGGAGCGCAGGCGGATCGTCGCGTACTGGCCCTCGCGCGCAACGAGCTGAACGGAGCTGCCGGCGCTGCGCGCAATCTGGCCGCCGCGTCCTGGCTTCAGCTCGACGTTGTGCACCTGCGTGCCGATCGGAATGTTTCGCAGCGGCAGCGCGTTGCCGCTCTTGATGGGAGCCTCGACACCGGACTGCACGACGTCGCCGGACGCCACGCCCTTAGGGGCGAGGATGTAGCGGCGCTCGCCGTCGGTATACAGGACCAGGGCGAGGTGCGCGCTGCGGTTCGGGTCGTACTCTAGCCGCTCGACCCTGCCAGGCACGCCGTCCTTCGCGCGCACGAAGTCCACGATCCGGTAGCGGTGCCGGTGACCGCCGCCCTTGTGTCGCGTCGTGATGCGGCCCTGGTTGTTGCGGGCACCGGTGCGCTTCTGGCTTGACGTGAGCGACGCAACCGGCTCGCCCTTGTGCAGGTGCGAGCGGTCGGGCTTGACGACGAAGCGGCGCCCGGGCGAGGTGGGTTTGGTCTTGATGAGAGCCATCGCTTGATCCCTTCAGCTGGTCCGCGGCGTCACTTGCTGGCGCCGGCGAAGTCGATGGACTGGCCTTCGGCGAGGCTGACGTAGGCCTTCTTGAAGTCCGAGCGCCGGCCGGCACGCCCGCCGAAGCGCTTCACCTTGCCGCCCACGTTCACGACGCGCACGGCATCCACCTTGACCTCGAACATCAGCTCGACAGCTGCCTTGATCTCGGGCTTGGAGGCGTCACGGCGCACGCGGAAGACGACCTGATTATCGCTTTCGGCGACGCGCGCGCCTTTTTCCGACACGTGCGGCGCGAGCAGCACGGTCATCAGTCTCTCCTGGCTGCTCATGACAGTCTCTCCTCGAGCATGCGCACCGCCGCAACCGTGGCGAGCACGTGATCGTGGCTGAGCAGGCTGCGGGGATCCACGGAGGCAACCGGCAGCACCGACACCCCGTGGAGGTTGCGCGAGGCGAGCGCAAGCTTCTCGTCGGGCGCCTCGAGAAGAATCAGCACGTTCTCGAGCTTGAGATCCTTCAGCCTGGCCGCCAGCAGGCGCGTCTTCGGTGCGTCCAGCGCGAGCGACTCGATCACGACCAGGCGTTCGAGACGCGAGCTCCGAGAGCATGGCGCGCATCGCGCCCTGGTACATCTTGCGGTTCACCTTCTGCGAGTAGTCGCGCGGACGCGCGGCGAAGGCACGGCCACCGCCGACCCAGATGGGGCTGCGGATCGATCCCGCACGGGCTCGGCCGCCACCCTTCTGGTTCCACGGCTTGATGCCGCCGCCCCGCACTTCCGCGCGGCTCTTCTGCCGCTTGGTGCCAGCGCGGCCCGCCGCCATGTAGGCGGTAAGCACCTGATGGACGAGCGCCTCGTTGAACTCGCGCCCGAATGCCTTCTCGGAAACCTCGAGGCTACCGGCACCACCACCGACGATCTTCAGCTGTGTGGCCATGAACTACTTCCTCGGCGCCACGGACTTGCGCGCCGCACGGCGTGCGGCCTTGACCGAAGGACGCACCAGCACCTTGCCGCCCGGCGCGCCAGGGATGGCGCCGCGCACGAGGAGCAGGTTACGGGCCGGGTCCACTTCGACGACCCGCAGGTTCTCGACGGTGCGGCGCACGCTGCCCATATGACCGGACATGCGCTTGCCCGGGAACACGCGTCCCGGTGTCTGGCGCTGACCGATGGAGCCTGGCGCACGATGGAACACCGAGGCGCCGTGGGAGGCCGGGCCGCCGGCGAAATTGTGGCGCTTGATCGTACCGGCGAAGCCCTTGCCTATCGTGGTGCCAGCGACGTCCACCACCTGCCCGGCGGAGAACATGTCCACCTTGATCTCCGCACCCGGAGCAAGGTCCGCGCCCTCGCCGTCGGCGAGCCGGAACTCGAGGAGTTCCTCGCCCGCGGCCACCTTGACCTTCGCATAGTGGCCGGACAACGGGCGCGTGAGCCGCGACGGCTTGCGATCGCCGAAAGCGACCTGCACAGCGCGATAACCGTCGCTCTCGACGGCCTTCACTTGGGTGACGCGATTCGGCAGCGCCTCGATCACCGTCACCGGGATCGATTCGCCGGCGTCCGTAAAGACGCGCGTCATGCCGGCCTTGCGGCCCATCAGACCAATCGTCATCGATTCGTCCTCGTACACCGTCCCGGCTGCGATTGGCCGGAACTGAAAGACCATTCGGCCGCCGTCTTGGCGGGCGCTCATCGAGGGGGCTGAGTGGAGCAGCCTTCGGCGGACCGGGCTGCGCCGCTCGAGCGGTACCGGTTATCCCGGCCAGGCCTCGGCGAGTTGAGAGCCGCGTATTATAACGGCGCGTAGTCGCGTTGCAAGCGCGAAAGGCTCACTGCCGCGGACCGCCCGCGGCCGCGGCCGTCAGTTCAGCTTGATCTGGACGTCGACCCCGGCCGGCAGCTCGAGCTTCATCAGCGCGTCCACCGTCTTGTCGGTCGGATTGAGGATGTCCATGAGCCGCTTGTGCGTGCGCAGCTCGTACTGGTCGCGCGCGTCCTTGTCGGCATGCGGAGAGATCAGCAGCGTGAAGCGCTCCATCTTCACCGGCAGCGGTACCGGGCCACGCACGGTGGCACCGGTTCGCTTGGCGGTCTCGACGATCTCGCGCGCAGAGTTGTCGATCAGGCGATGGTCGAACGCCTTGAGACGGATACGGATGTTCTGTCTGGCCATGGCGCTCACTTGAGTACTTTTGAAACCACGCCTGCACCGACGGTGCGTCCGCCCTCGCGGATCGCAAAGCGCAGGCCCTCTTCCATCGCAATCGGGCTGATCAGCTCGATCGTCATCTTGATGTT
>Ga0031656_10000279_pt1 | contig 16498 bp, 17 predicted proteins | sample FrelakmetDIP11DI_FD_55080 | JGI IMG/M metagenome (GOLD analysis project Ga0031656, IMG submission 55080) | Freshwater lake sediment microbial communities from the University of Notre Dame, USA, for methane emissions studies - DIP11 DI | ecosystem: Environmental > Aquatic > Freshwater > Lake >... | reverse complement strand
CGCCAAAACCGGCGGGCAATTACCGATAATCGCCAGTGGTGGTATTTTCTCTGCCGTCGATGCAAAGGAAAAAATGGAAGATGGTGCATGCCTTGTGCAGGTATGGACTGGATTTATTTATAACGGCCCGGCAACAGCAAAAAAAATCTGCCGGGGGCTTATTTGATTTACAATTACTATTTTTAGCCCGTTTTTTATAATTGATCTTTTTATGGAAAATCTGTTGACTGTAGACTCGCTGATTAGCCTTATCACTTTAGCCCTGCTGGAAATAGTGTTAGGTATAGATAATGTAATTTTTGTGTCCATACTGATGGGCCGGTTGCCTGATGAAAAAAAACTCAGTGCCCGGCGTATTTGGATGATCGCAGGTATTACTGTCAGGATTTTATTATTGCTTGCACTCGGCTGGCTTGTTAAAAATGGTAACCGTGAAATGTTTGGTCTTGACTGGGGCGATAAACATGTGGGCTTTAACCTCCGGAATGTAATCATGTTTGTGGGTGGACTTTTCCTGATATATAAAACCGTGAAAGAAATACATGCTAAACTGGAAGGTGATGAAGAACCCGGTGTTAAAGTAAATGACAACAATAAAAACAGTGCGGCAGCTTTTGGCGGTATAATGGCTCAGATTGTACTGGTTGACATGATTTTTTCTTTTGACAGCATTATCACAGCTGTTGGTATGGCCAGGCATGTTGAAATCATGATGATTGCCGTAGTGATCGCAATGATTATCATGTTCTTTTTTTCTGAAAAAATTTCACATTTCATCCATAAGCACCCGACCTTAAAAATGCTGGCATTGGCGTTCCTGCTGATGGTAGGTTTCAGCTTATTCTTTGAAGGCCTGGAACCTGTACATGGCAGCCATATCGACAAAGGATATATTTATTTTGCGATGGCATTTTCTTTCGGTGTGGAATTACTCAACTTATGGATGCGAAAAAGAGACAAGGCCAAAAAACCGATTGAACTTCGTGAACCACAATTACCTATTGCCCGGAAGGATACTTATCCTGCGCCATATGACGACCAGGCCCGGTAGGTATTATAAATAAGGAATAAGAAATAAGGAATAAGGAAGTTGGTAGCAGCGAACTAGCCGGGAATCAAAGAGTAGTTGTTGCTAATTTACCTCACTTTCGATTTTCCATTTCTTCAAATCCACATCTTAATTTGTGCGGCTCACCCACTCAAAAGAGATTTAAGAGTCTCAACTCTTCAACTACTTTCCACCCTTACTTTGAGGTAAATGAATATGTCTTTGGATTTTCTTTTTTCTTCTTTGTGCCTTTGCGTGAAATGTATTTGCCTTTCCCTTTCGATTTAGTTTATTGACAGCAATGTCACGGCAACCACTCCGGCAGTTTCCGTTCGCAGGCGTGTATCCCCAAGTGTTACTGGTTTATATCCAAGTAAAAGAGCAGCGTTGATCTCAGAAGGAGTAAAATCACCCTCAGGACCAATTAGAACAATAGAAGATGAGCCCTTACCAGACTCAGACCTTAGACCTGTCCTTTCACCGGGAAGGCAATGGGCAATGTACTTATTTTCAAAACCATTTTGTGACAACACATCATGAAATGACAAGGGATTTACCATTTCGGGTAGCCATGCTTGTTGAGATTGCAGCATCGCACTCACCATGATATTCTTCATCCTGTCTGCCCGGAATTGAGCCCGTTCTGTTCGCTGGCAAATAAGAGGAATTATAGTCTTTACTCCAATTTCTGTGATTTTTTCCAACATCCATTCAAAGCGGCTTGCATTCTTCAACAATGAGATTGCAAGTATTACTGGCTTGCGATTGTCTGCCACCTGTTCAATCAGCAGGTTTTCCAGTACACAGCTTTTTTTATTTGCCTTTTTGATTGAGGCACTCGCAATTGAGCCAATCCCGTTTGTTAAACGAAGCGCTTCCCCTTCCTGCATACGTAAAACGGAAATTATATGCCTGGATGTTTCTTCCGGCAATACCAATTCATTTGCAGCCGGGGGTATGTCAGCGAGATAAAAAAAAGGAAGTTCCATTGTTCAATTTTCGTTCCTTTTACCCGCCAAAGCTATAGCGAAGGCAGGTTTGCGATTAGAAAGGTGTATCATCATCTCCCGTGGGCAGGTCGTTCATACGGCTGCCTTTCTGGATGAAAAGTTTGGGATTGCCTTCTTCCTGTACTGGCTTCCAGTTACCGGATCCCATACCCAGGCCGCTGAAGTCACCCTCATCGGCTTCTACAAATTTCTGAATATGGAGCAGGGCTTTCAGCTTGATATTTTCGAGTGAACCATTCCGGTGCTTGGCGATACGTACATGTGTCTCGCCTTTATTGCTTTCGCCAAATTCATTGCTGGTGATATCGTAGTATTCAGGCCGATAAAGGAACATTACCATATCCGCATCCTGTTCTATGGCCCCGGATTCACGGAGGTCACTAAGTTGGGGAATCTTATTGCCTTCTTTGCGTTTTTCGACTTCCCGGCTTAACTGGCTCAGTGCAATGATGGGCACCTGTAATTCTTTAGCCAGTCCCTTCAGGTTTCGGGAGATGGTACTGATCTCCTGCTCCCTGTTACTGTTCCGGTTCTCGCCGGTACCGCTCATCAGTTGCAGGTAGTCTATGATGATCAGGCCCACGCCATGCTTGCTTTTCAGCCTGCGGCATTTGGCACGCAGTTCAAATATATTAAGTGCCGCGGTATCGTCAATGAAAATCGGTGCCGTGGAAAGTCGTTGTATGCCTTTCTTATAAAGTTGCTGCATCTCGTGTTCTTCCATCCGGCCACGGGCAATTTTCTCCAGCCATATCTCACTTTCGGCCGAAAGGATACGCTGGACAAGCTGGCTCGAACTCATCTCCAGGCTGAACATTGCCACGCCTGTAGGTTTGGTAGGATGAAGGGCTGCATTACGGGCAAGGTTAAGCGCAAAAGCAGTTTTACCCACAGATGGACGTGCTGCCAGGATTATGAGGTCGGAATTCTGCCAGCCATAAGTTACACGGTCGAGTGAAGCGAAACCACTTGGTACGCCGGTAACATCTTCCTGGCGGCTGCGCATATCGTCAATGCGCTTGATGGTTTTCATAATCACCACATCGATAGAATCAAAATTCTTGCGCAGGTGATTATTCGTAATTTCAAAAAGCTTGCTTTCCGCTTCATCCAGCAGGTCAAATACATCGGTGGTATCCTCATATGCATCACCGATGATCTCACCGCTAATTCGGATCAGTTCACGCTGAATAAATTTTTGTAAAATGATACGTGAGTGCGCCTCAATATTGGCCGAAGAAACCACTGCGTTAGTGAGTTTCGATACATAAAACGGGCCACCAACAATATCCAGTTCTTCCCGGAATTTCAGTTCCTCCACTACGGTAAGCAGATCAATGGGCATTGACTTTGCAGCCAGTGACATCATGGCCATAAAAATACGCTGGTTGGCATCGATATAAAAACACTCGGGTTTGAGAATCTCTACCACGTTATCAAATGCATTTTTCTCCAGCATGATTGCCCCCAGGACGGCTTCTTCGAGCTCCCTGGACTGCGGGGGTATTTTTCCAAATACCAGGGTATTCAACTCTGGTGAATTCTTTCTCCTGTTCTTCCTGTCCCTATTTAAATTTGTTAATTCCATGAATTTGTTTCACAAAAATGATCGGAAAAAATGGCCGCTTTTTATCTCTCGTATATTTACTTAATCACTTTCCGGAAAACATGTTACCGGAATGTTACCTCCAGCCGGAAAGCGAATGTAAAACCCAAAATATTACCCCGGGCTACTTTGTTTCATCAATAATTAATCACATTTGTTGCACAGGTTTTCCACTGATTTTTGAGGTTTTTCCACCACCAATGCCCCTCTTTCCACAATTTAAAAAAAAACAACACGTGTTGTGCAAGGTAATCCACAATTGTTGTGCTAAAGTTTTTATAGTCATTTTTTTGGCAGGTTGCTGCTAACAACAGTATGGGGTTTTTACTAAAAAGGCCCTTATTGTCAGATCAAAATCCGGCCCGGAACTGAATTTGGCAGGTCACTCTCATTGTCTGCAGGTTATAGCCTCAGGGATATTATCTTTGCCCGAAATTCACTGGATAAAATGATTTTATCATACAAATGGCTGATGGAATACCTCCCGGTAACTATAGAACCGGAAAAACTTTCCCATATTCTTAACTCCATCGGATTAGAAGTGGAGAGTTTTGACGACTATGAGGAAGTGAAAGGTGGGCTGGAAGGCCTGGTAATTGGCAAAGTGCAGGAGGTAATGCAACATCCAAACGCAGATAAACTATCATTAACCCGTGTAGATACCGGCGGAGTCGAACCCTTGCAAATTGTTTGCGGGGCACCAAATGTAGCGCCAGGCCAAACTGTAGTGGTTGCCCCGGCAGGTACAACCATTTATCCAAAAAAAAATCCACCCATGACAATGCGGGTGGCAAAGATCCGAGGGGTGGAAAGCCATGGAATGATTTGTGCCGAAGATGAAATAGGGCTGGGTGATTCTCATGCAGGAATCATGGTATTACCGGACGGGATTCAACCTGGCTTAGCCGCGGCAACATACTTTCAACTCTATTCCGACAAAGTAATTTCCATCGGACTTACTCCAAACCGTAGTGATGCCATGAGCCACATGGGCGTAGCAAGGGATATCTGTGCCTGGCTTAACCATCATGAAAAGTTAAATCTTAGCGTTAAATTACCCTACATTCCCAACCTGCCCGCAAGTGATAATAGTGTACCCATTTCTGTGAGTATAGAAAATACTTCTGCCTGCCTTCGTTACTCAGGTGTCAGCATAGCGGGCATAACCGTTGGCCCTTCGCCCCTTTGGATGCAGGAAAAATTAAAGGCAATCGGCCTGAGGCCCATTAACAATATTGTTGATATAACGAATTATATCCTGCATGAAAGCGGCCAACCCCTTCATGCATTTGATGCAAGCCGGATCAAAGGGCAACAGATTATAGTTAAAAACCTGCCTACCGGAACGCCTTTTGTTTCCCTGGATGAAAAAGTTAGAAAACTGGATACAGAAGACCTGATGATTTGTAACGGCGAGGGTGAGGGTATGTGTATTGGTGGCGTGTTTGGCGGATTAAATAGCGGTGTATCCAATGAAACAACAACTGTATTCCTGGAAAGCGCCTGGTTTAGTCCTGAAGGCATCCGGAAAAGTTCTTTCCGCCATAACCTTCGCACAGATGCGGCCACTCATTTTGAAAAAGGAGTAGACATCAGCAACACGCTGGAAGTTCTTAAAAGAGCAGCCCGACTGATATGTGTTTACGGAAACGGACATTTTGCGTCAGAATTTATAGATGTATATCCATCACCGCGAAAACCAATTTTGATCAGCTTTAGCTATGCATACCTGGAGAGACTGAGTGGAAAATATTATGCTCCGGACACCGTGAAAGAAATCCTTAAGGGGCTGGGATTCACGATGCTTGCAGAAGAAGCCGGAAGGCTTACAGTAGCCGTTCCGTTCCACAAAACAGACATTACTTTACCCGCCGATATAGCGGAAGAAATCATGCGGATCGACGGTTTTGACAATATCGCCATACCCAAAACGATCAGTTTTTCTCCCGCCAGCGAAACTTCAGTCAAACGCGAAGCCCTGCGGGAAAAAATTTCGGGTATACTTGCAGGTATGGGTTTCAGGGAAATGCTCAACAACTCGATTACAAACAGCGCCTACTACAGTGATGCCGAACTTAAAGGAGCTGTGAAAATGATGAATAACCTAAGTGCCGAATTAGATATCCTTCGTCCTTCGATGCTGGAAACCGGTTTGCAGAGCGTCGCACATAATCTCAACCGGAAAAATTCAAACCTGCATTTGTTTGAATTTGGGAAAACCTACACCATCGAAAGCCCTGGGAAATATGGCGAACAGGATCACCTGGCTTTATTTATCACCGGTAAAAAAGAGGAAGAATCATGGAAAAAGAAACAGGAATCAACTGACCTGTTTTATGTGAAAGGAATTATGCGGGTTCTTTTTAATCAAATGGGATTGCCGGAACCATCATACAAACAGATAGAGCACCAGCACCTGGGAATATGTATAGCCGGCACTGTCAACAATCTGGTACTTGTTCATATCGGGCAGGTTCATAAAAAAAGGCTTGACCGTTTTGATATCAGGCAGGAAACCTGGTATGCAGATCTTAACTGGAAACTATGCATCGGACAAAGTGAACTTGTTTCTCTGGCTTACCGTGAAGTACCCAGGTTCCCGACCATGTTCCGTGACCTTGCTTTTGTTGTAGACAAAGGTTTACCTTATGAAAGCCTTGAAANNGCTGTGACTTCACTTAAAATATCTAAGTTAAAAGGAATCAACCTTTTTGATATTTTTGAAAGTGACAAAGTAGGTGAAGGAAAAAAATCCCTGGCCATGAGTTTCCGTTTTCGTGATGAAGAAAAAACACTCACCGATGAAGAAGTGGAACAACTGATGCAAAAAATCATCAGTATATTTGAAAAGGAATTTCAAGCACAGATACGCCGATAATTTATGATTCCAACAGCTGAACATATAGCAAGGGTAGGCGCAAAAGTTGCGAGGCTGATTAAAGCATACCGTTCCGTAACAACAGAGAACGAAAAGCTTAAAGCAGAATTAGAAAAAAAAACCGCGGCGGAGGCCAGACTGAAAGAACAAAGCCTATTACTCGAGCAACAACTAAATATACTTAAAGCTTCAACCGGACAGCTTGATGAACAGGGCAAAAAAGATCTGCAAAAACAACTAAATCACTATATTAAGGAAATAGACAGGTGCATTTCCCTGCTGGGGGAATAAAGGATCAGATTCTTTTCACCATTCTGACCCTGTGATTTTCTCTTCCCTGTGAAAATTCTAATGTATAAACACCGTAAGGCAAATCGTTGAGGCCGTTCCATCTATAATTCGTAAGGCCAAAAGGAACAGTTGTATCCAGACTGCTGCAAATACTTCCCTTCTCATCTTTCAATACGGCCCTTAGATAATCAATGGCCGGTTGCGTGAATTCAAAGACAACAGAGTCGATGAAAACAGGCGATTTGAGNTTGGCAAACATGTTANGTCCTGTTTAAAGGTTAAAAGGAGTTTANTTCCGAAACTATAAGTTCAGTATTTTTGGATAAGGCTAGAGGTATTCTCGAAAGGAAATTATGGATGTGGTAAGCTGTTTATAAACTGTGGATAAAAATAAAACATTATTCTTTTATATGCAAGAATTAATTCCGGTAAATATTGTAATTGGCGACCGGACGTACCGGGTTAGGATAGAAACCAGGGACGAAGAGAAAGTTCGTCGGTTNATAAAACTGATCAATGAACAGATACTGGATTTTAAGACCCGTTTTGCNGGGAAAGANATGCAGGATTATATTGCGATGGTCATGCTCTGGTTCGTAACCGAACAGCAAAATAACGAAACCAATCTGGATAATTCCCAGGTTACTGCCCAGTTGGAATCCCTGGAATCCTTACTGGATAATCATCTTACACAATAGCACCCTTCCAGATCGACTGTAAAAGCCCTCCAACCGATTGCTCCACTTTTAGTTTCTCCGTGTGAGCCCACTTTTGTATCTTCGTAAGTTACAACCTGCTATGGGAAATGGCCCGTAGAGGACCCAATTATATAGTGATATAGAAAAAACTTAAACAGCATGGACAACACCCTGATTATAACCATCATAACAGGTATTATAACTTTACTCCTGGGCATTGGCGTAGGAAAGCTCATTTTTGCTAAAAACACAGCAAAACAGGTAGCAGAAGCAGATCAGCAGGTACAAAAGATTCTTGCTGAAGCTAAACTCTCAGCAGAAAACCTGAAAAAAGAGCGATTACTTGAGGCAAAAGAAAAATTTGTTCAACTTAAATCGGAGCACGACAAGGAAGTTCTTGAAAAAAACCGCAAACTTGGAGACTCTGAAAATCGGGTTAAGCAAAAGGAACAAACCATCAATCAAAAAATTGAAGGCCTGGAAAAACAGGTAAAAGAGAACGATTCGATCAAAGAACACCTAAACAGGCAGATTGAAGTAATTAACCAGAAGCGTACCGAACTGGAAAAACACCAGGAAGAGCATATTCGCAGGTTGGAGAAAATTGCCGGGCTGACTGCCGACGAGGCAAAGACCCAACTCGTGGAAAGCCTGAAACAGGAGGCTCATTCACAAGCCCTTTCCCTTCAGCAGGAAATTATTGAAGATGCCAAGCTAAGGGCTAATAAAGAAGCCCGAAAAATAATCATCCAGTCAATTCAACGCACAGCAGCGGAACAAACCATTGAAAACACGGTAACCGTCTTCAACCTTGAAAGCGATGAGATCAAGGGTCAGATAATAGGTCGTGAAGGACGTAATATACGGGCTATTGAAGCTGCAACCGGGGTTGACCTGATTGTGGATGACACGCCTGAGGCAATTGTATTGTCATCTTTTGACCCATTACGCCGTGAAATTGCCCGCCTTTCTTTGCAAAGACTCGTGGCTGATGGTCGGATTCACCCCGCCCGCATCGAAGAAGTAGTAGAGAAAACCCGCAAACAGATTGAAGAGCAGGTGATGGAGATTGGGGAAAGGACCATCATTGAACTGGGCATCCATGGCCTGCATAAAGAGCTGGTACGTGTGGTTGGTAAAATGAGATTTCGTTCTTCCTATGGTCAAAACCTGCTCATGCACAGTCGTGAAGTTGCAAACCTATGCGGCATCATGGCAGCAGAACTCGGTCTAAACCCCAAATTGGCCAAGAGAGCCGGTTTGCTCCACGATATTGGTAAGGTGCCCGACGAAGAAACCGAACTCAGCCATGCACTGTTAGGCGGAAAACTGGCGGAAAAATATGGTGAGAACCCGGCTGTGGTTAACGCCATTGCTGCCCACCACGATGAAACCGAAATGCAATATGTAATCTCCCCCATCATCCAGGCCTGTGATGCCATTAGTGGTGCCAGACCTGGAGCAAGAAGGGAAATAATGCAGCAGTATATCCAGCGGATCAAGGACCTTGAAAACCTGGCCATGACCTACGGCGGAGTTGAAAAAGCATATGCAATCCAGGCAGGTCGTGAATTAAGGGTAATTGTTGAGGCAGACAAAATGAGCGATTCTGACAGTGAAAAGCTGAGTTTCGATATGGCTCAGAAGATCCAGACCGAAATGACCTATCCCGGTCAGATCAAAGTAACGGTCATCAGGGAAAAAAGAGCCGTAAACGTTGCCCGTTAATGAAGGAATAGATCGGTTCACAGGTCCTGCGCTTTGAAAAAGGTTTGGCGAGTTCCTATGAATTTTCTTTGCGATAACAAGTAAAACCTATACCTTTGCCGTCCTTAAAATTGATGTTATGAACTCTGCTATAGCATTTGTACACGAGCAACTTTCAGGTAATAATGCATTCCCCCGCTTTAAAGCAGGAGATAATGTTACCGTTAATTATAAAATTGTTGAAGGAAATAAAGAGCGGATACAAAGCTTTAAAGGCGATGTAATTAAGCGCCAGGGCGAAGGACATACCGCCACATTTACAGTAAGGAAGATATCTGACGGTGTGGGAGTGGAAAGGACATTCCCTGTCGCATCCCCTCATATTGAGTCTGTTACCCTCAACAAAGTGGGTAAAGTCAGTAAAGCCAAGCTCTATTTCCTTAGAGGCAGGAGCGGCAAGAGCGCAAGAATCAAAGAAAAAAGAGTTAAATAAAATACTACTTCAACTTATCGCGGGCGGGAACAAATAGTTCCCGTTTTTTTATTCTCCGGTAAATAAAGCGGGTTGTCATGAAACTATTTTATTAAATTTGTAGTTCAACGTAAAAACGATTACCATGTTACCCAATAGTGTGTTTCTGATTTCTATGCCCGGCGGAACCGAATGGATCCTGATCGTTCTTGCCGTCCTCATCCTTTTTGGCGGTCGCAAAATCCCCGAATTCATGCGTGGACTGGGCCGTGGCATCCGTGAGTTCAATGATGCCAAGACCAATGTTAAAAAAGAAATTGAAGATGGCATGCAGGAAACTGAGGTAAAGCCATAATTACCAGGCAACAGCATTAGCCAAACACCAACAGAAACAGAAGAAAAGATTCCTGCAGACTTTGTATGCGCATCAATCCATAGCACAATTTCATTCAGAAATTGAAAATCAGTCTATTACCTGCGAAGCAGTCGTTGAACACTATCTCTCACGTATAGCCGATCACACCAGGCTCAATGCCTTTATTGAAGTATATGCCGATGAAGCCCGTGAAAGGGCGCGTGTGCTTGACTTGCANAGAAAAGAAGGCAAGCCACCCGGGAAATTGTTTGGCGTAGTGGTTGGCATCAAGGATGTTATCTGTTACAAGGGGCATACTGTTACAGCGGGCTCCAAAATTTTACAAGGATTTACTTCACTTTATAGTGCCACAGCCATTGAGCGCTTGTTGGAAGAAGACGCCATCATCATCGGAAACCTGAACTGCGATGAATTCGCAATGGGATCATCCAACGAAAATTCAGCTTATGGCAAAGTACTGAATGCCCTGGATGAAACCCGGGTTCCAGGCGGATCATCCGGTGGTTCAGCAGTAGCCGTTCAGGCAGGACTTTGTATGGTGAGCCTCGGAAGTGACACTGGCGGATCGGTAAGACAGCCTGCTGATTTTTGTGGTATCATTGGTCTGAAACCTGGTTATGGCAGAATTTCACGCTACGGCCTTATCGCTTATGCTTCCTCCTTCGACCAGATAGGTATCTTCGGAACAAAGGTTGAAGACATTGCCCTTTTACTCGAAGTGATGGCTGGTCCTGATGAATACGACAGCACAGTCAGCCATGAACCGGTTCCTGCCTATTCCAAATCAATCCATTCAGACAAAAAATACCGCATCGCCTATTTCAACCAGGCTATAGATCATCCGGCCCTGGATCCGGAAATTGCCGGGGGGATAAAAGACATGCTTAGCCGGCTGGAAAACGATGGCCATACAGTAAAAGGTATCGATATCAAGTTCCTGGAATACATCGTTCCAGCTTATTATATCCTCACAACAGCTGAAGCCTCTTCCAATCTGTCGCGTTATGATGGTGTTAAATTCGGCCACCGTACAAATGAGTCAACGAGCGACCTCGACGATTTCTACAAAAAAAACCGCTCGGAGGGATTCGGAAAAGAGGTTAAAAGGCGGATCATGTTGGGGACTTTTGTCCTTAGTGCCGGATTTTATGATGCTTATTTCACCCGAGCCCAGCAGGTAAGGCAGTACATTTGCCAACAGACCGAATTGATTTTCAAAGACTTTGATATCATCNTCCTCCCAACTTCCCCCACGACAGCCTTTAGATTTGGAGAAAAAAGCNATGACGCTGTTGAAATGTTCCTTGCTGACATATTTACGGTTTATGCCAACCTGGCCGGAATTCCGGGGATAACTTTTCCTCTCGGAAAACACAGTAATGGCATGCCTTTTGGAGTACAGGCGCTGACAAACCGTATGAAAGAACTAACTTTGCTTCAGTTCTCTCATCAAGCTTACCTCCGTTATGCTATGAATGACAACTAAGGGTATATTACCCGTTCGGTTGGTACTATTCATCTCCATGATTCAGTGACCTTTCCGTCCTTCTGAAAACAACAAACTAAAAATCATGGATTTACAATTCAAAAAATGGATTATTGGCCTAAGCTGCGCCCTGTTGGCGATAGCATTTCCGGCCATATCCCAGGAAAACAACCCGGATTCCCTGGCCTCGGTCAAGGAACTGGTTATAGCTACAGTCAATGCATCGCATCCGGATTCCATTCATCGTGCAGTTTCCTCAGAAAAAAGAACGGTTAAGCCAACGGCAGTTCCGGTAGTTAAGAAAGAATCATCCATTTCCGACCTTCATCCCATGGCCATTGCATTTGTTCAGGATTACCTTGACGAAAACATCGAGCGCCTGGAAAAAATGAAGGGATCTTCTGATGCACAATTTCGGATGATTGATAATATTTTTACCCGCTATCACCTGCCTACGGAACTTAAATACCTGGCAGTTATAGAATCCAACATGAAATCCTCCGCTACCTCTAATAAAGGGGCTGTGGGCCCCTGGCAATTCATGCCGGAAACTGGCAGGCTGATGGGTTTGAAAATTACCAGCGCCCGGGATGATAGAAGGGATTTATATAAAAGCACCCATGCCGCAGCTAAATACCTGCGCGATCTTTACCAGGACCTGGGCGACTGGCTGTTGGTTATTGCCGCTTATAATGGCGGTGCCGGAAGGGTGGAAAGCGCCATCCGGAAAAGCAATAGTCGCGATTTTTGGAAATTACAATATTTCCTTCCCGCTGAATCCCGTAATCATGTGAAAAAATTCATTGCAACGCATTATATCATGGAAGGCCAGGGAGGTGTAACCACAACTGTAGCTGCTGATCTTAAAACTCTATCTGAACAGGTTGTTGATGAAGCCTTGCTGGCTGGAACAGAAACACAGGTAATCACAGGAAAATACCAGTCCATGATTGTTGCCAAAAACCTTTCGATGGATATTATCCTTTTTAATTCCCTCAACCCCGGCTTCGACTCTAAAGTGGGTATCGGAGAATATCTCCTCCGCTTGCCCGCCGATAAAATGATGGTGTTCAATGCCAATAAAATGCAGGTATTAGGCGAGTCTGTTCAATTCATGCTCACAAACACCTCCGTTGACAAAGACAAATTTCCGGATGAAGTTAAAATGCCGGCACCCAGGAAAGCTNTGGGAAAAACTCATAGAAAATAGCAATCGACAATAAAAATAAAAGACTGTCCGGTTTATCCAGGCAGTCTTTTTTTATTGATTTAAACGAATCGGGATTAATTGCTGTGATTTTTATCTTACAATCTTCAATCTCCTTCTTCCAGCATAAATATCTGTTCCACTGGTTTATTAAATATCCGCGCAATTTTCAAGGCCAGCAGGGTTGAAGGAACGTATTTATTGGCTTCCATAGCATTGATGGTTTGCCTGCTCACGGATACTTTATTGGCCAGATCTTCCTGGGTAAGGTTCTTGATGGCTCTTTCAATTCTTATATTATTTTTCATCTGCCACTCCTTTTCTGTTTTGATATAAAATATAATTGAACCTGGCGATGAAGATGATGAGTATGGTGAACATGTTATAGATCATCACATTCAGAAAAGCAAAACCGTAGACAAAAATAAATGCCAGAAGAAGAAGCAGGTAATTAACCCAAACGGCCCAAAGCAGGGATGAAAGTCTGAGTTTCTCTATATATTCATCTTCCTGTTTTTCCCGCGAAAAGGCTGTCAGCATGGCGCCTATCAGGAATAAAACCCCAACAACCGTATTGGTAATATTGGTATGGATAAAAGAAAACACTTTTCCACCTTCAACAAATTGACCCGATTTTATTTCATCAGAAAATATGGCAAATACCCTGGTTGAAAACCATTGCGTTTCAAAGTCGCCAATAATGAGGATTATTCCCATTATAGTGGCCGGAATCAGGATAATCCAGCCGATTTTCTTGTACCGGTTCGGTAATAAAAATGCCTTTGTCATAATGTATAAATTTTCCCAAATGTAAAGTATTTTTTACAATATGACATATGTTTCTTACATTTTGTAAAATATTTAAGACTTTTCAAGTTTTTCTTTTTCAGGAATTTAGTGATTGTCCTCGTGATTCTCGAGAGGCATGCCGCAATGGGGGCAGTTTTGCGCTTTTGGTTTCCGATGGCTTCGCATTTCCTCGAGGAATCCGGCAGTGATGATACCAGCCGGAAGAGCAAAAATGGCCACACCAATCATCATGATAATGCCAGTTAATAACCGGCCAACAGGAGTCTTCGGTGTCATATCACCATAACCTGTTGTGGTAAGTGTTACCACACTCCAATAAAGAGTCTTAGGGATACTTGAAAATTCCTTTGGTTGTTCAATATGTTCGGCGAAATATATAAGGCAGGCTGAAATAATAATTAAACCTGTTGTCAAAATCAAACTAAGCAAAAGTTCTTTAAACCTGGAACTGAAGACATTGGCAATCATTTTTGTTGACCTCATATAACTGGTCAACCTGAAAATCCGTAACAATCTTAAAAGTCTTAAAATACGGAGTACACGAAGATCAAAATTAAAGATGGAATGCAGATAAATGGGCAGGATCGCCGCAAGATCAATCAGGCTTTCCCAACTAAAAATGAATTTAACCCGGCCCCAGAACCAATGCCGGTACTTTTCATCATGAGTACAGCTCCAAAGCCTTAAGACATACTCAAAGGAAAAGATATAAACAGATATCCAGTCAAATGCATGAAAGAAATCTTTATGTGGATCATATATTCGGGGTTCTGTTTCCAGGATTACCGCCAGGATATTGAGCAGAATCAGCACAATCAGAAATACATTTATTATCTTATCCCATATGGAATTCCCTTTTGAAGGATGCAATAAAGTATGTACCTGTTTTTTTATTTTCTGATACATCTGCAATGAAATATTTTCAGTTATTCAGCTGATTTGTTTACCAGACAAGTTATTTATTTTTCTACAGTGCACAAAGTTTCATAAATAAGTCCGGTGCACTTACCGGGCTATTTCAATTTTTACTTTTTTCTGTTTGATCTTCTGATCTTTAATGCTTTCAATAACACTGGTAGCTTTGGTTTTGCGGATGGCCACAAAGGAAAAGAAATCCTTCACTTCTATCAGTCCTATGTCTTCTTTCTTTAACTGCCCTTGTTGGTAAGGAATCCAACGATGTCAACTTTATTGATCTTATCTTTTTTTCCTGCCGCCACAAAAAGGGTGATCCATTTTGGTTTTTCGGGTATTTCGGCNTGTTCCGGAAGTTCTATTTCTTCAATATGTTTATCCACATAAGCGGGTAGTTTTTCTTCAGGAGACANTATCAGAATGGCTGTACCGCTGGCGTCAACCCTTGCNGTACGACCNTTTCGGTGTGTAAAGGAATCTTCGGTTAGAGGTAGATGATAGTGCACTATATAACGGATATGTGCGATATCCAATCCTCNTGATGCCAGATCCGTAGTTACCAGAACCTGCGTGGTACCGTTGCGAAATTTGCATAGCGCACTATCACGTTCCTGCTGTTCCATGGCCCCGTGATAAAACTGGTTATTGATCCCTTTTTCTGTTAAGTATACACTTGTCCTTTCCACAGATTCCCGGTGATTGCAAAAAATGATCGTTGGCCTGGCACCGAGATGGCATAGCAACCTGAATAGTGTCTCCAGTTTATCTCTGTCATGTGAAATCACTTTGCGAATGGCCAGTCGGGTTCCGTCGTCTCCTTCACTGGTAAAGAAATTAAGCACCACCGGATTCTCAAGGCCGATAAATGCGGGTATTTCTTCTGCACTGGTGGCTGAAGTAAGATACCTTCTTTTTATATTGGGCAAGGATCCTATAATAAAAGACATCTCNTCCTGGAAACCCAGTTCAAGAGATTTATCATACTCATCAAGGATCAGGGTTTCAATGGCATCAATTGTGATATTGCCTCGCCTGATATGATCGGCCAGTCTGCCTGCTGTTCCTATAATCAAAGCCGGGGGCTCAACCAGGTTATTCTCTTCTGTTTCACGAAGATGGCCGCCATAGCAACAGGTAACTTTTAAACCGGTGGCCATGGATCTGAACACCTGCTCGATCTGAAGCGCCAGTTCACGTGATGGAACTATTACCAGTGCCTGGGTTTTCCTGAGGTCCGGATCTAGTTGCTTAAATACCGGCCATAAAAAAGCCAATGTCTTGCCGGTACCAGTACGGGAAATCAAAATGATGCCCGGATGCTCTTTTGCAGCCTCATCAAAAGCAACCTGCATTTCATTGAGGGATTCAATATCCAGCCTTGCTAAAATCTTTTCCAATACTTCTTTTTCCTGTTGCATAGGCGCAAAAATAGGTCAATTATCCCCGTAAACAGTGATCTGAAATCTTCACCCCTGGTTATCTGCCCAATCAAGCCTGATGGCATTCATTTCTGCATCATTTAACCTCGATTCATCATAATGACCTTTTGATGATTTCTGCCTGAAGGCTTCATAGAGGGTAACTGCACAGGCAACGGAAACATTAAGGGAATGGATCATACCTACCTGTGGTATTGTAAAAAAACCGTCACAGGCCAGCCGAAATGTTTCACTAACGCCATACTTTTCATTCCCGAAAATGAGCGCGGTCTTGCGTGTGAAGTCGGTTTCATGAAGCGAAGCTACCCCTTCCCCGATATAGCTTGCNAGCATGAGGTCGTATTTCTTACGAATATCCCTGATGCATGTTTCCTTGTCTGAATAAGAATGTAAAGCCACCCATTTATTAGCGCTTCGGCTGCTCCGGTAGCCCCAGTTCTTATGAAGTGGAATTGTATCGGTAACGGCATAAACTTCACATACGCCAACCGCATCACAGGTACGCATAATCGCTGCTACATTGTGCGGATCAAATACATTTTCCATTACAACCGT
>Ga0031656_10000278_pt1 | contig 16522 bp, 15 predicted proteins | sample FrelakmetDIP11DI_FD_55080 | JGI IMG/M metagenome (GOLD analysis project Ga0031656, IMG submission 55080) | Freshwater lake sediment microbial communities from the University of Notre Dame, USA, for methane emissions studies - DIP11 DI | ecosystem: Environmental > Aquatic > Freshwater > Lake >... | reverse complement strand
ACGTTCTGCACCTGCTCCCGCATCTGCTCGATCAGCACCTTCATGTCCACGGCAGCGCGGGTCGTCTCGGTGTCCTGCGACTTCGACGAGAGCGTGTTCGCTTCGCGATTGAACTCCTGCATCAGGAAATCGAGGCGCCGACCGGCGGGCTCCTGCGAATCGAGCACCTGCAGCGTCTCGGTGACGTGGCTGCCGAGCCGGTCGAGCTCCTCCTCCACGTCCATCTTGTAGGCGATGAGCGCGACCTCCTGCTCCAGCCGCTCGGGTTCCACGGCCGCACCGAGCTGGGACACTCGCTCGAGTACGCGCGTGCGGATNCGTGCCGCGACCTCGGGGAGCCGCGCACGTACGTTGGTTACCGACTCGCGAAGCAGTTCGAGCCGCTGCACCAGCAGGTCGCGCAGCCGCGCTCCCTCGCTTGCCCGTGAATGGTTGAGATCGGCCGTGGTCTCGCGCAGCAGTTCCATCGCGGCGGCGGCAATGGACTCCACGTCGCGCTCGGTCTCGCGGATCACCCCAGGCCAGCGCAGCAGATCGAGTGGATCGAGCCGACCGGCGGCCTCACCCGCAAGGGCCCGCACTTCGGCCGCGCCCGCAAGCAGCTGCTCGAGCAGGGGGCGATTGATCTCGGGAGCAGCTGCGGCCGCCGTGGCACCGCGGAGGTACAGGCCGGCGTCCACCTTGCCGCGCCGCAGGCTGCCGGTGAGAAGCCGACGGGCGTCGGTCTCGAGGGCGCGCAGGTCGTCGGGGAGCCGAAGCGAGAGCTCGAGGTAACGATGGTTGACCGAGCGGATCTCGCAAGTGAGCGTGCCCCAGGGGCCCTGGCGCTCGCGGCGCGCGAAGCCGGTCATGCTGCGGATCATTCGGCGAATACTCAGCCTGGAACTGCGTGTTGCCGGGCGCGCCACTTACGCGGCGTCGGCGCGGAGTGCTATAAAGCCGGCCGAAGTTTACCCGAGATCCGGCGTGCAGGAGCGGCCGTTGCAGATCGAGCACGCTGAACTGAGTCTCCTCGGCAATCGCGAAGAAAACCAGGACAGGGTCGTCGTCGTCGCCGACGGTGACGACGCGTTGCTCGCGGTAGTCGACGGCATGGGCGGGCACGCGGACGGCGCCCGCGCGGCCGAGGCGGCCGTGCGGGCGATGCGTGAGGAGTTCGGAGAGTCGAGTCGGCCGCTGTTCGATCCCGGCGGGCTGCTGCATCTCACCCTGGGCCGCGCACACGCGGCCGTGGTCGCGCTGGGCCGGACCCTGCCTGCAGACGTACGGCCGCGCGCGACCTGTGCCGCCTGCCTGGTGCGGGGCGAAAGCGCGTTCTGGGCGCACGTCGGCGACAGTCGTGTCTATCTGCTGCGGGGAGGCCGCGTACTCGATCGTACGCGCGATCACACGCACGTCGAGCAGTTGCTGCGCGCTGGCCGCATTACGGAGGTTCAGGCGCAGGAGCATCCGATGCGCAACTACGTCGAGAGCTGTCTCGGCGGCGACCCGGCGCTACCCGAGATGACGCTCGGCGGTCGGCGCACGCTGAAGCCCGGCGACGTGCTGCTGTTGTGCTCCGACGGANTGTGGTCCGGCGTGACCGATGCCGACATCATCTCGCTGTGCGGCTCGGCGGACCGCAGTCTCGCCGAGGCACTCGCCGAGCTCGGCGAGCGTGCCGTTGCGGCGAACGCTCCGTTCGCCGACAACACCTCCGCGGCTGCGATGCGCTGGCTCGGCGCCTGAACGTCGCGCGGGAGTCACGCATGCGAGCGAGCGGCCGCGCCCCGGACGAACTGCGAGCGATCCGCATCACGCGTGGATTCACTCGTCACGCAGAGGGCTCGGTGCTCGTCGAGTTCGGCGATACGAGGGTGCTCGTCACGGCGAGCGTCGACGACGGAGTGCCGTCGTTCCTGCGCGGCAAGGGCGAGGGCTGGGTGACGGCCGAGTACGGCATGCTGCCGCGCTCCACGCACACGCGCTCGGCCCGCGAGGCGGCACGCGGCAAGCAGGGCGGCCGCACGCTCGAGATCCAGAGGCTGATCGGCCGCTCGCTGCGCGCCGTCGTCGACCTGCGCGCGCTCGGTGAGCGCAGCGTCACGCTCGACTGCGATGTGCTACAGGCCGACGGTGGCACGCGCACAGCTTCGATAACGGGCGCCTATGTCGCGCTTGCCGATGCCATGGACACACTGGTGCGCCGGCGCGCGATACCCGCGAGCCCGCTGCACGGGCAGGTTGCTGCGGTGTCGGTAGGCATCGTCGGCGGGGCGCCCGTGGTCGATCTCGACTACGTGGAGGACTCGTCAGCCGAGACCGACATGAACGTCGTGATGAACAACGGCGGCGGTTTCATCGAGGTGCAGGGAACTGCGGAGGGGCACGCTTTCCGTCGGCACGAGCTCGACGCGCTGCTCGATCTGGCCGCCGCGGCGTGTCAGCGCCTGTTCGCGGTGCAGTCGGAAGCGCTCGCGGCACCGCTGCCGTCGCAGGCCTCCCGGCCACGACGATGATCTCGCGCGCCGACGGCCTGCCGCCGCGGCTCGTGCTCGCGACCGGCAACGCCGGCAAGCTCCGCGAGATGCGCGCGATCCTCGCGCCCTGGCAGGTCGACGTGCGACCGCAGTCCGAATTCACCGCGGCGGTGGCCGACGAGACGGGCCTGAGCTTCGTGGAGAACGCAATCCTCAAGGCGCGTTTCGCATCGCGGGCCGCAGGCCTGCCGTCGATTGCCGACGACTCGGGAATCGAAGTGGACGCGCTGGGTGGTGCGCCAGGCGTGTACTCGGCGCGCTACGCCGGCCCGCAGGCCGACGATGCGGCCAACAACGCGCGCCTGCTCGCCGAGCTCGATGGAGTTGCGGACACCGAGCGCGGAGCTCGCTATCGCTGCGCAATGGTGTTGCTGCGCGGTCCGGACGACGCGTCTCCGGTGATCTGCCAGGCGAGCTGGGAAGGACGCATCGGGCGCGTTCCCCGTGGCCGCGGTGGGTTCGGCTACGACCCGCTGTTCCTGGTCGGCGACGGAGATCTGACCGCGGCCGAACTGGATCCCGCACTCAAGAACCGCGTCAGCCATCGTGGCCAGGCACTTCGGGCGCTGGTGGACCTGCTCTCCCGATCGGGTCACCCGCCATGAGGCTCGTGGCTCCGCCGCTGTCACTCTACGTGCACCTGCCGTGGTGCGTGCGCAAGTGTCCCTACTGCGACTTCAACTCACACGCCCTTCCCGCGGCGGGGCTGCAGGAGCGCGCCTATGTGGATGCGCTGCTCGCCGACCTCGATTTCGCGGCGCGCGACTGCGCCGGCCGCGAGCTGGTGTCCGTGTTCTTCGGCGGCGGCACCCCGAGCCTGTTTGCAGCGGAGTCCATCGGGCAGGTGCTCGAGCGTGCCGCTCAGCGGCTGCACCTTGCGTCGAACATCGAGGTGACGCTCGAGGCGAACCCCGGCACGGTGGAGCGCGGCCGTTTCGCGGACTATCGCGCCGCGGGCGTGACGCGCGTGTCGCTGGGCGCGCAGAGTTTCGAAGACGCGAGCCTGGCCGCGCTCGGCCGCATTCACGGGAGCAGCGACACACTGGCCGCGGTCAAGGAACTCCGCGCCGCCGGCCTCGACAATTTCAATCTCGATCTCATGTATGCACTGCCGCGGCAGACGCTGGAAGCTGCGCTTGCCGACCTGGAGCAGGCGCTCGCGCTGCGGCCCGCGCACCTGTCGCACTACCAGCTCACGCTGGAGCCCGGCACGGCCTTCGAGCGACGGCCGCCGCCGCTGCCCGATGACGATACCGCCTGGGCGATGCAGGTCGCCTGCCAGGCGAGGCTGGCGGAGGCTGGCTACCGGCAGTACGAGGTCTCGGCGTACTCCGCTGCGGATCGCGAGTGCCGGCACAACCTCAATTACTGGCGCTTCGGCGACTATCTCGGCATCGGAGCTGGCGCACACGGCAAGCTCACCGACGCGGTGTCGGGTCGCATCCTGCGCACCGCCCGGGTACGCCAGCCTGGGCGCTATCTCGCGGCGACTGAGCCCGCGGACCGGCTGCAGGAGTCGCGCACGGTACCCACCGCCGACCTGCCGTTCGAGTTCTTCCTGAATGCACTGCGGATCGTGGACGGATTCGAGGTCTCGGAATTCGAAGCACGAACCGGTCTGCCGTGGGCGAGTGTTGCATCGCGCGTCGCGCGAGCCGAGGCCCGGGGCCTGATGCAGTCGGAACAGGCCGGGCGGTGGACGCCGACGGCGCTCGGCCAGCGATTCCTCAACGATCTGCAGCTCGCGTTCCTGCCGGATCCCCCGGAGTCTCCGCGAGCGGGCAGCCTCCAAGCTCTTGCTTCGACTGCGGAAATCGGCTAGACGCAGCGCACTTATTCACATCGCCTGGCCGGCGGCCCAGATTCGACATGTTACGGCTTGTAGTCGAAGTGACATGTTAGGCGAGGTTTATAAGTTGCTGTTTTAGAAAGTTAAAATACAGTGGTCAAAATTTGACCAATCTGAAAACGTCCGGCTGTCGTCCGGATGCCGACCCGTTGCAGTCCTGATGATCCACAGAGTTATCCACAATTGTTGTGGATAAGAATGGCGCGCGTCCTGGCAGCATTGGAAACGGGGCCGGCCGGGGTTGTCAGCAGTCCTGTCGACTCCTATACTTCGCGCCCTTTTTCCCATGTCTTCCCAAGGGCCGCGATCATGAAGAGCGGAATCCATCCCGAGTACAAGGCCATGACCGTTACCTGCAGCTGCGGTAACACGTTCGAGACGCGCTCGACGCTCGGCGAGGACCTGCAGATCGAAGTCTGCTCGAACTGTCACCCGTTCTACACGGGCAAGCAGAAGATCGTGGACACCGGTGGCCGCGTCGACCGCTTTCGCAAGAAGTACGCGCGCAGCTGAGCGGCGCAACCTGGGTCGACCTTGCAGCGGGGCGCTTCGGCGCCCCGTTTCATTTCAGCATCGGCGGCCTGGAAGGCCCGGCCGCAGCGGCAGTGACCGTGCCCCGTCGATCCGGCGCAGTCCGCTCATGGAACTTCCGGACACCGCGGACGGCCTCTAGACTGCAGAGACGCACTTGGAGGCCGCTTGTCGATGAACCACTGGATCGCCTGCCGTTCGGCCATTGCCACCGTGCTCGCCGCCGTCACGGCGGTCGGTCTGGCAGTCGTGAGCGGTTGCGCAACCAATCCCGTGACCGGCAAGTCCGACGTCGTGACCATCTCGGCCGCACAGGAGGTCGAGATCGGGCGCAAGATGCACCCGCAGGTCCTACAGCAGTACGGCCGCTACGCCGACGAGGAACTGCAGTCCTACGTAACCGGGATCGGCCGCCGTATCGTCGGGGTGAGCCACCGCCCCGACCTCGAGTTCACGTTCACCGTGCTGGACAGCGAAGAGGTCAACGCCTTCGCACTTCCCGGCGGCTTCGTCTACATCACCCGCGGCATCATGGCCTACCTCAACAGCGAGGCAGAGCTGGTCGCCGTGCTCGGCCATGAGGTGGGCCACGTCACGGCGCGCCATGCGGTTCGCCAGCAGTCGGGCGCCACTGCGGCTGGCGTGGGCGCGACGCTGATTGGCATCCTGACCGGCAGCGGCGATCTGGCGAACCTCGCCAACATGGCCGGAACGGCGCTCGTGCGCGGCTACGGTCGCGACATGGAGCTTGAGGCTGACTCGATTGGCGCCGAGTACCTGGCGAGGCTCGGCTACCCGCCCGAGGCCATGATCGACGTCGTGCGGCTGCTGAAGAACCAGGAGATGCTCGAGATCCAGATTGCGCGGCAGGAAGGGCGTGAGCCGCGCGTCTATCACGGGGTGTTCTCGACGCACCCGGACAACGACAAGCGCCTGCAGGAAGTCGTCGCCTCGGCCGGCAAGGCCTCCGGTGGCGGCGCAACGCTTCAGGACGGCCGCGAGGCCTACCTGCGTCGCATCGATGGGCTGCCGCTCGGGCCGAGCCAGGCGCAGGGCGTGGTGCGCAGCAGTCGCTTCTACCACGGCAGCCTCGGGTTCACTGTCGCCTTTCCGTCGGGTTGGGCAGTGCAGAACCTGCAGCGCGAGGTCATCGCCAGCAGTCCGCAGAAGGACGCGGTCCTGAAGCTGAGCGCCACGCCGCCGCCGCCGAACGTCAAGCCGGGCGAGTTCCTGGCGCGCAGCCTTTCAGGTGTCCCCCTGTCGCAGACGGAGCCCATCAAGGTCAATGGCCTCGACGGGTACACTGCGATTGCACGCGACGTGGCCCTGCCATGGGGCAACAGGGGGCCGGCGCGCTATGCCGTCGTCTACTACAACGGACTGGCCTACGTGTTCATGGGTGGTACCCGGCTCACTTCGGCGTTTTCGGCCAGCGACCCGCTGCTTCTCTCCAGCATCAAGACCTTCCGCCGCCTGCGGGACAACGAGTTCCAGCTCGCCGAGCCGAGGCGCATCGCACTCCTGAAGGCAACGCCCCAGACCCGGATCCTGGCGCTTGCTGCGAAGTCGCCGATTGAGAAATACCCCGCCGAGCGCCTCCGCCTCCTCAATGACCTCTACCCCGACAAGGAGCCCCAGCCCGGCCAGTGGCTCAAGGTAGTGGATTAGCCACGGCTTGATCGTACCTGCCGGGCGTGCAAGGCTCTCATGCTGCTCTGCGGCATTGCGGGCGGGTCATAGCAGGAACGCCAAGATGACTACCAAGAAGTTCGAGCTGGTCAACGTCGCGACGGGCAAGAAGTCCACCCACGAGTCCTACTCAGGCACCGTCGGACCGGATTGCCTCAACGTCGCCAACCTATTGAAGGATCAAGGGATCTTTACGTTCGATCCCGGGTTCATGGCAACCGCCGCCTGCGAGAGCAAGATCACCTACATCGACGGTGATGCAGGCGTCCTTCTATACCGCGGCTTTCCTATCGAACAACTCGCGACGAAGTCCACCTTCATCGAGGTGGCCTACCTGCTGCTCCACGGCGACCTCCCCACCGCGGCGCAGCTCGAGGAGTACGACCGCGCGATCCGCCATCACACGATGATCAACGACTCGTTGCTGCGCTTCTTCAACGGGTTCCATTACGACGCCCACCCGATGGCGATGGTGTCGGCGGTGGTCTCGTCGATGGCGGCCTTCTATCACGACTCGATGGACATCCAGAATCCGCGCCATCGCGAGATCTTCGCGCACCGCATCCTCGCCAAGATTCCGACGATTTCGGCGGCGGCGTACAAGCACATGCTCGGCCAGCCGTTCGTCTATCCGCGCAACGACATGGACTACTGCGCGAACATGCTGCGCATGTTCTTTGCCGTGCCCACGGAGGACTACGAGGTGGACCCGGTCACCGCGCAAGCCCTCGACCTGCTGCTGATCCTGCACGCGGACCACGAGCAGAACGCGAGCACCTCCACGGTGCGCCTCGCCGGCAGCACCGGCACCAACCCGTACGCGGCGATCTCCGCGGGCGTCTCGGCGCTGTGGGGCCCTGCCCACGGCGGAGCCAACGAGGCCGTGCTGGCCATGCTCGAGGACATCGGCACGGTCGACAACATCGGCAAGTTCCTCGACGGCGTGAAGGGCAAGGACGGCAACAAGCGGCTGATGGGCTTCGGCCACCGCGTGTACAAGAACTTCGACCCGCGCGCGAAGATCATCCGCGAGATGTGCCACAAGGTGCTCGCGCGCCTCGGCCAGACCGACAACCCGCTGTTCGAGCTGGCGCTGCGCCTCGAGGAGATCGCGCTCAAGGACGAGTACTTCATCGCCCGCAAGCTCTACCCGAACGTGGACTTCTACTCCGGTGTGATCTACAGCGCGCTCGGCATCCCGCGCTCGATGTTCACGGTGATGTTCGCGATCGCGCGCACGGCGGGCTGGGTTGCGCACTGGCAGGAGATGATCGCGGATCCCGCGATGAAGATCGGCCGGCCGCGGCAGCTCTACACCGGGTCCGTGCAGCGCGACTACGTGGACATCGAGAAACGCTGAGTCAGAGCAGCGCCTCGACCTCGGCCGCGCTCGCGCGGCGCATCGGCTTGCCGTCCACGGGGCTGGANGGGGCCTGGCGGATGCCGTCCAGCGGGAACACGACCGCATCCACGGTCTGCCGGCCGGCGACGAACCTCANCGCCGGGTAGCTCACGGTGCGGTCGCGCTCGAAGCGCAGCCGCCGTTCCGCCACTTCATGCGGTACCCCGCGCTCCTCGAGCCGCAGCGACACCGCCTCGGGACTCTCGGTGAAAAGGTGCAGGTTGATCTCGGAGTGCGGCGAGGCCGTGCCGGCCAGCACCGGTCCCACCAGGCGCGGATCGAAGTCCGCCATCAGTCGCATGGCCTCCAACGCTGCGCGCCGCAGAGTCGCCAGGTCGGCGGCGTGACGGTCGCCGCCGAACAGTCTCTGATGTGCCACGAGCGCCGCCTCGACCTCGGTGTTGCGCGGCAGTATCGAGGCGTCCATGACGCCGAGGCGGTCGGCCGCCTTGCGCTTGGCGAGCAGAAAGTCCGCGATGCCCTGCTCACGCATGATGCGCGCCGCTTCCTCAGCCACCGCCTGGCGCAGCAGGTCCGCGCGTGGATTGGGCCGTCGACTCATGGCAGGCTCCGCTAGAACAGCGAGTCGTCCCCGGCCGCCGGGTCGACGCTCTCGCCACCGAGATCCACGCCCGCCGCACGCGCGCCCAGATCGGGCACGTGCCCCTCGAGGAAGACCTCGAACAGCGCTCCCGGCGCACCTGCCGAGGTCGGGTATCCCGACGAACGGCTGACCCACATGCGCACCACGCCCGGCGGCTCTGGCAGGCGGTGCTCCGGACGGTCGCGGAGCGCTTCCTGCATGAAGTGGAGCCACATCGGCAGCGCGGTGCGGCCGCCTTCCTCGTTCTCACCGAGCGAGCGCTCCTGGTCGAAGCCGATCCACGCGGCGGCGACCACGTCGGCGTTGTAGCCCACGAACCAGACGTCGCGGCGGTCGCTGGTCGTGCCGGTCTTGCCCGCGAGGTCCTTGCGGCCGAGCGCGAGCGCCGCCTGCGCGGTACCGCGGTTGATCACGTCGGCCATGATGTCCGTCATCACGTAGGCATTGGCGGGAGTGATCGCCTGCGGTGCGGCCTGCACGTCGGGGCAGTCGCTGCAGGCGACCGGCGCTTCGGAGCGGAACACTACGCGATCCTCGCTGTCGGTGACGTGATCGATGACATGCGGCGTGACGAGGAAGCCGCCGTTGGCGAACACTGCGAAGCCGCGCGCCATTTCCATCGGCGTAACCTGCCCGCTGCCGAGTGCAAAGGTCAGGTTCGGCGGCGTCGCCGCGGGTGTGAAGCCGAATGCCGCGATATGGCGGATAGTCGGGCCGATCCCAGTCGCGCGCAGCAGCCGCACTGAGACGAGGTTGCGGGAGCGCACCAGCGCCTCGCGCAGCGGGGTCGGCCCGTAGAAGCGTTTGTTGATGTTCTGGGGGCGCCATTCCTCCGCACCGGAGCCGCCCGGCAGAACGATCGGCGCGTCGTTGATCAGGCTCGCGGGCGTGAACCCGCGCTCGAGCGCCGCGGAGTATACGAAGGGCTTGAACGCCGACCCCGGCTGACGCTTCGCCTGCACCGCCCGGTTGTACTTGCTCGCGTCAAAGTCGAAGCCACCACTGAGCGAGATGACCGAGCCGTCACGCGGATCGATCGCCACNAGTGCACCCGCTACTGCCGGCACCTGCGCGAGGCGATATCGGCCTTCCCCGTAAGGCTCGAGGCAGACCACGTCGCCGATCCGCACCACTTCGGAGGCGTTGCGCGGGATGGGACCGAGCTGGTCGTCGGGCAGGGCGGCACGCGCCCAGGACAGGTCGTCCCATTCGAGGTCTGCGGAAGCGCCACTGCGCAGACGGATTCCCGCACCGCGCTCGCGCACGGCCTCGACTATCCCGACCACCAGGCTGCCGCGGTCGGCGTTTCGCTTGAAGGTANTCGCCCGTGACGCAGGATCCGCCAGCGCCGCCGCGTCCATGCGCTCCAGCGGTCCGCGATAACCGTGACGCCGCTCGTACTCGAGCATCGTGCGTCGCGCCGCNGCATCGGCGGCGGTCTGCAGCCGGCTGTCGATCGTGGTCATCACCCGAAAGCCCTCGGTGAGCGCGCGATCGCCGTAGCGCTGCGTCATCTCGAGGCGTGCCATCTCCGCGACGAATGGTGCGTCGAGTTCGACCTCAGGCCCATGTATCCGCGCAATGATCGGCTCGGCAGCCGCACGGTCGCGAGCCGCCCCATCGATCTTGCCCGTCTCTTCCATCCGTCGCAGTACGTAGGCGCGCCGCTCCCGAGCTCGTTCCACGCTCGCCACGGGATTGTCGAGCGACGGGGATCGCGGCAGCCCGGCTATCAGTGCGGCTTCGGCGAGCGAGAGGTCCTTCGGCTCCTTGTCGAAATAGACCTGCGCGGCCGCGCCGACTCCGTAGGCCCGCTGGCCGAGGAAGATGCGGTTCAGGTACAGGGTGAGAATTTCCTGCTTGCTGAACTCACGCTCGAGTCGCAACGCCAGAAACACTTCCTTGAGCTTGCGACGCAGCGTTCGCTCTGAGGTAAGCACGGTGTTGCGCGCGAGCTGCATCGTGATGGTNCCGCCGCCCTCACGCACCGTGCCCGCGGAGAAGTTGGTCACCGCCGCGCGCACCAGGCTCTGCCAGTCCACGCCGGGATGGTCGAAGAAGCGGTCGTCCTCCGCCGCGAGAAACGCATCGACGAGCAGCGGGGGGACCTCCTCCCAGCTGACAGGAATGCGCCGCTGCTCACCGATCTGGGCGATCAGCTTGTCGTCNCGTGAGTAGACGGACAACGGCAGCTGCATGCGCACGTCGCGCAACTCGGCGGCCGCGGGAATTTCGGGTTCGAGGAACTGCAGCGCCCCTGCGAAACCGAGGATGACGGCGCCAACGAGTGCGAGCGTGACCGTGAGCACGGTCACGAGCACTCCTGCCGCGAGTTTGCTCATGCTCAAATCTGAGACCCAGTCCTTGATGCCCCTGCGGACGATGTGCATAGTAGCCTGCGATTCAAGGGCAAACTCATCGAAAGGTGAGGACGCAAAGCCACCGGTCCAGAGTCAGCTCGGGACAGCGGGGTTGCCGGTCCGGATACCGTCGCGATGCTGGTGCTCGCGGCGAGTGTGATGAGGACCATGTCGCAGCCACGCCGCTCGCGGGTCCGATCGAGCCGGGTAACTTCAGCGCCTGTCCCGTGAATCGAATGGATCCCAGATGCCCCGGGGGGCGTGCCGCCGATGATCGAAACTGCCGGTTCCCGCACAATTCTATTTGCCAGAACCCTGTTATATAGTGCCCCGGGGTTCAAGATTCTTTCAACGATCGCCGCGTAACCTCCTGAACTAGAAGGACTCACCCGTGTTGTTTCAGCGCAGGTCGCGTGCCGTCATCGGGCTCGACATCACCACCTCCTCGATCAAGCTCATCGAGCTGTCGCGTGCCGGTGATGGATACCGCGTCGAGTCGTATGCAGCCGAGCCGTCGCCTCCCAATGCCATCAACGAGAAGGCCATCGTGGATGCACAGGCNGTTGGCGATGCCGTGCGGCGCGCCGTAAAGCGCGCTGGGGCGCGCAGCCGGGACTGCGCCGTCGCGATCAGCGGTGATGCCGCGATCACCAAGGTGATCCAGATGCCTCGCAGCCTGCGCGAGGCCGACCTCGAGTCGCAGGTCGAGATGCAGGCTGACCAGTACATCCCCTTCCCGATGGAAGAGGTGAGCTTCGACTTCGAGGTGATCGGCCCGTCCGAGAAGGACCCGGACATGCTCGACGTGCTCCTGGTGGCGACGCGCTCCGAGAACGTCGAGCAGCGCCAGTCGGCGGTGCAGTCGGCGGGACTCAGCGCGCGCATCGTCGACGTCGAGGCATTCGCGCTCGAGAACGCGTGTCGCCTTCTCACGCACCAGATGCCCGACGGCGGCATCCAACGCACAGTCGCGGTGATGGATTTCGGCGCGAGCAGCACGACTTTCTCGGTCCTGCGCGATCTCAAGGTGACCTACACGCGCGACTTCGCCTTCGGCGGGCAGCAGCTCACCGAGGAGATCATGCGGACCTACGGCCTGAGCATGGAGGAGGCCGGACGGTCGAAGAAGGAAGGCGGCCTGCCCGCCAACTACCAGTCCGAAGTGCTCGACCCGTTCATCGACGACATGTGCCAGCAGGTGAGCCGCTCGCTGCAGTTCTACCTGGCCTCGGGCAGCGGTCGCGAGCAGCCGGACCTGATTCTGATCTGTGGCGGCTGCGCGAATATTCCGGGCGTAGCCGACGTGATTGCCAGCCGCGTCGGCATCCCGGCCGAACGTGGTGATCCGCTCGGCCAGATGAAGATCTCCACCCGCGCGCTCGCGCAGGGCGTGAAGAAGGATGCCACTGCGCTGCTCACGGCCTGCGGACTCGCGCTGAGGAGCTTCGACTGACATGCCAAGAATCAACCTGCTGCCGTGGCGTCAGGCAGAACGTACGCGCAAGCGCCAGGAGTTCATCCTCTCGCTCGGCGCGGCCATCGCGACCGCGGCCCTGGTGACGCTGATCGGACGCTGGCAGATGAGCTCCGCCATCTCGCACCAGAACGATCGAAACGGGATCCTGAAGGAGGAGATCGCCGAGCTCGACAAACAGATCGCGGAGATCGAGGGCCTGGAGGACCAGAAGAGCCGGCTGCTGGCGCGGATGGAGATCATCGAGACGCTGCAGCGGAGCCGACCGGAAATCGTGCATGTCTTCGACGAGCTCGTGCGCATCCTGCCGGAAGGCGTGTACCTCACGTATCTGAAGCAGACCGGCACCCGCTTCGAGATGCGCGGCGTGGCGCAGTCGAGCACGCGCGTGTCGGCCTTCATGCGCAACATCGATACCTCCGAGTGGCTTGCAGACCCCGCGCTGCGCATCGTGGAGACCAAGGGTGGTGACTCCGGCAGGGGCGCGGACTTCACACTGTTTGCGACCCAGCGCAGTCGCGCGACGCCCGAGGACGGGCAGGCGGCGGGCGAAAAGGTGGCCGCCAAATGAACAAGCTCAAGGAACTNTTCGAGCAGATGCGCGGACTGGACCCGAACGATCCGGGTCGCTGGCCGCTGCCCGTCCGCGTCGGAACCGTCGTGCTGCTGTTCCTCCTGGTTGCCTCGGCCGGCTACTGGTACTTCGTCTGGAAATCCAAGCGACCTGAGTTGCTCGCGGCCCGAGCCATGGAANCCGAGCTGTGGNACACGCTCGAGACCAAGGCGCGTCGGGCGGCGAACCTGCAGGCCTACAAGGACCAGCTCGCCGAAATGGAGAAGTCCTTCGGCGCGATGCTGCGCCAGCTGCCGAACAAGACCGAAGTGCCAAACCTCCTGGTGGACATTTCCCAGACCGGGCTCGCCGCCGGTCTCGAGGAGAANCTGTTCCAGCCACAGGGCGAGATCCGCAAGGACTTCTACGCCGAGCTGCCGATCAGCATCCGTCTCACCGGCAACTACCACCAGATGGGCAACTTCGCGGGTGGCATCGCTGCGTTGCCGCGCATCGTCACCCTGCACGACATAGAGATTGCTCCAGCGGGCAAGGAGGGTCGCGGTTCCAGCTCCGGGGACCTGGTGCTCAACGTGACCGCCAAGACCTACCGCTATCTCGACGAAGAAGAGCAGGAAAAGGACACCGCTGCGAAGGCCGAGAAAGGCAAGAAGAAGGGCACGCGCAAGACGTCCGAAAAGAAGGGCAAGCAGCCCGCCGGAAAGGACTGAACGAGCCATGGCCATGGTCCCGACCCATTCTCAACGCAGATTCCGCCTCTCCCTGGTCCTTGTGGCCTTGGGCACGCTCGCAGGCTGCGGCAACGACAATCAGGAGTTGCGCTCGAAGATCGAGGAGACCAAGGCGAAACCCGGGGGGCGCATCGAGCCTCTGCCCGAGGTCAAGCCTTACGAGACTTTCGCGTACGCCGCAGCCGAACAGCGCTCGCCGTTCGAGCCGGGCATTCCGGCGACGGCGAACACACCGAACGCGCTGCGCCCCGACGCGAATCGCCCACGCGAGTTCCTCGAGCAGTTTTCTCTCGACACACTGCGCATGGTGGGGACGCTGCGGCTGGACGGGCGCAATTACGGCCTCGTCCAGACCAAGGACGGCCTTGTCCACCGAGTGCTGCCCGGCAACTACCTCGGGCAGGCCGATGGGCGCATTACCGCCATCGAGGAAGGCCAGATCGCACTGATCGAGATCGTCCCGGACGGTGTGGGCGGGTTTGTCCAGCGTCCCGCTGCGCTCGCCCTGAGTGACTGATTCCAAGGAGACCCGAGCATGACCGCTGCTTCGTTGCATATCACCAACCGCCGCGAGGGCCCGCGCTCGGCGGGCCGCGCGCGATCCCGGGCGGCGCTTGCCGCGCTCGCCGCCCTGGCAGGTCTCGCCTGGCAGGTGGCGCTCGGCCAGGCCGCGACGCGTCTCGAGAAGGTCGAGGTGCAGCCGCAGCCGGGCGAGCAGCTCGAGGTCCGACTCGTGCTCGATGGCCCGGCGCCGCAGCCGATGACGTTCACCATCGACAACCCCGCACGCCTTGCGGTGGACCTGCCGGGCACTGTGCTCGGACTGGACTCGCGGCGCATCGACGTAAATGCCGGCGGTGTCGACACGATCGTCGCAGCGGAAGCCTCGGGCCGCACGCGCGTCGTGTTCAACCTCGACCAGATGCAGGCCTACCAGACGCGCGTGTCCGGAAACACCGTCTACGTGACTCTCGGTGGCGGGGCGGCATCGGTGGCGGTCGCCCCGGTGAGCACCGGCACGGCCAACCAGGTCGCGGCCGCGCCCGCCGGGCTCGCGATCGAGAAGGTCGATTTCCGCCGCGGCAACGACGGTGCGGGACGCATCCTGGTGAGGACCAGCGACCCGCGGGTGCAGGCGAGCCTCAAGCAGGAAGGCGGTCGGATCGTCGTCGACTTCCCGCGCACCGGCCTTGCGACCGGGCAGGCTCAGCGCTACGACGTCGTCGACTTCGCCACGCCGGTGAGCTCTTTCGACGTGTCCGCGACGGCTACGGGCGCACGCATTGTGGTGGCGGTAGCCGGCGACTACGAGCAGCTCGCCTACCAGACCGATCGCGACTACGTACTCGAACTGCGTCCGCGCGCAAAGGTCGCCGCGCCAGCCGATCCCGGCAAGCGGGAGTACAAGGGCGAGCGCCTGACGCTCAACTTCCAGGACATCGAGACGCGCGCGGTGCTGCAGCTGCTCGCGGAGACCAGTGGCCAGAACATCGTCGTCAGCGACTCGGTGCAGGGCAACGTCACGCTGCGGCTGCAGAACGTGCCGTGGGACCAGGCGCTCGACATCGTGCTTCGCACCAAGGGCCTCGACAAGCGGCAGGATGGCAACGTGGTGTTCGTGGCGCCGGCCGAGGAGCTCGCGGCGCGCGAGCGCCAGCTGCTCGAGTCGCAGAAAGCGATGGTCGAGCTCGCTCCGCTTCGCACCGAGTACCTGCAGGTGAACTATGCTAAGGCTGCCGATCTCGCGGGGCTGATCCGCACGCAGGGCAAGTCCTCGCTGCTGTCCGAGCGCGGCAGCATCGCGATCGACGAGCGCACCAACACGCTGCTGCTGCAGGACACGGCCGACCGTCTCGCCGACATCCGCAAGCTGGTCGCGACGCTCGACATACCGGTCAAGCAGGTGCTGATCGAGGCACGCATCGTGATCGTCAACGACGACTTCAGCCGCCAGCTCGGCGTGCGCTTCGGCGGCGCGTTCGTGGGCAACTACGGCAGCAGCGACGGCCTGATGTGGCTCGGCTCCGAGGGCCTCAACTCGGCGGACGGCGACCGCGGCCCGATCATCAGTCCGAACGGCCCCGGTGGCGTCGGCTCGACGGCAATCGGGTCGCCACCTCGCCCGTGCCGGACCGGTACCTCGTGAATCTGCCGATTGCGAACCCGGCGATGCGGCTGGCGATGACGCTGCTCGACAGCGACTACGTGGTGGACCTCGAGATCACGGCCGCGCAGAACGAGGGTCGCGGCGAGGTGGTCTCCGCTCCGCGCGTGATCACGGCCAACGGCCGGGAGGCGATCATCGAGCAGGGCCAGGAGATCCCCTACCAGGAGTCGGCCTCGAGCGGNGCGACGACCACGCAGTTCAAGAAGGCGGTGCTGTCGCTCAAGGTGACGCCGCAGATCACGCCCGACGACCGCATCCTGCTCGACCTCACCGTCAACAAGGACAGCGTCGGCCAGGTCGTGCCGAGCGCCACGGGCGGCTTCGTGCCGAGCATCGACACGCGCGAGATCACCACCCAGGTGCTGGTGAACGACGGNCAGACCGTGGTGCTGGGCGGCATCCTCGAGACCGAGCGCCGGGAGACGGTGGCCAAGGTGCCATTCCTCGGTGACATCCCGGGCCTCGGCGTGATGTTCCGCAGCAAGTCCAAGACGGACAACAAGGACGAGCTGCTGATCTTCGTGACGCCGAAGATCCTGCGCGAGGGCGCCGAGATCTACTGACGCCCTGCCGCGCGGGTGCGAGAATCGACGGCCGCAGTGACCCTGCGGCCGTTTTCTTT
>Ga0031656_10000277_pt1 | contig 16536 bp, 14 predicted proteins | sample FrelakmetDIP11DI_FD_55080 | JGI IMG/M metagenome (GOLD analysis project Ga0031656, IMG submission 55080) | Freshwater lake sediment microbial communities from the University of Notre Dame, USA, for methane emissions studies - DIP11 DI | ecosystem: Environmental > Aquatic > Freshwater > Lake >... | reverse complement strand
CTATTATCAAAGTAAAAAACCTAATAGCGTATCCGTCGACACTTCAACGGCGCTGCGTGGCCGGGTCATCATGCACGTCTTCGCGCCCTAAGAAGCGCTAGGGCTTGTGCCAGGGACAGAACGAGTGTGGCCAACAGAAGCACTAGCGAGGCGGGCAGCCTGAAGGCTTCGCTTCCCTTGAGAATAAAGTACGTGTGAATGACCACAGCGAAGAAGCCTCCAGCCACCAAAACCCACGAGAAAATGATCCCGGACGAGCGCCCCGTGACCAGGGCTTGAAGGCCATAGAGCACCATAATCACGAGAAGGAAGTTGAGGACCAGAAAGGCCTGGATCCCTCCCGGGATACCGAAAAGTTCCCACTCGTGCCAATACGCAGAATCGATTTCATGCGTGATAAGCACCGCCGCATTGAGGAGGTATAGGCAGCACAGCCTTGATTGCATTTTCTCCAAGTCCTTCTCGTTACTTCTCCTGCGGCACATTCGGGCAGGACCTTCTTGATATATTGACACTGTTTTTTCGCTTCACGATGCGCTCTTGAATCCCGTTCAATCCATTCGCAGCCCTGGGTAGAATGTCAGTATTTCAAGAACGCCTCCCACTCTAAGTATCCCGCGAAGGGCGGGACTCTAGCACCTCAAAAGGACATTAAATAGAAGTCGTCGGGAATCAAGTCTTAAGCTTCATAGGGCTCGCGCGACAATGCAGCCCCAGGGAGTGAAAAGGGAGCGGGAGGAGTGACGGAAGGGAGATAATGTGGTAAGAAGTGCGAGAAAGACGCGAAAGGGCCAAAGCGAGAAAGACATATAACGAGTGGGGGTAAGGCCGTGGGTTCCTGGATAGACTTCTCGATTTCACCGGCCTATCAGGCCAGGTATCCCAGCGTTGGCTTTGGGCTGACGCTCATTGCAGGCTGCAAGCCTGTGACTGATCAGCAGGGATACGAACAATACAGGAGAAAACTGCTCCGCAAAATGCGGAAGCGGGAGACTCTTGCGGAGATCACGAAACGGATTGAGATCTACGATCAGTTCTTCGCATCCTTCGGTTTTGAGTGCCCCCTGCCCAAGCATCTCAAAAGAACCGTGAACAGCGGATTCCCCCAGTACAATCTCATGGTGGATGCCCATTTCATGGCGGAGATGTGCGCAGGCATCTTGGTCGCCGTCACCGACTATGATCGCTTTGATGGCAAGCTCATGCTGGACGTGGCAGAAGGGGGCGAGATCTCGAAAGGCATGGGCCAGAGGGACTTCGTGACCAAAGAAGGGGAGATCGTCTTGAGAGACGAGAAAGACATTGTGTGCGTCCTCTGCCAGGGAGCGGATGAGAAGACCAGAGTGGAGGAAGGCACGAAAAACGTCTTCTTTTATGCCTATGCGGTTCCGGGGATCGACTCGGTCTACCTGAAAGACGGGTTGACCGTTGCAGCGGAGACTATGGCGGAGTTTGGAGGAGGCAAGGTAAAAGGAATAGAAGTATATTAATGGTACATGGTACACGGCGCACGGTACACGGAAGGAGGAATACACGGGGCACGGTGCACGGCACACGGTGAAGGTGCAGGGAAGAGAGAAACTTTCAAATCTGGATTCCCGCCTGCGCGGGAATGACACTTTCTGGGCTTTGGGGGGCGTCAGGGAAAAGAAATTCAATGGAACAAAGAAAAAAGCTTGACACAAAGAAAGCGCTCATCTAGACTGCTTATTCACGTCAAGGAAAGCCAAATAGAATTATGATGTACCTATTCAACAACATTATCGTTATTACCACCGCAATAGGGGGTTTGCTATCCCTATTGCTACTTGTTGGGGTCGTTTATCTAAAACGCCCGGGTCTGGTGATGACGAAATGATGTAAATAAGCCCTTTAGAAAAACCGTTATCAGGCCCTCCTGATAACGGTTTTTTTTTGGCCGATACGAACGCATTCAGTTGTTGGCCATTAAGCCCCCTCACCCCGCCCCTGGTCGCCTTCGGCGCCGCCACTGGCGGGGGAAACCTCTCCCCGTGGGGTGTTTTCGCAAGCAGGAGCTTGCTCCTACAGGTGAGGGGGGATGAGCAACGGAGAAAGACATGAACAAGCAGATCACCCTCTATGACACAACGCTCAGGGACGGAAGCCAGGGCGAAGAAGTGACCCTGTCCGCAGAGGATAAGCTCAGGCTCGCCCAAAAGCTCGATGAGTTCGGAGTTCATTATGTGGAGGGCGGATGGCCGGGATCCAATCCCAAGGACGCGCGGTTCTTCGAGATGGCGCGGAAAGCCTCCTTTAAAACCGCTCGCCTCACCGCCTTTGGAAGCACCCGCCGCAGCCAGATCCGACCGGAAGATGACCAAAGCATTCAAGCCCTCTTAAGAACAGAACTGGAAACCATCACCATTTTCGGCAAGAGCTGGGATCTTCACGCCACCGAGATCTTGGGCGTGTCTCTGGATGAAAACGTGGCGCTCATCGAAGACTCCGTATCCTATTTGAAGAAGCAGGGCCGCCAGGTGATCTATGATGCGGAGCATTTCTTCGACGGATACAAGAGGAATCCGGACTACGCCCTCAGAACAGTGAATGCAGCCGTTCGCGGCGGGGCAGACGTGGTCGTGTTTTGCGATACCAACGGAGGCTCCCTGCCCAACGAGGTGCACCGCATCGTGTCGGATGCAATGAGAGATCTTCCAGTGCCTGCGGGGATTCATGCCCACAATGACTGCGGTCTGGCTCTTGCGAACAGCCTGGCTGCTGTGCAGGCAGGTGTGATCATGGTGCAGGGGACCATCAATGGATATGGCGAGAGATGCGGGAACACGGATCTTGTTGCAGCCATTGGGAACCTGCAGATCAAGATGGGATATGACTGTGTGGATCAAGAAAAGCTCAAGAAGCTCAGGGAACTCTCGCGTTACGTCAGTGAAGTGGCGAATGTGCCGCCGTACAAGCAGGCCCCTTTCGTGGGAAAGAGCGCTTTTGCCCACAAGGGAGGCGTTCATGTGAGTGCCATCGTTAGAAACCCTGCAGCCTACGAGCATATCGATCCCGAACTCGTGGGTAACCGGAGGCGTGTGCTTGTATCGGACCTCGCAGGGAAGAGCAACATTGAGTACAAGGCCCGGGAGATGGGGATCAACCTGGGGGGCAACGGCTTTGGCAGCGAGAAGATCGTAAAAGAGATCAAGAGGCTGGAAGATCAGGGCTTCCAGTTTGACGCGGCAGAAGGGTCTCTCGAACTCCTCATGAAGAAGGTGACCGGTCAGTTTGAGGAGCCTTTCAATCTGGAATCGCTCAGAGTCACCATGGAAAAGAACCGGTCGGGACCCAGCACTTCCCACGCGACCATCAAGATCTCCGTGGCCAATGAGCATGAAATCACCGCTGCGGAAGGGGATGGTCCGGTGAATGCAATCGACAACGCCCTGCGGAAGGCTCTCTATAAGTTTTTCCCTCAGGTCGAGGAGATGAGACTGGTCGATTTCAAAGTCCGTGTCATCGATGGAAGTGAGGGGACAGCCGCAAAGGTTAGAGTGCAGATTGAATCCAGGGATCAAAGCGATGTCTGGTCCACCATCGGTGTTTCAGAAAATGTGATCGAGGCAAGCTGGCAAGCCTTGGTGGACAGTGTGCAATACAAACTTTCAAAAACATTGAACGGGAAATAAATCTTCCCTGCCCCTCTTTACCAAAGAGGGGATAAAGGGGAGGGGAAACAGGAAAGCCACCCCCACCCTTGCCCTCCCCCGTCGAGGGGGAGGGGAGTTTAAGTTGCCGGAGAGTCTTTTAGATGGGATTTGTGGAGAGTGTCCTGACAATTATGAGGCCATTATTATGAAAGCACGAGACATGGAGATAGTTGCCGCGGATTCCNGCAAGACCGGGAATCTGCGGAGGGTCCTAGGGATGTAACCGTCTGAGAAAGAGCAATTTAGGAATTCAGGGATTGAGGGATTGGGAATTCTGTGACTTGGGAGTCAATAATTGAATTCCTGAATTCGACAATCCGCAATGAGTATGAAGGAGGTTACATCATGACAGAACAAGTCATTATTTTTGATACCACGCTGAGAGACGGGGAGCAGTCCCCCGGAGCGAGCATGAATGTGGCCGANAAGGTNCGNCTGGCCATTCAGCTCGAAAGGCTNGGTGTGGATGTGATCGAGGCAGGTTTCCCCGCAGCNTCAAGCGGGGACTATGACGCGGTCAGGGCGGTGGCAGCGAAGATCCGAAACTCCGAGATCGCAGCTCTGGCCAGAGCAACTAAGGAGGACATCGACCGTGCGTGGGCCTCTGTGCGCGAGGCCGCGCATCCCAGGATTCACACCTTCATTGCGACCTCTGACATTCACCTGGAGCACAAGTTGAAAATGACCCGCGATCAAGTGCTCGCCGCAGCCGTGAAGGCGGTGAAGTATGCAAAAAGCTTTACCGATAATGTGGAGTTCTCATCCGAGGACGGGTCCAGGAGCGATGCGGATTTTCTGTGCCAGGTCTTCGGCGCGGCCATTGAGGCCGGCGCAACCACGGTCAATCTCCCGGACACGGTAGGCTATGCCATGCCCGGCGAGTTTGGTCAGCTCGTCGCCTACGTGCGAAAGAACACGCCCGGGATCGACCGCGTTATTCTCAGCGTCCACTGCCACAATGATCTGGGGCTTGCCACAGCCAACAGCCTGGCAGGGCTCCAAAACGGCGCTCGCCAGGTAGAAGTTACGATCAACGGAATCGGCGAAAGGGCAGGCAACACCTCTTTAGAGGAGGTGGTGATGTCCCTTTACACGAGGAAGGAACATCTGGGGCTCTTGACGCGCATCAACACCAGGGAAATCCATCCGGCCAGCAGGCTGGTCAGCATGATTACCGGCATAGTGGTGCAGCCCAACAAAGCGGTGGTCGGAGCGAACGCTTTCGCCCATGAGGCGGGCATCCACCAGGACGGTGTGCTGAAAAACAGGATGACCTATGAAATCATGGAGCCGGAGATCGTGGGTCTGTCTACCAACCGCCTTGTTTTGGGTAAACACTCGGGAAGGCATGCGTTCAAACGCAAACTGGCGGATTTGGGCTATGACCTTACTGAAGAAGATCTGAACCGTCTTTTCGAAAAGTTCAAGGAGCTGGCCGACAAGCGGAAAGAAATTCTCGACGAGGACATCGAGGTTCTTGTGGCGGAAGAGATCTTTCGAGTGCCGGACCGATTTCAGCTCAGCTATCTGAACGTCATCAGCGGTACCGTGGCTGTGCCTACGGCCATCGTCAAACTGCAGATCGATGGGGTTGAAGCGCAGGGCGCAGGGTTCGGTGTGGGACCGATTGATGCCACGTATAACACGATCGCAAAGATGACCGGGACAAAGTCCAAACTCATCCGGTTCTCCATCAATGCGATCAGCAGCGGAACAGATGCCCAGGGAGAAGTGACGGTGCGGCTCCAGGAAAACGGGCTGGTGGCCCTTGGAAAAGGGGCTGACCCGGACATCTTTATAGCCAGCGCAAAGGCTTATATCAACGGGCTCAACCGGCTGGAGTACCTGAAGAAGAATCCATCGCTCTTGGCGGAGGAGAGATCACTGTGAACAGTGATCAGTAAGCAGTAAACAGTAAACAGTAAGCAGTGAGAAGAATACTGGATACAGGAGACAGCATAAGACCAGTGATCAGTAACCAGTAAAAGATAGTGAAGAGAAGATAGAAGACAGAATACAGTAGACAGAATAACAAAAGAGAATAATGGAAGAATGGAATGAGGAGACGGCACACGGCGCAGCCTACTCCGCCGAAGTAGCTTCTGCTACGAAGGCTGGACGGTCCATGGTTTTTGTGTTCTTCCTTGTGCCGTGCACCTTGTACCGTGCACCATTCTCAAGACTCTCCAATGCCATATACTTAGAACTGAGTTCGTTTTAAGAAGGAAACCTGCCCATGACACAACCCATGACCATTACTGAGAAGATTCTCGCGGCTCATGCCGGAGTCGAATACGTGGTTCCGGGGGATCTGATCAAGGTGAACGTCGATCTTGCCCTGGCCAATGACATTACTGCCCCTTTGGCGATTCGTGTTTTCAGAGAAATCGGCAGGGAAAAGGTGTTTGACCGGGACAAGATCGCCCTCGTTGCAGATCACTTTGTTCCCAACAAGGACATTCTCTCGGCTCAGCAGGCGAAACTCATGAGAGAATTTGCACGGGAACAGAACATCCGGCACTACTATGAACTTGGAGACGGGGGGGTCGAACACGTCATCCTTCCAGAAAAGGGATTGGTTGTGCCGGGTGACCTGGTGATGGGTGCGGACAGCCACACCTGCACGTATGGTGCTCTTGGCGCCTTCTCTACAGGTGTGGGAAGCACGGACCTTGGAGCGGTCATGGCCACCGGCATGGCTTGGCTTAAGGTGCCTCCCACGATCCGGGTGGAATATGAAGGGGAACTGCAGCCGTGGGTGGGTGGAAAGGATTTGATTCTTTTTACCCTGGGACAGATCGGAGTGGAAGGGGCCAATTACAAATCCCTGGAGTTTGCGGGTGAGGTGATCCGAAATCTCCCCATGGACCACCGGCTCACCATGGCCAACATGGCTGTGGAAGGCGGGGCAAAGAACGGAATCGTGGAGCCCGATGACATGACCATCAACTATGTCTCCATGACGACGACGAGAGAGCCTCGGATGCTGAAGAGCGACGAGGGGGCNGCCTATGACAGGGTGCTCAAGGTCAGGGTGGATGAGATGGAACCTCAGGTTGCGTTCCCCCATTCTCCTGACAATGTGCGACCCATCTCGGGTGTGGGGCTTGTGCAGCTGGATCAGGTGTTCATCGGATCCTGCACCAATGGTCGCCTCGACGACCTGAGGGTGGCAGCAGCCATTTTGAAGAACAAAAGGGTAGCCAAAGGAACAAGGCTGATCGTGCTTCCCGGTTCGCAGCTCATTTACAAAACGGCGATTCAGGAAGGACTCCTGGAGACATTCGTGGATGCAGGCGCCGTGGTGGGGCCGCCCTCCTGCGGCCCCTGTCTGGGAGGACATCTGGGGATCCTGGCGGAAGGGGAAAAAGCCCTTTCCACGACCAACAGAAATTTCCTGGGCCGCATGGGACATCCAAACAGTGAAGTGTATCTGGCGAGTCCGGCTGTGGCAGCAGCCTCCGCGGTGATGGGGAGAATCGGATCGCCCGAAGAATTGTGAGATTTGAAACCTTAGTAATTGAGGGATTTGGGAATTAAGGGATTGAGGAATTCAAGAATTCACAATTCCTTAATTCCAGAATTCCTGAGCTGCCGGCTGGAGATAGGATTCAGAACAGCGTATGCTGCTTGCATAGACGGAGACGAAAGACATGAAATTCAATGGTCGTGTTTGGAAATTCGGCGACAATGTGGACACGGATGTGATCATCCCTGCGCGATTCCTGAATGTGTCGGATCAGGAACTGCTCGCCAAGAACTGCTTTGTGGATTTGAGACCGGATTTCTCAAAAACCGTTCATCCTGGGGACGTGATCGTGGCCGGGAACAACTTCGGTTGCGGGTCTTCGCGTGAGCACGCTCCTCTGGCCATCAAGGCGGCGGGTGTGAGTGTGGTGATTGCGAAGAGCTTTGCGCGCATCTTCTACAGAAATGCCTTTAACATCGGCCTGCCTATCCTGGAGTCCGAGGACGCATATAGGAGCTTCAGTGAGGGATCTCCGATCCAGGTCGATCTCGAGTCAGGGGAGATTAGGGGAGGGGATAATGGAGTCCATGTCATGGCAAAGCCTATCCCGCCTTTCATGAGAGAAATCGTGCAGGCAGGGGGATTGGTGGCTTACATCAAGAAAAGAGGATCTTTGTGATGCAAAGAAAAAAGGAGTCCGAGATGAGAAGCGATGCAGTAAGAAAAGGAATAGACCGGGCGCCGCACCGGTCCCTCTTCAAGGCCATGGGCTACACAGACTACGAACTGGGCAGACCCCTTGTGGGTATTGCGAATTCAGCAAACGAGATTATCCCGGGACATATTCACCTGGACAAGCTCGTGGAGGCGGTCAAGGCGGGGGTCTATATGGCGGGAGGCGTGCCGATCGAGTTCGGGGGCATCGGGGTGTGCGATGGGATCGCCATGAATCACGAGGGGATGAAATACTCTCTCGCAAGCCGGGAGCTCATTGCCGATTCCGTGGAAGTGATGGCAAGAGCCCACGCGTTTGATGCGCTTGTTCTCGTTCCAAACTGCGACAAGATTATCCCCGGAATGCTCATGGCGGCTGCTCGGCTGGATGTCCCTGCAATCATTGTCAGCGGAGGCCCCATGCTTGCAGGGAGACACCCTGAGAGACCACAGCAGAAGATCGATCTCATCACGGTGTTTGAANCGGTGGGGGCTGTTCACTCCGGTAAGATGTCGGAAGAGGAGCTTTGTTTGATCGAGGATCAGGCCTGCCCGACGTGCGGGTCGTGCGCCGGCATGTTCACGGCCAATTCCATGAATTGCCTCTGTGAGGCTATCGGCATGGCTCTTCCCGGGAACGGGACCATTCCTGCGGTGATGGCTGCGCGTCTTCGATTGGCCAAAGAGACAGGAATGAAGATCATGACGCTGCTTAAGAAAAACATCACTCCGAGAACCATCATGACCGAAAAGGCTTTTGCAAACGCGCTCACCGTGGANATGGCCCTGGGCTGTTCGACGAACACGGTCCTTCACCTTTCCGCCATAGCCAGGGAAGCAGGCTTGTCCCTGCCTCTGGAGAGAGTCAACGAGATCAGCAAAAGGACACCCAATCTCTGTTCTCTGAGTCCCGGTGGAAAAGATCACATGGAGGATTTGGATCGAGCAGGGGGCATCGGCGCTGTCATGAGGGAATTAAGCCGTGCCGGATTGATTCACCAGGACTGCGTCACGGTGACGACGAAGAGCGTGGGACAAAACGTCAAGGGATCCTTGATCCGGGACGCGCAAGTCATTCGGACGGTCAAGAATCCGCTCCGGCCTCAAGGCGGGCTTGCCGTGCTCTATGGGAATCTGGCCCCTCAGGGATGCGTGGTGAAGCAGTCTGCGGTCCGGGAGGAGATGCTCCGGCACCAGGGGCCTGCCCGTGTCTTCGACTCAGAGGACGAGGCGACCAAAGCGATTATGGGCGGCCGGATTCGCAAAGGGGAAGTGATCATCATTCGCTATGAGGGCCCCAAAGGCGGTCCCGGCATGCGCGAGATGCTCACACCTACCTCGGCGATCGCGGGCATGGGCCTGGATGCCCACGTGGCCTTGATTACAGACGGGCGATTTTCAGGAGGAACNCGGGGAGCGGCGATCGGGCACGTTTCGCCTGAAGCCATGGAAGGCGGCCCCATCGCGGCTGTCAAAACCGGGGACATCATAGAGATCGACATCAAAAAGAAGACAGTTAACGTCCAACTCACAAAAGGCGAGATCAAGCAGCGTCTTTCGAAGTGGAAAATGCCGGCGCCGAAGGTGACCTCCGGGTATCTTTCCCGTTACGCCCAGAGGGTTTCGTCGGCGAATGAAGGAGCCATCCTAAAATAGATTCGAGGTTCCGAGGATTCGAGAATTGAGGGATTAGGGGATTGAGGAATTCAGGGATTTAGAAATTCACAATTCCTTAATTCCAAAATCCCATAATTCCGGTTGTTCTGAATTTCGGATTTTCAATGGAAAGGGGTGATGACCATTAAACTCACGGGTGCACAGATTATTATCAAGGCATTGCAGGAAGAAGGCGTGGACACCATCTTCGGATATCCGGGGGGTGCGATCATCGACCTTTATGATCAGCTGGTGAAGACGGACATCCGGCATATCATGGTTCGTCACGAGCAAGGGGCGGTCCACGCGGCAGACGGCTATGCCCGGGCAGCGGGTAAGGTCGGCGTGTGTCTTGTCACGTCAGGACCGGGCGCCACCAATACCGTGTCGGGGATTGCATCCGCGTATATGGATTCGATTCCAGTGGTGGTTCTCACCGGCCAGGTGCCCACCTCTCTCATCGGGAATGACGCTTTCCAGGAAGTGGACATTGTNGGNATCACGAGNCCCTGCACCAAGCACAACTACCTTGTGAAGAACGTGGAAGATCTGTCAAGGGTCATCAAGGAGGCCTTTCACATCGCCCGGTCCGGACGTCCGGGCCCTGTCCTGGTGGACCTTCCCAAAGACCTGTTCAAGGCCACGGCCCAGTACAAACCGCTCAAAGAAGTGAGCCTGAAATCCTACAATCCAACCTATGAGCCGAACGTCAAACAACTGCCCAAGGTCATCGAGTTGATCAAGGAGGCGAGCAGGCCGGCCATNTTATCCGGTGGGGGGGTGATTCTTTCCAGGGGCTGGAAGGANCTGAGAGAGTTTGCAAGAAAGATCCAGGCGCCCGTGACCTCCACCCTCATGGGCCTTGGGGCTTTCCCGGCGTCAGACCCGCTCTGGCTGGGCATGATCGGCATGCACGGCACCTATCGCGCCAACATGTCCACGTCCGAGTGTGATCTCCTGATCGCCGTGGGCGTGCGCTTCGACGATCGCGTCACAGGCAAGATCGATGCCTTTGCGCCAAAGGCTCAGATTGTTCACATTGACATTGACCCCACGTCCATCAGGAAAAATATCCGTGTGTCTGTTCCCATCGTGGGGGACTGCAGGATTACCCTTCATAAACTAAACAGGATGCTGGAGGCAGAGGACCCGGGCAATCTGAAAGAACGAAGAGAACCGTGGCTGAGGCAGATAGAAGAATGGAAGAGAACNAAACCGCTCGCCTATACCATGGATGATCGCGTCATCAAGCCCCAGTATGTGATCGAGAAACTCTTCGAAATGACCAAGGGAAAAGCCATCATTACCACCGAAGTGGGTCAGAACCAGATGTGGACCGCCCAGTATTTCCACTTTGATCATCCCAATTCTTTTATCACGTCAGGAGGACTGGGCTGCATGGGTTTCGGGCTTCCGGCTGCCATAGGCGCACAGGTTGCCTGCCCTGACAAGCTCGTGGTCGACATCGCAGGCGACGGAAGCATTCAGATGAACATTCAGGAGATGGCCACGGCCACGCAGTACAATCTCCCCGTGAAGATCGTCATCCTGAACAACGGCTTCCTCGGCATGGTCCGGCAGTGGCAAGAGCTTTTCTGCGACAGACGGTATGCATGCACTGAATTGAACGGTGGGCCGGACTTTGTCAAACTGGCTGATGCCTACGGCGCGGTGGGGTTGCGTGCCACAAAACCCGAAGAGGTGGAAACGGTTCTGGAGAAGGCGCTGTCCGTCGACAGGCCTGTGATGATGGATTTTGTGGTGGAAAGGGAGGAGTGCGTNTACCCCATGGTGCCTTCAGGGGCACCGATCACGGAGATGTTGCTGGTGTAATAGACGGTGCATGGCGCACGGTGCACGGCTCACGGTATATGGGACATGGCACCTAGCACACGGCGAGCGCTATCGAGCGCAAGGGAACCTGTAAGGCGAGGGAGATGAAGTTGAGCGTTTTTGTAGGGGCGGGCTTTACGCCCGCCCGCGGGAGGGGGTAAATCCCTCCCCTACAAGATCCGCGAGTGTGGCTTAACCATATTCTGATGATCAATGCAGGGAAACAACGATGAACAACGGACAATCCAAGAAACACATTCTTTCCATGCTGGTGGACAATGAGCCGGGGGTCCTTTCCCGGGTTGCAGGGCTCTTCAGCGGTCGCGGGTTCAACATCGACAGCCTGTGCGTGTCTGAAACCACGGACCCTCTTGTTTCGAGAATCACCCTTGTCGCCGTGGGCGACATGAGCATTCTCGAACAGATCAAAAAGCAGTTGAACAAGCTGGTCAACGTGATCAAGGTGATGGATTTCACTGAGGCGGATTTTGTCCAGAGGGAGACGGCTCTTGTCAAAGTGCGGGCGAAACCTGAAAACCGCGCTGAGATCCTGAGGATGGCGGATATTTTCCGCTCCACCGTCGTTGACGTGGGAACGGAGTACTACACCCTGGAGGTGACCGGAGATGATGGAAAGATCAGCGCTTTCCTGAAACTCCTTAAACCCATGGGAATCAAGGAAATCGCAAGAACAGGGCCGGTGGCCCTTGCGCGAGAAAAAAAATAGAAAGGAGCGAATATGGCAAAGATTGATTTTGGCGGCACGATGGAAGAGGTGATTACTTCCGAGGAATACCCCCTTTCTAAGGCAAAAGGGGTTTTGAAGAATGAGAAGATCGCGATCCTCGGCTACGGCGTCCAGGGGCCAGGCCAGGCGCTGAATTTGAGAGACAATGGATTCTCTGTCATCATCGGTCAGCGTGAAGAAGAACCTTTTTACTGGAACAAGGCGATTCAGGATGGATTTGTTCCGGGGAAAACTCTTTTCCCGATTGAAGAGGCTGCAGAGAGAGGAACCGTCATCCTGTTCCTGCTCTCCGACGCAGGCCAGATGGCGGCGTGGCCAAAGGTGAAGCCGCACCTCAAGGAGGGAGACGCCCTATACTTCTCTCATGGATTTTCGATCGTCTACAAGAAACAGTCCAAGGTGATCCCCCCCAAGAACATTGATGTGATCATGGTCGCCCCGAAAGGATCGGGCCGTTCCGTGCGGATGAATTTCCTGGATGGCAGCGGCATCAACTCCAGTTTCGCCGTGTTTCAGGATTTTACAGGCAGGGCAAAGGAGAGAACCGTGGCCCTTGGGATCGCGATAGGCTCAGGGTATCTCTTCTCCACGACCTTTGAACAAGAGGTTTACAGTGATCTCACGGGAGAAAGGGGTGTCCTCATGGGTTGCCTCGCAGGCGTGATGGAAGCCCAGTACGATCTTTTGCGGAAAAAGGGCCATTCTCCGAGCGAGGCATTCAATGAGACCGTTGAAGAGCTGACCCAGAGCCTGATCCGCCTCGTTGGTGAAAACGGCATGGATTGGATGTATGCCAACTGCAGCACCACCGCCCAGAGAGGGGCGCTGGACTGGAAGAAAAAATTTCGTGATGCGGTGGCCCCTGTTTTCCGTGAGCTTTACACGAGGGTCAAGCAGGGTAAGGAGACGGAAATCGTTCTCAGGGCGAACAGCGCACCGGATTACAGGGAAAAGCTGGAGAAGGAACTGTCCCAGATGAGAAACTCTGAAATGTGGAGAGCAGGAGCAGCCGTTCGCGGACTGAGGCCGGAGAATCGGAAAAAGTAAAGAAAGGTATCACCATGTCCAAACATTATAAGATTGCAGTGATTCCCGGTGACGGCACCGGGCCGGAAGTTGTGGCGGAAGGGATCAAAGCGTTGAAGGCCCTATCGAAAAGATGCGGGCTGCAGTTTGAGTTTGAAGAATTCCCTCTTGGAGGGGAGCAGTATCTCAAGAAGGGAACCTTGCTGCCCGAGGACGTCCTTGAAGAACTAAAAGGCACGGATGCTATTTACCTGGGGGCTATCGGCCACCCTGAAGTGAAACCCGGCATCCTTGAAAGAGACATCCTGCTGAAAATGCGCTTTGCCCTCGATCTCTATATCAACCTGAGACCGGTCGTCCTCTATCCTGGGGTGGATACGCCCCTCAAGAACAAAGGCCCGGAGGATATCGATTTCTTGGTCGTCCGGGAGAACACCGAGGGCATGTACGCGGGGGGAGGAGGCTTCTTCAAGAAGGGAACGGCGGATGAAGTGGCCATCCAGGAGTCCGTGAACACGAGGAAGGGGGTGGAGCGCTGTGTTCGTTTTGCCTTTGAAACATGCAGAAAGAGAAACAAGAAAAAGCGCCTCACCCTTTGTGGCAAAACCAATGTGCTGATCTATGAGTCTGATCTCTGGTCCAGGGTCTTTGAGGAGGTTCGAAAGAGCTATCCGGATGTGGAAACCAACTACCAGCACGTGGATGCTCTCTGCATGTGGATGATCAAGAACCCGGAGCAGTTTGACGTGATCGTGACCACCAATCTGTTCGGCGACATCATCACGGATCTCGGAGCTATTATCCAGGGTGGGTTGGGCATTGCTGCAGGAGGGAACATCAATCCCGAGGGGACATCCATGTTCGAGCCTATGGGAGGGTCAGCGCCCAAATACACGGGACTCAACGTGATCAACCCCATGGCGGCTATTGCAGCCGCCCAGATGATGGTGGACTACCTGGGCGAGAAAGAGGCGGCCGAAATTTTCCAGTTTGCCATTAAGGCGGTCCTCAAGAACCATATCAAGAGCCTGGAAGCAGGGAAGATGGGCTACGGCACAAAGGAAGTAGGAGATTTGGTGGTGAAGTACATAGAATCACGGGAGTGATGGAAGGTTGGAATATTGGGATCGGGCCGTGCAACCGGGAGGTTGCTCCTACAGAAAAGACACCCCTGTCCCACCCAGGGCTTTTAAGCAAGGGTTCTCGGAACGAAAAACAAGAAGGGCACACGAGGATTACTTCCACGTGTGCCCTTGATTGTCTCTTCTGATTAGAAATGAACTATGTCTAGACGCAACCGGTCGGCTTGGGCAAACCAGCCATCTTGCANGCTCCTTTGCCCGGTCCCGATGGAAACAGCTCATAGATGTATTTCAGCTTGTAACCTGTAACCTTGGAAAGAATTCGCACCATGGGAGCAATACCGTTCTTCTTATAATAATCCTGAAGCACACTGATCACTTTCCAGTGCTCATCGGTCAGTTCCTCAATCCCTTCCGAGTGCTTCACGTAGCTGACCCATGACTTATTCCAGTTGTTGAAATCGTCGATGAACCCGTCCTCATCCACGTTAAAGTTGTTTCCTTCAAAATCTACTGTTGGCATACCGTGAATCCTCCTTTTATTAATTATCTTGATGGGTTAGGTGTTTTCGCAGGATGATCAAAATTGTATAACTTAAATTATGGGGGATGTCAACCCTTCTTTTTCGAGTTGTCGGAAAAATTCCTTTCCCTGCTGCTCACAGCGACTCTCAAGAAACGTCTGGCCCACTCCGGATTGCCACCGGCATGGATGTGGGTGTACGTTGCAAGCATATTCTTCCTGCAGAGGCCGTCTTTCTGTCCGTCGATCCCCTCACCACGGAGTACCTTGAACACGGCCCTGGTGTCGTCAGAAGGGTGGAGCACAGCTTTCGAATAGTGGAACTCATGCCCTTTTAGTTTTTCTCCGATAGAATAAAACGGATTCCTCTCCTTGACCTCCAGGATCGTGTAGCCATGACCCTGCGGTTTTTTCTCAAGGATTAAAGACAAGGGAAGAGCTCCCACCATGGGAAATTCTTTACCGTCAACAACAAGAGCTTTTCCGAGGACCATCAGGCCGCCACACTCCGCGTAGACCGGAAGACCCTCTTCAATTCTCTCCTTGAGAGAGGCTCTGAATGTGACGTTATCCGCAAGAGCCTGTGCCTGGGTTTCCGGGAAGCCTCCTCCTATGTATAAGGCATCAATCGCCGGGAGTTCTCTGTCTTCCAAGGAGTTGATTTCTACGAGGTGGGCTCCTAGCTTCTTCATCTGATCCAGGTTCTCGGGATAGTAAAACCAGAAGGATTTGTCCCTGATCACGCCGATCCGGGGCGGCGACTCAGGTAAGACCAGGCCGCTTTCTTCTTTCTTCCCCTCCGGCGGGTGGTCGAGAGGGGGTGCCTCGTGCGCCAGGTTCCAGAGAGCCTTCAAGTCCAGGTGCTTCTCCGCGATGTCCCTAGCCCAGGCAATCGCCTTTTCAGCATAGTCGCTTTCAAGATGACGAGCCCCATGTGCCTTTCAGGAAAAATATTTTGCTTCAGTTTGGGAACCGCGCCAACCACGGGAAGCCCGCAGTACTGCTCGACAGCATTCTTTGCCAGCGATTCCTGTCGAAGCCCGGCGACGCGGTTCAGGATCACTCCGCTGATCCTCAATTCAGGGTCAAATTTCTGACATCCCATCACAAGGGCTGCCACTGTCCGGGTGGCCATGGTCACATCCACAATAAGGACGACCGGGCTCTTGATGATCTTTCCGAGCTCCCCTGTGCTGCAACACCCGTCAAGGTCAAGTCCGTCGAAAAGCCCGCGATTCCCCTCGATCACGGAAATGTCCGCACCGGCTGAGTTTAGGAGCAGGGAGTTGACGATCTGCTCGGGATTCATGAGAAAAGGATCAAGGTTATAGCAGGGCCGCCCNGCTGCAAAAGAAAGCCATCCCGAGTCNATGAAATCAGGGCCTTTCTTGAAAGCGGCCACCCTGTGTCCCATTCCTCTCCAGGCGGAAGTGAGGCCCAGAGACAGGATGGTCTTACCGGATCCCCCCTTGAGGGCGGCTACAATGATTCGTGGCGGATTGAAAATCATGGGAAATTACAACGGATAAGTAAAATCAAAATGCTAAGAGGCCCTGTACGTGCCTGTCAACAGGTCCTTCAGGCGTATAGATCCTCCACCGAAGATTGTCAATAAAATAGGGTGTTCCGGGCCGGAAAGTGTCTGCGCCTCAACGATTTTTGTTGACATTGAAGGGACTTTATCTTTATAAGCGTTTGTCTATTCTTTCAATAGGTTGGGCTTTTTCGAGAACCTTGGACTTGCCGCAAACAGTTACAGCGAATCCCTGATTTCGAAAGCTTGGACCGTCCACACACTCCATCCGGTTCAT
>Ga0031656_10000276_pt1 | contig 16539 bp, 18 predicted proteins | sample FrelakmetDIP11DI_FD_55080 | JGI IMG/M metagenome (GOLD analysis project Ga0031656, IMG submission 55080) | Freshwater lake sediment microbial communities from the University of Notre Dame, USA, for methane emissions studies - DIP11 DI | ecosystem: Environmental > Aquatic > Freshwater > Lake >... | reverse complement strand
TTCGTTGCCGGAAAACTTCTCCTTTTATCCCTTATGATTGACATCAAAGAGAGTCCTGCCGGTAAACTATAATTATGGGGGTTTTACTATGTCTCTTGCTTTTGCAATACTCTTCCATATACTGATATTTTCAGCGGCCACCTTTGGGACTTCCCTTCTCATTGAGAAGTATTATCACGGAAGGCTGAAATGGATTCTTGTCCCCTTATTCACGTTGTTTTCGGCACTTTTGATAATAAAGACAGATTTCATGCTCAAGGTGCTTTACTCCATTACGAAAAACAGCACGATACCCGATTTCGGAAACATCCTTCTTGGAGGGATCATAACCGGCATCTTTTTTTCTTTCTTGTGATTTTCTTTTCGATTGGTTCAGTTGATCCTCAATAAATTCCTGACGCCGTCGCAATAGCTACCGGAATCGAAGTGCGGTATAATAGGCGCAGGACGTCACCGTTATGGAGGACTATGAAAAAACTGACGCATCTCGACAGGCAGGGAAGGGCGAAAATGGTAGACGTAACCGGTAAGCCGGTAACAGAGCGGGAGGCGATTGCGAGGGGGACTGTTTCTATGAAGCCCGAAACGCTGAAGCTGATCGCTGACGGAAAGGTGCCGAAAGGTGATGTTATTTGCGTTGCGCGTATTGCCGGCATCATGGCGGCAAAGAGAACGAGCGCACTCATCCCCATGTGCCATCCCCTCATGATCACATCGATCGATATCAATCTTCATATTGACGGCAGAAGGAGCAAAATCGACATTGAGGCGAACGTGAAAACAGCGGGCCAGACAGGGGTCGAAATGGAGGCGTTAACTGCGGTATCCGCTGCAGCGCTCACTGTTTATGATATGTGCAAGGCGGTTGACAGGGATATGGTTATTTCAGACATTAGGCTTATCGAAAAACGCGGCGGTAAAAGCGGAGTGTATAAAAGGAAATGATTATTACGTTAACTTCTCAAGCCCCTTTGCCGCTTTGTTGTTTCCGCGATCGAGGCTCAGGGCCTTCTGAAACCGCTCCCGGGCTGTTTTTTTGTTCCCCTGCATGACACAGATCATCCCGAGGTTGGCGTAATGATCGGCATTGCCCGGTTCCAGCGCCACCGCTTTTAAGAGTGCGCTTTCGGCATCCTGAATCCTGTCGGGGACTTTGGTCAGCGATAAGGCAAGATAGCTCCAATATTTGGCATTCTTCGGGTCCATGCCGGCGGCTGATGAAAAAGAAACGGCAGCTGCCGGGAAAGCGCCTTTCTTGAACCCTTCTATGCCGTTCCTGAAATGTTCTGTGGCGCTTAATGCGGGCGTTCCCCTCTCTTTTTTCGGCGCTTTCTTCATTTTGTTCTGAAGATGGTGGTACGCTTCTGTTAATGCATCGAAGATCGTGGTCAGCCGGTCTTTCAATAAAGGGTCCGGAGCGCCGAAGGACCTGTCAGGATGGAATTCCCTTGTTAGTCTGTAATAGCTTTTCTTTATCGTCTCCTCATCAGCATCCTCATCTATCTCAAGCAGCCGATAATCATTGCAGCTGCTGAGGCTGAGATAGAGTTCATCCACTTTTCCCAGAAAAGCGTACTCGTCTTCAGAGACAGGCTGGAGTATATCGTCCAGTGAAATCGATTCTTCAGGTTCGGTTTTTTCGAATAGTATCTTCTTTTCTTCAAGAACTCCGATGGACCACAGGAGATAGAGTATTTTCATGCCCTCAAAAGAACTGATCCATGCGCTGTCGACGATTTCCTTCACTGTTTTCACACCATCAATGACCGAAAGCATTTTTCTGTCCTGGGGGCTGAGCTCCACGTCCTGAAACAAGGTCACGGGATCCGTGCTTAATTTGAGGATTGTATCGGCAGCCGGCATTTCTTTTCTGATTCTGGTCCAGTTGTCGATCCGCTTCACCCCCTCATAGATGAGGTTGCCCATGCTCATTTTCAGAGTTATCACTTCATTGGTGGGTATTTCCCCTTCGATGAATTCATAGTCTGCGTCTTCAAGGAGGAAGAGGCTGTGGATGATTTCTTTTACCTGATACTTCACTCCCCAGAAGAGGTCTTTCGGGATGAGATAGCCGAGCTCGACGAGTATTGCGCCGAGCCTTTTGCCCGTCTTTTTAAGAATCTGGACAGCCGTGTCGTATTGCTCCATCGTAATTTTGCCGGCTTTCAAAAGCATTTCGCCCAACCGGTCGTCTTCGTACGTGGAAGAGGCAAAGATGGCATCCCCTTTCAGAAGGTATGCCTTTTTCGTGAAGACCGGGGTCTTTACAACGAGCGTACCTGTCTTTCTCTGCCGGCTGAGAAAGGAGAGTATTGTGGAAAGACTGACGTTTTTAATGTTTTCTTTCAGCGGTATGTCGTTCATGTGTACCGTATCACCTCGAAGCGGTAGATTTCAACATTCTCATGAGGCAGGATCCCTGCCTTCATTTTTGTTATCCGCAACTGTTCTTCAACAGTATCAACTCCCTCAAGGTCCGGCAGAAGGAGCCCCCGTCTGAAGCCGTTTGCCACGATTACCCCGAATTTCCGCGGGTCAAGGTCTTTCACATCATCCACCTTTTCAGGGCAGGTAAGAACGTCTGCCGTATACGAGAGACTCTCAAGTTCATCCTCTGTCACAGGGCCGAATCTCGGGTCCTTTGTTGAAGCTGAGATGGCATTTGTGATGACTTCCGCTGCGATCGACGCGCAGGACGGAAGATACGTTCCGATACATCCCCGTAACTCTCCACCTTTTTTCAGGCACACAAAGACCCCTGATTTCCCTGACATTTCCGGGGGCAGCGGCTCCGGTGGCGCAATGGTCTTCCCTTCTCTGACATACGCTTCCACGCTCATTTTTGCAAGTTCTGCAATCGGGTGCATCTATTTTCTTCTCTGCAGCGAATAGTCGGCTATGGCAAACAATGCTTCCTTTGCCGGGGAATCGTGGAAAAGGGAAAGCTCCGCTTTTGCGCCGGCGATATAATCCTCTGCGTTTTTCATCGAGATCTCGATGGAGGTGTATTTTTTAAAAAGCTTTAGAATCTTATGAAGTCCCCTCTTTTTGAACCCATTCCTGATGATCCCCTTTACCTCAGCGAGTTCTTCTCCCCGTAAGGTTTTCAGGAGATGGATGAGCGGGAGCGTTATCTTGCCTTCCTTGAGATCTTTTCCGAGACGCTTGCCGAGATCGCTCTCTTCAGCCATATAGTCGAGGATGTCGTCCGCCATCTGAAATGCGATGCCGGTCTTCATGCCGAAACGCGCGAGGGCATTTTCCTTGTCCGCAGGGAGGGCCCCGAGGATTGCGCCGATTCTGCATGCAGCGGATATCAGGACAGCGGTTTTAGCAGAAATGATAGAGAGGTAATCCTCTTCTGTCATTTCCGGGTCTCCCGTTTTTACAAGCTGGAGTATCTCACCTTCCGTCATTTTTGTCGTCGCTTCGGAGAGCGCGTCCATTATCCTCTGGTTCTTCTGCCGGACCGCCAGCCATAATGCGTTCGAATAGAGAAAGTCACCGACAAGGATGACGACCTGGTTCCCCCAGACGGAATGCGCAGAAGACTTGCCCCTCCGCATCTCCGCACCGTCGACCACATCGTCATGAAGAAGGGAGGCGGTGTGGATCGATTCGACGATCCCTGCAAGGGTCAATCGCGCATCTCCGCGGTACCCCGCCAGTTCGGCGCTGAGGATGAGGACCAGCGGCCTGAGCCTCTTGCCGCCGCCGTCCAGGATATGCTTTCCGATGAGGGGTATTGAAAAAACAGGGCTTTTAAAAAGGTCTTTAATCCTCTCATCCACAGTGCGCAGTTCGGTCTGGTATCGTCTGAAGACCTCTTCAAGAAGCATTATTAATGGTAGGATAGCGGGAGTTTTAAAGTCAAGGGAAGAGTACCTTCTGTCTGTATGGTAAACGAGCTCTCACCGGCAGCCGGCCCTACACTTTTGCCTTTTTCCGGTGCGTGTGCGGCCTGAGACGAAGGGCATCGATATCGGTATTTTTTCTCATCAGGTGCTTGATATCAGAGGGCCTGAAGGCGCCTTTCTCTGTAATGATAGCGGTAACGTATTTGTGCGGGGTCACGTCAAAAGCGATATTTCTTACCTTCACCCCTTCGGGTGCGATCCGGTATCGGTTAAACACATGGGTAACTTCCTCAGGCCCTCTTTCCTCGATGGGAATCTGTTTGCCGGAAGAAATCGAAAAATCGATGCTGCTGAGGGGAGCGGCTACGTAAAAGGGTATTTTGTGTTCTTTGCAGAGGACAGCCAATGGATACGTACCGATCTTGTTTGCGACATCACCGTTTTTTGCCGTCCTGTCGGTACCGACAATGACGAGGTCTATTTCTTTCTTTTGCATGAGGACACCGGCAGTGCTGTCTGTAATGAGCGTTACGTCAATCCCAACCTGCATGAGTTCCCATGACGTAAGCCTGGCGCCCTGAAGAACCGGTCTCGTCTCATCGGCGATAACCCGGATGTTCTTTCCCTGATCTCTGGCGATCAGCATCGGTGCAGTCGCAGTGCCATATCCGCCGGTTGCGAGGGCTCCGGCGTTGCAGTGGGTCAAAATAGTGTCTCCATCACGGATGAACTCAGCCCCCCACTTTCCGATCGCCTTATTTGCTTCAATATCCTCTGCGAGAATCGCTTTTGCTTCTTCAGTGAGGAGATGCTTTAACCTGTCAACAGGTTCATTCCTGTGCAGAGTCAACAGATGTTTTATCCGGGCTACCGCCCATTTGATATTGACAGCCGTAGGACGCGTCGAAAGCATTTCATCGAATACGGGGGTAAGCGCCCTATTAAATTGATCGAACGTTGCCGCCTTAATATCCTGTGCTCCGAGCGCAATGCCCATTGCCGCTGCGATACCGATGGCCGGCGCACCCCGTATCCATAATTTCCTGATCCCTTCCGCGACCATTCGGTAATCGGTGCATTTGATGTAGGTGACCTCGATCGGCAATTTAGACTGATCGAGCATGAAAACAATATCGTCTTTCCATTCTATTGCGTTAACCATTGATATTCCTTTTGCTGCTGTAGTTCATAATAAAAACAATTGGTGTGAAAATTTGCTGCCTACAGTATTAATGTGGTCACCCATGCGATAGTGAGACCGATCACCGAGGCAACCGTTCCCCATGCGATGTAATTATAGAATTTGGAATTGGTGTAATCCCCCATAAGTTTTTCATTGTTTATCAGTAGAATGGCAAATACGAGAACAAACGGCAATAACAGTCCGTTCACGACCGCAGAAAGCACCATCAGAAAAACAAGCGGAGCGCCCGGAATTAATACCTGCATCGAAGCCAACGCTATGGTAAGCGTATAAATCCACATGAACTGAGGGGCTTCTTTGAATGTTTTGTTCACGCCCGCCTCCCATCCCATCGCCTCGCATATATAATACGCGGTCGCGAGGGGCACGATAATCGCGCCGAGCAGGGAAGCGTTTGCAAGGCAAAGGGCGAATATGAAAGACGCGTAGTCTCCTGCGAGCGGTTTCAGCGCCATGGCAGCTTCTGAAGCTTCATTGATCCTGATCCCATAGGGAAACAGGACCGTTGCGCATGTTACGATAATGAAGAAACTGATTATGTCGGTGATGGAGCATCCGATGATTACATCCAGCCGCGATGCCTTATAATCCTCTTTTTTAATGCCCTTTTCCGCTATTGATGACTGAAGGTAAAACTGCATCCATGGGGTAATGGTTGTGCCAATGATTGCTATGCTCATCATCAGGTATTCAGAATTCCATTGCAGTTGCGGATACAGTGTTTTGCGTAGGACGATATTCCAGTCTGGTTTGGCCATGATCCCGGATATGATGTAGCCGACAAAAATGATACAGGCATAGAGCAGGATAATTTCAACAATCCTGTAGCTGCCTTTTGTCACCAGTACCCAAATGGATACAGCGCCTACCGGCACCATTATGTATTTGCTCCATCCAAGGATTTCCATGCTCGCTGCCCATCCTGCGAAATTGGCAACAGTATTTCCAAAATTCGCAGTAAGGAGACACAACATCATGAAGAACGTTGTTTTCACCCCATAGTTTTCGCGGATGAGGTCAGAAAGACCTTTGCCGGTAATAACACCCATACGGCCGACCATTTCCTGAATGACAACGAGCGCAACGGTTGTGGGGATCAATGTCCAGAGCAGGGCGTATCCGAAGCGTGCGCCTGCCACTGAATAGGTCGTAATTCCGCTGGCATCGTTATCGATATTTGCGGTAATAATCCCGGGCCCCATTACCGATAAAAAAATGAGGAATTTTTTCGAGAGCTTCACACTTTTCTCCTCTTGCGTTTTGCGGCAGGAGGGAGAATCCTGTCGAGGACATCATCTACCGCAACAATACCGAGCAGATACCCTTCTTCGTCTGCGACCGGCAATGCAACGAGATTATATTTCGATATAATATCCGCGACCTCGACTTCGTCTGTTCCCGGCGTGACCGTTTTCAGTTTTGTTTCCATAATATCGGAGAGACGCTTATCCGGGGTAGCAAGGAGCAATTCCCGCAAAGAGACAACACCGAGGAGTTTTTCACAATCATCGATAATATAGATATAGTAGACTGTTTCCACCTCATCAGCATCTTTTCTGAATCTCTCTATCGCTTCTTTGACTGAAATCTCGGGCGGATACGCGATGAATTCGGTCGTCATTAAACCGCCTGCGGTGTCCTCTTCATGGCTGAGAAGCTCCTGTATATCCTCAGCTTCTTCTTTCTCAATATGCTCGAGGATCTCCTTGGCCTTGTCCATGGGGAGGTCGCTCAGGATGTCGGCAGCCCTGTCAGGAGACATTTCCTCAATGATATCAGCTGCCTTTTCCGAATCCATGCCGGTGATGATCGCGGTTTGCACATCGGGCTGGAGTTCCGAAAGGGCTTCCGCCGCGGTCTCAACATCAAGGTCTTTAAAAAATGACGCGCCGTCTTTGTGAGAGACCTGGCTGATGATGTCGGCGATATCAGCGGGATGAAGCTCAGACACCATCTGCCTGGGGATGGTGAGGGATATTTTGGTCAGTTTCGGTTCCAGAGGCTGCATGTAGTTCCAGCTGATGAGGTTGTACGGGAGATGCTTCTTGAAAAGCCTCATCACGTCCTCCCCACCCCTTTCAACGCCGAGCCTGCGCAAGATGCCCCGCATCCCCACATCAACAGCGATGAGGATTGCCTCTGTCTGAAACCCTTCAAGTTTCACGTCATTTACCCTGACGACTTTTGCGCCGTTCGCATCGACGATCTGTTTGTCGAAAATGTCCCTTACGATCAACAGGTCCTTTTCGTCGAATTCATATAACTGGAGCCGCTCCCCGTATATTTTCGATGAAATGATCCTTTTGTTGAAAATGTTCAGATCACCCCAGGGAAGAACAAACGTCTTTTTTTTCTTTTCGAGGATGAGGGCGGATATTTTCGGGAACGGTTCTCCCTTTATCACCACGACATCCCGCACTCTGCCCAGTTCCTCGCCCTTCGGGTCGAGCACGGGTTTTCTGAGAATATCGCTTACAAACACTTCGCCGAAAAAAGGCATGTATTCAATCCCTTGAGGCTTTTGCAAAAGTCCTATTCTGGTAGCCGCAGGCTTTAGCCTGCGTTTGTAAGACATTGAAAAAAATGAAAACACGCAAACTAAAGTTTGCGGCTACATCATGATTGCAAGACTTTTGCAAGAGCCCCCCTTATCAGATTCGGAAGGTGCCGCCATAAGAAGTATAGCTCAGGGTTTTTTATTTCAGCAATATGAAAATTTAGGTTTAATAGTATAATTGATAGGAGAAAAAGGCTGGAGGGATGTTTTGGACAAACTGGTTATTCGCGGCGGCAAAAGGCTGAAAGGCGAGGTTGAGATCGGAGGGGCGAAGAACGCGGCCCTGCCGATTATGGCTGCGTGTCTTCTTTCGGACGGATATTATACGATTAAACGGGTCCCGAATCTGAGGGACGTTATGACGATGGGGCGTCTCCTTGCACACCTTGGGGCGGGATTTCACTATGAAGAGAACAAGGCGCTTATCGATACCGAAAAGATTAAGGTGTTCGAGGCGCCGTATGACCTTGTGAGAACGATGCGCGCTTCGATCCTCGTGCTTGGTCCATTACTTGCGAGATACGGAAGAGCAAAAGTATCACTGCCGGGAGGATGCGCGATCGGCGCACGTCCGATTAATCTGCACTTGGCCGGGCTTGAGCGAATGGGCGCGGATATCAGGCTTGAATCCGGGTATGTTATTGCGAAGGCGAAGAGGCTCAGGGGCGCATCAATATACCTCGATACGCCGACGGTTACAGGGACCGAGCACCTGATGATGGCTGCGACACTCGCAAAAGGCGTAACATTACTGGAGAACGCTGCGCGGGANCCCGAGGTGATCGATCTCGCGAATGACCTTATTGCGATGGGAGCGAAAATAAAAGGAGCCGGTGAGAGCGCCATCGAAATTCAAGGTGTGGATGAATTGCGGCCTGTGGACTATTCGGTCATCCCCGACAGAATCGAGGCTGGAACATTCATGGCAGTCGCCGGTATCACCGGCGGTGATATACTCATAAAAGGATGCGGGCATGAACATCTTGACGCAACGATCATGAAACTGAAGGAAACAGGGATTGTGTTCAGGAATGTGCCGGACGGTATACACGCTGTCGGTAAGGCAAGACCGGCGTCCACGCATATGAAGACCATGCCGTATCCGGGATTCCCGACAGATATGCAGGCGCAATTTATGGCTCTTATGTGCGTGGCGGACGGCACAAGCGTTATTAAGGAGACGATCTTCGAAAACAGATTCATGCATGTGGCGGAACTTCGGAGAATGGGCGCGGATATTACCGTTGAGGGAGGGACTTCGACAGTAAAAGGGATTGCACGTCTCAGAGGAGCGCCGTTGATGGCAACCGACCTGCGGGCAAGCGCATCGCTTGTCGTTGCTGCGCTCGCCGCGAAAGGAGAAACCGTCATCCACCGAATTTATCATCTTGACAGGGGATATGAGAGGATGGAGGAAAAGCTCTGGAAACTCGGGGCAGATGTGAAGAGGATTAAAGAGTAGATAGCAAATAAGTAGGTAGTAGGTAGAATGTAGTAGGTAGGAGAACGATGAAGTTTTTCCCCTACCTACTACATTCTATCTAATGTACGCGTCTGTTACGTAACGGCGCATCATGCGGTGGCAGTTGAAATAATAGGCATTTTTCCCGATGGCATTTTGCATCATCCTTACCCAGGTATGACGGTCGCCGTAGTACATGGGGACAATGATCGATTCAAGTTTGTTGTACAGATCGTCTGCGTCACTTGTATCCAGATTTTCGGTGAGTGTTGTCTCTGTAGGGTTTGGTCCGATAGCCCAGCCGGTGAACCCTTCGATGTGGCCTTCTATCCACCAGCCGTCAAGCACGCTGAAGTTTATCACTCCGTTGTGGGCAGCCTTCATACCGCTCGTGCCGGAAGCTTCGCGCGGACGTAAAGGGGTATTCAGCCATATATCGACTCCGGAGACCATCTTGAGGGCGATATCCATATCGTAATTTTTCAGATATACCATCGGGATGCTGCCCTTGAGACTGTCTTTGATCGAGAATATCTTCGCGATGAGGTTCTTGCCCATTTCATCTTTCGGATGGGCTTTCCCCGCGTAAATAATCTGCAGTTTCCCTGCGCCGATATGTTTGATCCTTTCCATGTCGCTGAATATGAGATCAGCCCGTTTATAGGCGGTAGCCCTTCGCGCAAACCCTATCGTGAGGATGTCCGGATTCAGCTGGACGCCGGTCTTTTCCCTCACATAATCGAAGAGAATTTTTTTCGCCTCCAGGTGGGTATTCCAGACCTCTTCATCAGGAACACGGCCGATGCGTACAAACAATTCCGGTTCGTTCGCCCAGCCGGGAAGGTATTTGTCGTAGAGCTTCTTAAAACTGTCGCATGTCCAGGTGAAGGTATGGACTCCGTTCGTGATGGCGCTGATTTCGTAGCCCGGGAACATGTTCCTTGAAACCTCGGTGTGTTTTTTTGCCACCCCGTTGATGAATTCGCTCAGGTTAAGGCCGAGACGTGTCATGTTCAGATTATTTTGGCCGCAGAGTCCCTTGAGGACCTTTAACGGTATCGGCTCTCCGAGTACTTTCATGACGAGGTCATAGGGGAAGCTGTCGTGTCCTGCCTCAATGGGTGTGTGTGTGGTGAATACGCAGAGGTCTTTTACCTTTGCGGTATCCCAGACGAGGTTCTCATCCCAGACATCTTCTATGGGGCGTTTGAAGCGGTTCAGGAGTTCAAGGGTAAGAAGACTCGAGTGCCCTTCATTCATATGGTATTTCTTGATCACAAAATCGAGTTCATGAAGCATCCGCACCCCGCCTATCCCGAGTACGATCTCCTGTTTCAGCCTGTACGAGATGTCTCCGCCATAGAGAACTTGGGTAATCTCTCTGTCTTCAGGGGTATTCCCCTCTATGTCGGTATCAAGGAAAAAAATCGGCACGATACCGTGTGTAAGGCTTTCCACATTATACTGCCATGCCTGCACCAGCACATCTCTGCCTTCAATCTGCACATGGATTTTTGTCGGCAGGAGCGTCATATGTCGGTGAGGATCCCACGTGACGGGCAGTTCGGTCTGATGTCCTGCTTCGTCCAGTTCCTGTATGAAAAATCCCTTTTTTGTGAGGAGGGTGACTGCAACCATGGGAAGTTTCAGGTCGGCTCCTGCCCGTATCGTATCTCCGGCAAGCACTCCTAGTCCTCCGCTGTACGTCGGGATATCGTTCTGAATGCCGATCTCCATCGAAAAGTAGGCGATTTTTGGTTCTTTTGTGAGGTCAACGGTACATGTATTTTGCATGGCGGTTATTTTAAATGATTGCAGGTATGAATAACAACAAGTGAATGAAAGTGACTGAAAGGCTTTAAATCGGGCAAATGAGTCTGCCGAGCTTTTCGGTGAGCAAAAGGTTTTCAGTATAATCCACCGGGCAGTCGATCACCGAGGGCACAGGTTGGGTCAGGGCTTCCTGCAAAACCGGCAGCAATTCATCGTCAGAGCCTACCCTGTATCCCTTTGCGCCGAATGACTCGGCCAGTTTTACAAAATCGGGATTCTTGAATTTCACAAAGAAATCTTTGTTGAACCGGAGCTTCTCTTTCCATTCGATCAGGCCAAGCCCGCCGTCGTTGAAGATCAGGCAGACAAAAGGGATGCCGAGCCTTACCGCGGTATTTATTTCGCACATGGACATGAGGAAGCCGCCGTCTCCGACAGCAGCAATAACTTTTTTGTCCGGATACAGCAGCTTTGCCGCTATCGCTGACGGAATCGCAAAGCCCATAGTCGCTAATCCGTTTGAGATGACAGCGGTATTTTCCTCATACGCGGGATAAAACCGGGCGATCCATATCTTGTGCGCTCCGACATCGCTGATGAGGATATCGCTCTTTCCAAGAGCTTTCCTCATGTCGGTAATAATGCGAAGGGGTTTCAGCGGAAACCCTGACGTAGAAAAATGGAGTGCATGGTCTGCGTAGAGTTTGAGCTTCCGGTAGTACGAAGGGTCTTTTGCACTGTGTATCCTGCCGGTGAGCTCAGAAAGGGTTGCCCTGATGTCTCCGGTGAGGTCGAGAGCGGAATAATGAGAATCTGTTTCAGACGGGGTAACATCGATATGAATGATCTTCTTGCCGGCGTCATGGTTCCAGTGGAGCGGACTGAACTCGACCGGATCATACCCTACGGCAATGATCAGGTCAGCCCTGTCGAATCCGCAGGAGACATAATCTCTTGACTGGAGTCCCACCGTGGAGATGAAGCATTCGTGATCTGCCGGCAACGCGCCGGCGCCCATAAACGTAGTGGTCACCCCGATCCCTGTTCCGGAGACAAACTGTTCCAGTTCCTTTGAAGCCCTGCTTCTCAACACGCCGTTCCCTGCGAGGATAAGCGGAGTGCCCGCCGCTTCTATTAATGCCGAGGCCCTTGAGAGTAATTCATCAGAGGGTTCAGGATACCGCACAGGTTCATGGGAGAGAGGAAGGCCGTCTGTTTCTAACAAGGCGATATCTTCAGGGAATTCAATGTGTGTCGGTCCCGGCTTTTCAGTTGATGCAGTTTTGAATGCTTTTCGTATGATCTCCGGGATCGTTGCTGCGACCTCTATCCGGGCGTTCCATTTTGTCATCGGTTTAAACGCGCCAAGAATATCGAGATACTGATGCGATTCTTTGTGGAGCTTCGACAATCCTACCTGTCCGGTGACGGCGACCATCGGCGAGAAGTCGAGCAGCGCGTCGGCAACACCGGTGATCAGGTTTGTTGCCCCCGGACCGAGCGTAGAGAGGCACACACCGGGCCTGCCGGAAAGTCTTCCATAGGCGTTTGCCATAAACGCGGCCCAGCGTTCATCGTGAGTCAGGATGAATCGGATGTTCGAACCGGTCAACGCGTTAAGGAGTTCGATATTCTCTTCACCGGGCAGACCAAATATATACTCAACCCCTTCGGCCTCAAGACATTTGACGAATAATTCAGCTGATTTCATAACAGCTCGTCGAAGTCCATGATATGCCGGAAGTCGTTTGAGGGTACCGGTTCTGTCTTCGAATTCGATCGTGCTTTATAGAGGATATATCTGATCCCATATTCCTTCGCTGTTTTCAGAATCTCTTCGGTGTCGTCGATAAACAGGGTTTTTTCTCTGTCAAAGTGCAGCCGCCTCTCCGCCTCCTCCCAGAAACGGAGGTCTTCCTTCGGATAGCCGGCATCGAAGGAAGAAAGCACTGCATCGAAATGCTTCCCGATGCGTGTCTTCCTGAATTTCAGGTCGATCGATTTATAATGGGCGTTCGTAACAAGAAACGCCTTCTTCTTTCTCTTTTTTAGCATACAGAGAAAATCTTCGACGTGCGGATGCACCTCGATGAGGTGTTTGATCTGCTCTTTGAGGGCAGGGATATCGAGGGAGAGTTCCGTTGACCAGAAGTCGAGGTCCGTCCAGTTCAATGTGCCCTCATGGACTTTGTATTTCTTCATCAACTCCTCTTTCGCCTTCCCGAAGGTGATGTTGTGCTTCTCAGCGTATTTCTCGGGCACGAGATGCTCCCAGAAATAATCGTCGAAGTATTTATCGAGGAGCGTGCCGTCCATGTCGAGGAGGACGAAGTCAATATCTTCCATAGGAATTTGGTGAGTATTCATACAATAATTATATCGTATGATACATGCTGAGTGTTGTTCTTCTTCATCGCCCGGCAATTTATTGATCAAATAGCTTGCAATATGCGATAAAATTCGCATATTGCAAGCACTTACACCAACTGACTATAATTACAATAGTGATAACGTATAAAAATATTATTGTTATCCTTTTGGGGATGTTAATCCTTACTCCGACTGCTTTATATGGATATGGGAAAGAAAGGAAAGAGGTTGCTTTAATTGTTAGGACTATAAATCTGCACCATTCTGCAGCAGATTACCCATTGCGTATTCGTGGTATAGCGCAGGAGTTTTACCGTAATTATCCTCATCACATCGGACTGATTAGCATTCAGGAGTTAAAAAAAAGAAAGATGACCAACTGTTTAAGCGGGGAATCCTTCGATAATGGTGCCAAGTGCCTTGCTGCTGAACTTGCTTTGCTTTATGGTCAGAAAGCCGATGTGAGAATATCTGATAGACATTGGTTACAACTAAATGCAGGAGGATTAGGAGTAATAGCGGATGATAACTGGAAGATTGTTGGAACAAAAACGTGGAGTATCGGAGATGATCGGTTTCTTATGGAAGTTTTTCTGGAACACAAAACAGAAGGATACAGGTTACGTTTTTATAATGCGCATTTAAGTATATACAGTAGTGTTAAATGGTATGAAAAGATTTTGTATGGCTATACATCGGGAAAAGATAAAGGGCAAAAGAAACGCAGTATGCAAGTTAGTAAAATAATTGAAATTGTGAGAGACAGGGCTAAGCCCGGGGAACTTTCCCCAATTGTTGCCGGTGACTTCAACGCCGGACATAATTTTGTTACCGGAGAAACCGAGGTGAGTGTAANAATGATGGAAGCGCATTTTCAGCGGCAGATAGACGGTTTTCGCGAGTATTGTTCTGATTATACCGTGACAGATCAAATATATATCGGCAAGAAAGAAACTTTTCCAGAGAGTAAGGGCTATTTTCAACTTCTAAAATGGCATCGTATTTATATGGATAAGAAGCCGGTATTGGTAGGTGGAAAACGGATAGACGAGCTTACTGATCATAATGCAGAAGGTTTTTCATTTACTATTATTATCAAGCCTGATAAAGATGTTCAAAAAAGAAGTCAATGAAATATGTGCCCAATCTTCCTGTGCCATCGGTTATATGCCTGGGGATACACGCCGTTGAGCTGCCTCATCCCTTTTGAAAGATTGCCGTCAGGGGTCTCTATGATTAGGTGGTAGTGATTGTTCATAAGGCAGTAAGCATGGCAGATCCAGTTGTATCTCCTGTTGGTTTCTGCAAAAATGTCCAGAAACGCTGCACGGTCTTCATCGTTTTTGTATATTGCCTTCCGTGCGTTTCCCCGTGAGGTGATATGATAGACAGCTCCATCATACTCTATTCGTAAAGGTCTTGCCATGAGCAAATACTACCAAAAGAACCTGCCTATGTTAACTTAAAAGACCTGACCCCGATGATTTGCTGTTCGCTGCTCAACTCGCGCATTCTACCGAGCGGAGCGAGGGGAGAATGCGCGCCTCACTCGCCGCTTTTGGCGCGTCGCTGTGGAGGCGCTGGTTGGACTATGGAATCAGCCGTGAGACGCTTCGGCGTGCAACTTCAGCCCGAGTGCACCCATGACTTTGAGGATGGTGTCGAAACCAGGACTACGCTCGCCGGAAAGCGCTTTGTAAAGACTTTCGCGGGACAGGCCGGAATCACGCGCGACCTGCGCCATGCCTTTGGCACGAGCGATATCGCCCAGTGCCTTCGCAATGAACGCAGCATCGCCGTTGGCTTCCTCAAAACAAGCTTCAAGATAAGCTGCCATTTCCTCCGAGGTACGGAGATGCTCACTAACATCGTAACGAGTGGTTTTAGTTTTGCTCATGATTTCCTCCTACAGGTTGCGTGCGAGACGCAACGCCGTCTTGATGTCGGTGGTCTGTGTGCGTTTGTCGCCACCGGCAAGTAAAATTATCAATGTGCGTCCGCGCATCGTGAAATACACTCGGTACCCGGAGCCATAGTCGATCCGTAATTCCGAGACGCCCTCACCGACTGGCTTTATATCTCCTGGATTCCCGGCGGCCAAGCGTTCGACACGAGCCAAAACACGCGCGCGTGCATGAATGTCACGCAGGCCATCAAGCCATTGGGCGTATGTATCGGTTTTGCGGATTTCATGCATGAATATATTGTAGCCGTATGGCTACACATTGTCAACGATTTTCAATAGGATTTTCAATAGGAAGGAGAAACTACGAGATATGCAATTTCCGCCTAAAGGTACGGAGTGGTTGATAATGTTATTTCTTGGGCGATAGTGTCATGTTGTTAAACTCCGGCAAATCCCCGAAGGCTTCCATGTACAATACAAAACATTCATAAATGGCGTATATTAAGGCAAGTCGATTAGAATTTGTTTGTTGGCATAACGATGAATTAACCCATGCAGCGAAGCGGAAATGGGTTGAATGACTGGTTGGAAAATTGCTGCTTATTACTGTCGAAAGGGTTCATTTCTTAAAAAGGTCGCTGTGTGAGCCGGTACGTTCCAGTCGGAGTAAATCTCTGTCTGCCGTATAAATTAATATCCAGTCGGGCTCAATGTGACAGTCACGCGATGGCTGCCCGTATCCGATAAGCGGGTGGTCTCTATAATTTGCTGGGGGCGGAACGCCTTCAGCCAAAAGCTTAACAACCTCCCGTAGCTTATTCAGATCATTTCCTCGCTTCAGCTGGCGTCTGACATCCCGTGAGAACTGCCCGGTCTGCGAGACTTTCTTCATTTTGTCCAGCTATCAAACATTTTCTCCAAGGAATCGAACACATAAAGGTCTTTACCTTGACGGCTTTTCTCCAGCGTACAAGCAGTTAGTTTGTTCGGAATCTCAACCGGGAACGGCAAGCCGCCCCGGAGCGATATCTGTTTGTAGAAAATACGAATAGCTTCTGTTGGAGTAAGACCAAGGCTTCGAAGTATCTCTTCAGCCTTTTCCTTTGTTTGAGGCTCAATACGAGCGTGTACTGCAGCAGTTTTCATATTTTTACTGTAGCACAATGGCAACACAATGGCAAGTTTGCGAATGCGGGATGTGTCCCTGATTTCAGTTGACGTCCCCCACTTTTTTAGTCAGACGAAGCGCTATAGTGTATATAGGAAATATGGGGGTTGTCCCCATATTTCCCTCGGGAATAAATCGCAGGCTGTATATCATTTCCTTTTTTCTATTCTCGTCCTGAGTTCTTTGAGAGATAAAAGATTACCGGGAGTTGTTCTAAATTGTCTAAGTCTTTTGTTTAATTC
>Ga0031656_10000270_pt1 | contig 16665 bp, 6 predicted proteins | sample FrelakmetDIP11DI_FD_55080 | JGI IMG/M metagenome (GOLD analysis project Ga0031656, IMG submission 55080) | Freshwater lake sediment microbial communities from the University of Notre Dame, USA, for methane emissions studies - DIP11 DI | ecosystem: Environmental > Aquatic > Freshwater > Lake >... | reverse complement strand
CGAGGCCGGCGGCGCGGCGTACGTCCAGGAACTTCATCTCGCCGACTACGCCCGGACGGTGTACCGCCACCGCTGGATCGCGGTCACGACGTTTGCCATCATCTTCGTCGGCGTTGCGATCTACACGTTCATCGCGACCCCGGTGTACGAAGGCCGCGTCCAGCTCCTGCTGGATCCGGCGAAGCCGAACGTCATGAAGTTCGACGATGTGAACCAGTCGAGCTTCCTGTCCGAGCAGTACTTCTATCAAACACAGGTCACGATTCTGCGCAGCCGGGGCCTGGCCAGGCGGACCATCGAGGCCCTGACGCTCTGGGACTCGGAGGAACTTGACGCGGAGGCCGCCGAGGCGAAGGGGTCCGGCATCGGCGCCGGGCTCCGTTCCGCGGCGACGTGGATCGGCAGCCTGTTCTCCTCCACAGGGAACGACGCCAGGGCCGCCGACGCGAGGGAAACGGCGCGCCAGTCACGCGTGGTGGACGCGTTCCTCGAAGCGCTCGCCGTGGCGCCGATCCGCAACAGCAGCCTCGTCGACGTCCGGTTCGCCTCGCGCAGCCCGGCCACGGCGGCGGCGGTCGCGAACGAGCTGGCCAAACAGTACATCGACCAGAATCTCGAGTCGAAGTTCCTGTCGACCAAGGAAGCGTCCGACTGGTTGAGCGGTCAGCTCGCCGTCGAGCGCAAGAAGCTCGAGGAGAGCGAGCAGGCGCTCCAGCGCTACCGGGAGAAGGGCGACGCGGTCGCCCTCGAGGACCGGCAGAACATCGTCGTCCAGCGCCTCGCGGACCTGAACGCGGCGTACACGCAGGCGCGCACGGACCGGTTCGAGAAGGAGGCGCTCTACAACCAGCTGAAGAGCCTTCAGTCGGATCGGTCTGCGCTCGACACGTTCCCCGCGATCCTGTCGAACACCTTCATCCAGCAGCTCAAGACGCAGCTTGCCGACCTGCAGCGCCAGCAGGCCCAGATGGCCGAGCGCCTCGGCGAAAAGCACCCCGACATGATCAAGCTGAGCTCGGCCATCGACAACGCCGAGGCGAAGCTTCAGGGGGAGCTCGCCAAGGTGGTGCAGTCGGTGCGGAACGAGTACCTGTCGGCGCAGGCGAAGGAGCGGAGCCTGGCGGCCGAGCTCGAGAGCCAGAAGACGGGCGCCCTGGCGCTAAACCGGAAAGGCATCGAGTACGGCGTCCTGCGCCGCGAGGCCGAGAGCAACAAGCAGATGTACGAGGCGCTGCTCCAGCGCGCCAAGGAAACCGGGATCTCGGGCGAGTTGAAGGCGAGCAACATCCGCGTGGTCGATCAGGCCGAAACGCCGCGACGGCCCGTCCGGCCGAAGAAGAGCCTCAACCTGCTGCTGGGCCTCCTCGGCGGCGTCGTGGCCGGGATTGGGCTGACCTTCGTCGTCGAATACCTGGACAACCGGATCAAGAACCCCGACGAGATCCGCCAGTTTCTCGGTCTGAGCTTCCTCGGCCTCGTGCCGAGCGTCGGTGATCTGGAACTGAAGGACGGGCAGTCGCCCGTGATCAGCGCGCCGGTGCCGGCCACATTTGCCGAGGCGTTCCGCGAGATCCGGACCAGCGTGATGTTCTCGTCGGCTGCCGAGGGATCCCGCACGGTCATTGTCACGAGCACGCAGCCGTCCGAGGGCAAGTCGGTCGTCGCGGCGAACCTGGCGATCTCGCTCGCGCACGCGGGCCTGCGGGTGTTGATCGTGGACGCGGACATGCGGAAGCCCCGGATTCATGAACTCGTGAGCGTGAAGCAGGATCCCGGCCTGTCGAGCCTGCTCGTCGGCCGCGCCAAGGCGGCGGACGTCGTCCATAAAACGGCGACGCCAAACCTGTGGGTGATGCCGGCGGGGCCAACCCCGCCGAACCCCGCTGAACTGCTGGGATCGGCCAGGTTCGCGGACCTGCTGAAGACGCTCGGTCAGCACTTCGACTGGGTGGTGCTCGATTCGCCGCCCGTGATGGCCGTCACCGACCCGTCGGTGGTGGCGTTCCGCACGACCGGCGTCATCTTCGTCGTCGGCAGCGAACAGGTGAGCCGCCACAAGGCGTTGACGGCCGTCCAGAAACTCCAGGCTTCGAAGGCAAAGATCCTGGGCGTCATCCTGAACCGCGCGAACGTCGAGCGGAACCCGTACTACTACTCGCACTACTACACGCACGAGTACGCCGGCTACTACACCAGCGAGAAGAAGAAAGCGTAGACAGAAGCCCAGGCTCCAACCTCGGCGTTACCGTTGTGACCATTCCGGCTACTCCTGCGTCGCTTGCCCGCCTCGGGCTCCGCCTCCGGCGGCCGATTGCGATTGCCATCTACATGGGCCTCGCGTGGGCGGCGAACGCTCTGGCGTTCCTGATGCGCTTCGACGGCCAGGTGCCCGCGCCGGCGTGGGCGTCGCATACGGCCATGGTTCCGTGGCTCGTCGCGCTTCGGGCGTGCGGGTTCATGGCGTTCGGGCAGTTCCGGGGCCTCTGGCGATACGCGAGCCTGTACGATCTCCGCAACATCGTCCTGGCCGTCCTGTCGAGCACCGCGGCCTTCTACGTGGTGGTGCGATGGGTCTTCTCTCCGCCGCTCTATCCCAGGTCGGTCTACCTCATCGACAGCCTCCTGCTCATCGTCCTGCTCGGCGCGTTCCGGCTGGCCCGGCGGGCCTGGCACGAGGCGCGCGTGTCCGCGCGCGAGAAGACCGTGCTCGTCGTCGGCGCCGGCGACGCGGGCGAGATGATCGTCCGCGACATGCTCCACAATCCGAAGTCGGAGTACCAACCCGTCGGGTTCGTGGACGACGACCCGATGAAACGGGGCGAGCGGATTCACGGCGTGCCCGTGCTTGGCAACCGGGCCGAACTGGCACGCATCATCGAGAAGGCGCGGCCCGACGACGTGCTCATCGCCATGCCGTCGGCTCCGGCGGCGGTCACCCAGGAGGTCGTCCGCGCGCTGCAGCCGTTCCACGTGAACATCAACACCCTGCCCAACCTGCGCGAGATCGTCAGCGGCAAGGTGTTTGTCGAACAAATCAGGAAACTGGCCATCGAAGACCTGCTGGCGCGGCCGCCTGTGGGCCTCGATCCCGCGCCCGTGCGCGCGCTGATTGCCGGGCGGCCCGTGATGGTGACCGGCGCTGGGGGATCGATCGGATCCGAGCTGTGCAGGCAGGTTGCCGCGCTCGGACCGTCGGTCCTGCTGCTGTTCGAGCGATACGAGAACTCGCTCTTTGCCGTGACGAACGAGCTGAAGGACCGCTGGCCCGCGCTCGATATCAGGCCCGTCGTCGGCGACGTCGGCGACGCCGCGCGGCTTGACGCGGTGTTCGCGGCCGGCGCGCCGCGAATCGTGTTTCACGCCGCCGCGCACAAGCACGTGCCGCTCATGGAGCTCAGCCCCGGCGAGGCCGTCAAGAACAACGTGTTCGGCACGCAGCAGCTCGTCGATGCGGCGTGCCGCCATGGCGTCGAGCGGTTCATCCTGATCTCGACCGACAAGGCGGTGAATCCGACCAGCGTGATGGGCGTGACCAAGCGCGTGGCCGAGTTGGTCGTCCAGGCCAGGAACGGATCGAGTCCCACCGCCTGCGCGACGGTGCGTTTCGGCAACGTGCTCGGCAGCAACGGGAGCGTCGTGCCGCGGTTCCTGGAGCAGATCAGGGCCGGCGGCCCCGTCACGGTGACCCATCCCGGGATGCGGCGCTACTTCATGCTCATCCCCGAGGCCGTCCTGCTCGTGATGCACGCCGCCGCCCTCGCGAGAGGCGGGGAGGTGTTCGTCCTCGACATGGGCGAGCAGATGAGCGTGCTCGAGATGGCCCGGACGCTCATCCGGCTGTCGGGCTTTGTCCCCGATCAGGATATTCCCATCACGTTCACCGGCCCGCGCCCGGGTGAAAAACTCTACGAGGAACTCGTGGGCGACCGGGAGACCGTCGAGCCGTCGGGGGCCGAGAAGATCTCCAAGATCAGGGGCGACCACCCCCTGGACGCGTCGTCGCTCGATGAACGCCTCACCGAATTGCGGCGCCTTGCCAACGACCCCGACCCCGCCAACCTCCTCGCCGCCCTCCAGACCCTGGTTCCCACCTACACGCCGTTCTCCTCGAACTGACGCATAGCTGAAGGTCGAGGCTCGGGCCTCGATCTGTCCCGGGGCCGTGCCGCATCTGATGGCGCGGCCCTTCGTGCGTACGGCGCGAATGGAGGCCGAGGCTGACACGTCGGCCTGCACGCCTTGACCCACGGTGTAAGATCTCGGTCGGCTCCAGTCGCCCCCACGGTCTTCCCTCCATGCCAGCCGAGGACGTATGAAATCACGAACCTGGAAGACGTGGCTCTGTTTCGCGTGCCTGCTGCTCTTGGCCGCCGGCCCCGAAGCGGACCAGCCCACCGATCTCTTCATTTCCGAGTACATCGAAGGCAGCTCGAACAACAAGGCCATCGAGATCTACAACGGCACCGGCGCGGCCGTCGATCTGGCCGCGGCCGGCTATAACCTCCAGGTGTTCTTCAACGGCGCCACCTCGGCCGGCCTCACGATCACGCTCACGGGCACGGTGGCGGCCGGCGACGTGTACGTGGTCGCCCACGGCTCGGCGAACGCGGCGATTCTCGCCCAGGCCGACCAGACGAACAGTTCCAGCTGGTTCAACGGCGACGATGCCATCGTGCTGCGGAAGGGCACGACCGTCATCGACGCAATTGGCCAGGTGGGCTTCGATCCCGGCAGCGAGTGGGGCGCCGGCCTGACGTCGACGTTCGACAACACGCTTCGCCGCAAGGCGACCACGTGCGCGGGGGATCCGAACGGCAGCGACGCGTTCGACCCCTCCGTCGAATGGGACGGGTACGCGACGGACACCTTCGACGGTCTTGGCGCACACACGGCCAACTGCGGAACAGCCAATCAGGAAGTGACCGTCACCTGCGGATCGACGCTCTTCGTCCTCCAGGGCACGGCGGGCACGCGAAACGTGACGGCGTCGGATGCGGACGGCACGGTGACTGGCCTCGACCTGACCAGCGTCACCCCGGCGCCTTCGAGCGGCACGATCAGCCGCACCGCGTTCACCGCGGCGCCCGGGATCGGCGGGACGGCCTCGGCCACCATCACCGTTGATTCGAGCGTCCTCCCGGGAAGCTACGTCGTCCTGATGACGGCCTCGAACGACGACGCGGTGCCCCAGACCAGGTCCTGCAGCTTCACGGTGAGCGTGAACACGCCGAAGGAGATCTGGGAGATCCAGGGAAGCGGGGCGGCATCGCCCCTGGCGAGCCAGATCGTGCGCACCGACGACAACATCGTCACGGGCTTCGGTTTCAGCGCCGGCGTGGCCAACGGCTTCTTCATCCAGACGCCCGACGCCCGCGCCGACCTGTCGGCTGAGACGTCGAACGGCATCTTCGTCTACACGGGCACGCCGCCGGCGGTGCAGGTGGGCGACCAGGTGGACGTCACGGCCACGGTGGCCGAGTACTTCAACATGACTGAGTTGACGGGGCCTGCCGTCACCATCGACTCCTCCGGCAACGCGTTGCCCGCAGCCACACTCCTGGCCGAAATCGCGCCGGGCGTCTTCGTGCCGTCTCACGACCAGCCGTGGCCCGCCAACGAACTGGAACGCTTCGAAGGCATGCTGGTGCGGGTCGAGAACGGGCGCGCGACGGCCCCGACGGACCAGTTCGGCGATGTTGCGATCGTGGCGGACGACACGCGCGCGTTCCGGGAGCCCGGGATGGCGTACCCGGGAGAGTTCGCGTACGCGACTCTCTGGGACGGCAACCCGGAGGTCTTCGAAATCAACCCGGACGGGGCGGGCCTGCCCAACCTGTCGATCCCGGCCGGCTCGATCATTCAGGTCGCGGAGGGGCCGCTCGCATACTCGTTCTCCAGCTATCAGATCTGGCCGACCACGTTCACCTACACGCCGGCGGCGCTGCCGCGCGCCGTGCGAGCCCGGCAGCCGGGCGAGCTGACCGTGGCCAGCCAGAACATGCTGCGCTTCTTCGACGCCGATCCGACCAACGGGCCTGACGATGGCCCGGTCACGCCGGCGGAGTACCAGACGCGGCTCGAGAAAGCCTCGCTGCACATCCGCACCGTGCTCGGCGCACCCGACGTGCTGTGTGTCCAGGAGGTCGAAAACGTGGGCGTCGTGGGCGCCCTGGCGGCCCGAATCGCCCTCGACGATCCGTCGCTCGTCTACAGCGCGCACCTGCTCGAGGGCCACGACGTGGGCGGTATCGACACGGGCTTCCTGGTGCGCGACACCGTCGCGGTGGACAGCGTCACGCAGGTCGGCTACAGCACGCTGCTGAGCCTGGATGGCAGCTACCTGAACGACCGGCCGCCGCTGGTGCTCCAGGGCCGCTATGTCGCGAACGGCGCCCCGTTCCCGCTCACGGTGATCGGCGTCCACGGCCGGTCGCTCAGCGGGATCGAAGGCACGAGCACCGAGGCCAACCGCGTGCGCCAGAAGCGGCTCGAGCAGGCGCTGGAGCTTGCAGCCCATATCCAGGGGCTCCAGGCCGCCGATGCGGCCCGCCGGATCGTGGTGACGGGGGACTTCAACGCCTTTGAGTTCAGCGACGGCTACGTGGACGTGGTGGGCATCATCAGCGGGAACCTCGATCCGAACGGCGCCATTCAGGCGGGCCATGCGGACCTGGTCACGCCTGACCTCCTCAGCGGCGTCAGCGCCCTGCCCGGGGCCGAGCGCTACTCGTTCGTCTACCAGGGCAGCGCCCAGACGCTCGATCACACGCTGGCCACCGCGAACCTGGCCGCCTTCGTCAGGGCGTTCTCCTTCGCGCGCGGCAACGCCGACGCAGAGGCGGCGTGGAAGGCCGATCCCTCCACGCCGCTGCGCACGTCCGATCACGACGGCATGGTGCTGTTTGTCATGACGGACGCCGATGGCGACGGCGTGCCCGACGACATGGAGGAGCCCGCGGCTGTGCGCGGCGACTTCACGGGCGACCTGAAGAGCGACATGCTGTGGCGCCACTCGACTCAAGGCGACGTGTGGGTGTGGCCCATGAACGGCCCCGCGCTGACCGCGGAGACGTACGTGCGGACGGTCGCTGACACCAATTGGGAGATTCGCGGTCAGGGCGATCAGGACGGTGACGGCGACGCCGACATCCTCTGGCGGAACAGGGTGACCGGCGAGATCTACTTCTGGCCGATGACCGGCACGACGCCGGACGCCGAGATCTACGTCGGCACGGTGGACCCGGCCTACGACATTGCGGGCACGGGCGATTTCGACGCCGACTGGAAGTCCGACATTGTCTGGCGCAACTTCGCCAACGGGGAGGTCTGGATCTGGCTGATGGACGGCGCCACGCCGAAGAGCGAAGTCTACGTGGACACGGTCGACCCGGGATACGTCATCAAGGGCGTGGGCGACCTGGACGCGAACGGCAAGGCCGACCTGGTGTGGCACCACGCGACGCTGGGCGAGGTGTGGGTGTGGCAGATGAACGGGACGACGCGGCTCTCCGAGACGTGGGTCGCCACCGTGCCGGACACGGGGTACCAGATCGCCGGCCTGGGGGACTTCGACGGAAACGGGACGGCGGACATGGTCTGGCACCACGCGACGCTGGGCGAAGTGTGGATCTGGCCGATGAACGGCGCCGCGCGGCTGAGCGAAACGTATGTCGAAACCGTGCCCGACACCGGCTACCGGATTGCGAGCACGGGCGACTACGACGGCGATGGGAAGGCTGACATCCTGTGGCATCACGCCACGCGCGGCGAAGTGTGGGTGTGGCTGATGGACGGGCCGGTGAAAGCGAGTGAGAACTGGGTCGCGACCGTGCCTGACACGGGGTACCAGATCATCAGATAGGCGAGCGGCGAGCGGCGAGCGGGGAGCGGGGAGCGGGGAGCGGCGGGAGGCGAAGGTCCGCGGCGGCCTGCCCTAATGCTCGAGCCGAGGAGGGCCGATATCCGATAACGTCATGATGTACCCACGACGCATCCTCCTTATCGCCTGGCTTCTGCTCGTGCCGGGCCAGGCGCACGCTCAGGTAGGCGGCGGCCCGCTCTCGGTCGATCCCGGGAACAGGGAAGCGTCGCGCACCTTCTATCTCACGTACTACCAGAACGCGGCCGCGCCTGCCCACGGCTGGACAGGCAACCGGGCGGCGTGCGACGCGGGCACGACCACGCAGGCGTTCCGCGACGCGGTCCTCCTCCGCATCAACTACTTCCGCGCGATGGCGGGCGTACCGGCGGAGATCACCTTCGACGCCACGTACACGGCCAAGGCCCAGCAGGCGGCGCTCATGATGAGCGCCAACAACCAGCTCAGCCACAGCCCGCCGGCTACATGGTCGTGCTACACAGCGGACGGGGCGGCGGCGGCAGGAAGCTCCAATCTGGCCCTGGGCATGTACGGCTGGAATGCCATCAGCGGGTACATGAAGGATCCCGGAACGAACAATGGCGCCGTGGGGCATCGGCGCTGGATTCTGTATCCCCAGACGCAGAAGATGGGCACCGGCGACATTCCGTCCGAGGGCGGCGCCGGGTCGAACGCCCTCTGGGTGTTCGACGGCCGCTACGGGACCACCCGGCCGCCCACGCGGGACACATTCGTTGCCTGGCCGCCGCCCGGCTACGCGCCGTACCAGGTGGTGTTCCCGCGCTGGTCGTTTTCGTATCCGTCCGCCGACTTTTCCCAGGCGTCGGTCACGATGATGCAGGGACAGCAGAGCGTCCCGGTCAGCCTCGAAGCCGTGACGAACGGTTACGGCGAGAACACCATCGCCTGGATTCCCAACGGCCTGTCGAGCTCGGCGAGCTGGCCCCAGCCGGCGGCCGACACGCCGTACGAGGTGACGATCAGCAACGTGATCGTCTCAGGCAGCCCGCGGTCGTTCACCTACGACGTCGTGGTGATGGACCCCGCGCAGGCGACCAGGCTTGCACGCTTCGACTTCGACGGCGATCTGAAGAGCGACGTGCTGTGGCGGCATGCGGCGCTCGGCGACGTATGGCTGTGGCCGATGGATGGCCCGGCGCGGACGGCGGAGACGTATGTGCGCACGGTGCCCGACACGACCTGGGAGATCCGCGGGCTGGGTGATCAGGATGGCGACCGGAAGGCCGACCTCCTGTGGCGCAACAAGGTGAACGGGCAGGTCTACTTCTGGCCGATGGACGGCGCGACGCCGCTCGACGAGATCTACGTCGCGACCGTGGACCCGGCGTACGACATCGTGGGCACGGGTGATTTCAGCGGCGACGGGCAGTCGGACATTCTCTGGCGCCACCTGACGACCGGGGACGTGTGGATCTGGCTGATGGACGGGCCGACGCCGGTGAGTCAGGTCTATGTCGACCGCGTCGATCCGGGGTACGTCGTGAAGGGCGTCGGCGATCTGGATGCGAATGGCAAGGCGGACATCGTCTGGCGCCACGCGGCGGGCGGCGTGTGGGTGTGGATGATGAACGGCGCGGCCAGGCTGTCGCAGACGTGGGTGGCGACGGTGCCGGACGCGGCATACCAGATCGTGGGCCTGGCGGATCACACCGGCGACGGGAAGGCCGATCTGCTGTGGCATCACGCCGCGCGGGGTGAAGTGTGGCTGTGGACGATGAATGGCGCCACNCGNACAGCGGAGACATGGGTGGCCACAGTACCNGACGCGGACTACCGGGTCGTCGGCAACGGCGACTACGATGGCGACGGGAAAGCCGATATCCTGTGGCACCACGCAACGCGCGGGGAAGTGTGGGTGTGGCTGATGAACGGGACGGTGAAAGCCAGTGAGACCTGGGTCGCAACCGTGCCGGACACGGGGTACCGGATTGTCAAGTAGAGCGAGAGGCGAGCACAAGAGACGCGGGGCTCGGGCACGACGGAGGATGTACGGGTTCGCCGGCCGTCAATATCTGTAGCCGCCGCCCGATTCTAGCATCGGAACATGCGGCCCCGGCGGGCGCGAATCGTGTAACCGATGTCATATCGCCGCGCCTGGTGACCCACTGGCACTGCGTTCGTCCTGTTCCTCGCCCGCATCACGCACTTGGCGTCTGCCTTGCACCGGCTTCGGTACGACAAACCATGTCATAATATTGACGTCGAAACTGGCGACGAGCGCCTCCACATGAACACATCGAAGGAGCAAACGGTGAACACTCACACTCGGATCCTCGGACCCGTCCTGGCGCTGGCATGCGCCCTGTTCGCCTTCACCGGCAGCGCGCACGCCCAGACCGCCGTAGGTTCCTTCGACCCCGGCGCTAACGGCGACATCTATGCGCTGGCGGTGCAGCCCGACGGCAAGATCCTCGTCGGCGGCTCCTTCACGATGCTGGGGGGCGGCGGCACCGGCACGACGGCTCGGAACTACATCGGAAGGCTGAATCCGGACGGATCGCTCGACACCGCCTTCAATCCTGGCGCTGGCTTCAACGTGAACGCGATAGCCGTGCAGCCCGATGGGAAGATCCTCGTCGGCGGCGACTTCTCGACGCTGGGCGGCGGCGGTGCAGGCACGCCGCGTTCTTACCTCGGGCGGCTCAATCCCGACGGGTCCGTCGATTCCAGCTTCAATCCGGGCGCCGACGGCCCGATCTACAGCTTCGCGCTTCAGCCCGACGGGAAGATCCTCGTCGGCGGCACGTTCTTGACGCTTGGCACTGCGTCGCGCTCCCGAATCGGGCGCCTCGAAACGACGGGCGCGATCGACTCGGGCTTCAATCCAGGCGCGAACGGCAGCGTGGAGTCGATCGCGATCCAGCCGGACGGCCGGATCATCGTCGGCGGCCTGTTCACGATGCTGGGCGGCGGCACCGGCACGACGCCGCGCAGCCTGATCGGGCGCCTCGAGTCCAACGGCGCCATAGACGCGGGCTTCGATCCAGGCGCGAACAACAAGGTCGAGGCCCTGGCCCTGCAAGCGGACGGCAAGATTCTGGCGGGCGGCTACTTCACGCTGCTGGGCGGCGGCGGCACGGGCACGACGGCGCGCAGCCGGATCGGGCGCCTTGAGCCCAACGGCGCGATCGACGCCGGATTCGACCCCGGCGCGGACGGAGCGGTGTTTGGCCTCGCCGTGCAGACCGACGGGAAGATCCTGGCGAGCGGCTACTTCAGCATGCTCGGCGGCGGCGGCACGGGCACGACGGCGCGTTCCTACGTCGGCCGCCTCCACGCCAACGGCACCCTTGATGCGGGCTTCGACCCGGCGGCCAGCAACTCCGTGTTCGGCATAGCGGTGCTGGCGGACGGGAACGTCCTGCTGGGCGGCAACTTCTCCGCGATCGGCGGCGCGGCGCGCAGCAGCGTGGCGCTCGTCTCGAACCCCGACGCCGCCGTGCGGCGCCTCGCCGTGGCCGGCGACGGCTCCACCGTGACATGGCTGCGAAGCGGCGGCGGCCCCGAAGTGTGGCGCGTCACCTTCGAGTCGTCAACCGACGGGACGACATACACGCCCCTGGGCCAGGGCACCCGCATCTCGGGCGGCTGGCAACTCGGCGGCCTCGGTCTGCCGGTAAGCGGCAGCCTCTTCATCCGCGCCCGGGGCTTCGTGGCCACGGGCCAGTCGAGCCGCTCGGCGTCGGTTGTCGAGTCCGTCTGGCCGGCGCAACCTCCGGTCCGCGGTGACTTCGACGGCGACGGCAGGGCTGATATTCTCTGGCGGCACTCCGCGCTGGGCGAGGTGTGGCAGTGGCCCATGGACGGTACTACCAAGCTCTCCGAGACGTGGGTGCGGACCGTCGCGGACACGGGCTACGAGATCCGGGCCGTGGCCGACTTCACCGGCGACGGCAAGGCCGACATCCTGTGGCGCCACGCCACGCTGGGCGAGTTGTGGCTGTGGCCCATGAATGGCACGCTGCCGCTCGGCGAGTTCTACGTCGGCACGGTCGACACCGCCTACGACATCGTGGGCAGCGGCGATTTCGACGGCGACGGCAAGTCGGACCTGCTGTGGCGGCACAAGACAAACGGCGAGTTGTGGATCTGGCTGGTTGACGGGCCGGCGCTCGTGAGCCAGGTGTATGTGGACCAGGTGGACACGGCCTACGTCGTGAAGGGCGTGGGCGATCTGGACGCCGACGGGAAGGCCGACATCGTGTGGCATCACGCGACCCTCGGGGAGACCTGGGTGTGGCTGATGGACGGCGCGACACGGCTCTCCCAGACGTGGATCGGCAACGTGCCCGACACGGGTTACCAGATCAGAGGGGTCGCCGACTTCGACGGCAACGGGAAGGCGGACATCCTCTGGCATCATGCCACCCTGGGCGAGGTCTGGGTGTGGCCGATGGACGGCGCGGCGCGCCTCTCGGAGACATGGGTGTCCACCGTGCCCGACACCGGCTACCGCATTGCCGCCACGGGCGACTACGATGGCGACGGCAAGGCCGACCTCCTGTGGCACCACGCCACGCGCGGCGAGGTCTGGATCTGGCTGATGGATGGGACGACAAGCCTCTCGGAGACGTGGATGGGCACGGTTCCGGATGTGGGGTACCAGATCATTAGATGAGCGAGAGGCGAGGCGAGAGGGCCGTCCCGCCTCTCGCCTCGCCCGCCTTCCGGCTTCCGACTAGTTCCCGCCGAGCCCGACCGGTGTAGAATACCTTCGCGCGAGCTCCCGGCGCCGACAGGGTGGTTTGCACCATGGGTCCCCCGCCAGGGGCGTCCCGGCGACCTGCCCAGCGGTTCGAGGGCCGTCCCGCATCGCTCTGCCTGGTCGAAGCCTCGACTCCCATCCATCAATCAACTCCCGAGCCTGGAATCCCGGGCCCCGAATCTCAAGTCCCTCGCTCCACGCCCCAACCGGAGGATGTCATGAGTATCGGCATCGCTCGCTCCGTCGCCTTCGCCATCATCCTGATGCTCGCCGCGGCACCAGCCGCGATCGCCGGCGAGCGGCCCCGCCTCATCGGCGGCGGCGAGTTCTACTCGTGCGCCACGACCGAGAACGGCAGAGTGCTCTGCTGGGGCAAGAACGCCTCGGGCCAACTCGGCGACGACTCGACGACCCAGCGCCTCACACCGGTGGCCGTGAGCGGGCTGACCGCCTATTGGGCCCTCGCCGTCGGCTTCGACCACGCCTGCGCGATCGACGATGTTGGCGGCCGCGTCCTGTGCTGGGGCAACAACTCTGACGGCCAGCTCGGCAACAACTCCACCGCCAACTCGTCCCACTCGGTGCAGGTGAGCGGCCTTACCAGCCGCGCCACCGCGATCGCTGCCGGCCGGGCCCACACCTGCGCCATCGTGGGCGGCGCCGCCAAGTGCTGGGGCGACAACTCGTCCGGCCAGCTGGGCGACGGCACCAACACTGACGCGCTCACGCCGGTGCAGGTGAGCGGCCTGACGAGCGGCGTGAACGCCATCGTCGCCGGCGAGTCGCACACCTGTGCCGTCCACAACGGCACCGCCAAGTGCTGGGGCGGCGGCGGCAACGGCCAGCTCGGCGTCGGGACCCAGACCACGTCGAACACTCCGCTCCAGGTCAGCGGCCTGGCGAGCGGCTCGGTTGCGAACATCTTCTCGGGCTGGAGGTTCACGTTCGCCATTGCCGGCGGCGTCGTGAAGGCCTGGGGCCAGAACAGCAACGGCCAACTGGGCGCCGGCTACAAGAACGAGTTCGAGCTCTCGCCGGTGACCGTGACCGGCCTCTCGGGTGATGTCACCACCATCGCCGCCGGCCGGTACCACGGCTGCGCCCTCACCAGCGACAGACTGGTCTACTGCTGGGGCTTCAACGGCGACGGGCAGCTCGGCAACCACAGCGCTACGGCTGAAAGCCTGGCGCCCATCCAGAGCCACATCGACCAGGGCGTCACCGCGATCACCACCGGCTCGCGCCACACCTGCGCCGTCACGGGCGGCGGCGCGGCGCGTTGCTGGGGCTACAACGCGAGCGGTCAACTGGGCACCGACGGCACCGCGAACGAAGACTACCCCAACGCCGCCTACACACTGGGAGGCTGGCCTCCGCGCGACGTCGACGGCGACATGAAAAGCGATCTGGTGTGGCACCACGCCACGCGCGGCGAGGTCTGGTTGTGGCCCATGGACGGCACCTCGCGCATGGCCGAAGAATGGGTCCGCACGATTCCCGACACCAACTGGCAGATCCGCGCGGTCGCCGACTTCGACGGCGACGGCATGACGGATCTGGTCTGGCGCAACTCGCTGACCGGCCAGGTCTACCTCTGGCTGATGAACGGCAGCACCCAGCACGACGAGATCTNCCTCGGCAGCGCCAGCACGGCCTACGACATCGTCAGCACCGGCGTCTACAAGAGCATCGGCCGGGCGGACCTGCTGTGGCGCAACGCTTCGACCGGCGAGGTGTGGCTCTGGCTGGTGCAGTACGACCTCTCCATCGACGTGATCTACGCCGGCATCGTCGACCCGGCCTTCGAGGTGGTCGCGTCGGGCGACCTGGATGGCAACGGCCAGGACGACATCGTCTGGAGGCAGGCGGTGACCGGCGAAGTCTGGGTCTGGCTGGTCGATGACGATNGCGCCGCGTTCTACGTGGGGAACGTGCCCGACGCGGGCTACCAGGTGAAGGGTGTCGCCGATTTCACCGGCGACGGCAAGGCCGACATCCTGTGGCACCACGCGACGCGCGGCGAAGTCTGGATCTGGACCATGGACGGCGCCACGCGCCTGGCGGAAGCCTACGTGGGGACGGTGCCGGACACAGGTTATCGGCCCGTGAACTGCGGCGACTACGACCTCGACGGCAAGGCCGACATCGCGTGGCACCACGCCACACTTGGAGAGGTATGGATCTGGCTGATGGATGGGACGACCAGCGTGTCGGAGACGTGGGTGGGCACGGTCCCGGACGTGGGGTACCGGATCATCAGATAAGCGAGACGCCTGGGTGAGGGGCGAGAAAGCCGTCTCGCCCGCCTTCTGTCTGCCTTTTCCCCCCTCCTGCCAGAGGAGTGGCCAGCTCGAGACCAATCTGGACGAACGGCCCGACGCGCCCCGCGTTGTGGCCTGCGTCAACCCCATCGCGTTGCAGAAACCGCGCACCGGCCCCGGCCGTCCCGGAGTGTATCATTCTTGGAACAGGCTGTTTCCCTCTTGACACTGCCCGGCTGAGGAGTAGAATCCCGCCTTGTTACGTGGCGGTCTGCCAGCCGCGCCCGGGCGTGCTCGCCTGCCGGAGTTCCAGGCTCGGCTGACGCTCCCGGATCATCCGGCCGATACATCCGCAGCAGGCTCACAGGAGCAGCCTCATCCTGTAAGTCACAGGGCGAAGCTGTATATTTCACATGACATACAACGAACGCCTCTCAGAGCCGGAGTTTGCCGGCGAGTCGCCGTTGATGCGCGAGGTCATCGGCCACATCCGCAAGGCTGCCGCTTCGCAGGCCGGAGTCCTGGTGTCGGGCGAGGCCGGCACCGGCCGGGGGCTTGTGGCCCGCACCATCCATGCTTTCGCTCACCCGGGCGCTGCGCCTTTCGTGGCCGTCGACTGCGGCGCCCTGCTGCCGGCGGAGGCCGAGCGCCGCATCTTCGGCATCGCCCGCAGCGGCGACGAGAACGGCGGCCGGCGCGCGGCCCGCGCGCCCGAGGTTGTCCATCCCGGCTCGCTCCTGCACGACGCGCTCGGCGGCACGGTGTTCTTCCGCCACATCGAGGAGTTGCCCGCGCGGGTCCAGGTCCGGCTGGCCACGCTGTTCCGCGACCGGGAATTCGTGGAGTGGCCGAGGGGCGAGGCGCTGCCATTCACCGCGCGTCCCGTCGCCGCTGTCGACGAGGGTTATCAGGCGCATGTCGACGAAGGGCGCGTGCGCCTCGAGCTTCATCGCCGTTTTGCCGAGTTCCGGATCACGGTGCCGCCGCTTCGCGATCGGCGCGAGGACATCCCGATGCTCGCGCAGCTGTTCTTGACCCAGGCGTGCCGCGACCACAATGCCGCCGAGAAGGCGCTCGACCACGGCGCACAGACCGTGCTCGCGGCCATGCCGTGGCGCGGCAACTCGCGCGAACTCCGGGATCTTGTCGAGGGCCTCGTGCACGCCACGCCCGACGGCACCGTCTCGCTCCAGACGCTGCTCGATCACGTCAGCCTGGACGGCCCAAACGGGCCGCATCCCGCGCTGGGGGTATCGCTGCGCGATGCACGACTGCGATTCGAGCGCGAGTACATCGCCGCCGTTGTCGCCCAGCACCACGGCCGGATCCCCGCCGCCGCCAGGTCGCTCGGCATCCAGCGCACGAACCTGTACCGCAAACTCCGGGCGCTGCGCCTGGCCAAGCCCGTCGCGACCGTCACCAATGGAGCCCCCGGGGTTCCTGCCTTGAGCGAGCGCCGCTCATTCTCGCGGGTCGAGGGGAACCCCCGGAGCACGTGACCGAACCTGGTGAAGGCCGGAACTTCAGCTTCGGCGATCACGATCACCGCCCCTCGAATTACACTAGCTTGATGCTCTCCCGTCCCCGGCGCCTCACGGCGGCCTTCGGGCTCTTGCTGGCACTGGCGGCAGCCCCGGCGCGCGCCCAAGCCCCGGCGGCCGACGGCTGGGATGCGGCCCGCTGGCGTTTCGGGCCGCTTGCCGTGACCCCGAAGGTCGAACTGAAGAACCTGGGCTGGGACAGCAACGTCTTCAACGAGGCCGACGACCCGAAGTCCGACTTCACCGTCACGGCGGGAG
>Ga0031656_10000268_pt1 | contig 16711 bp, 9 predicted proteins | sample FrelakmetDIP11DI_FD_55080 | JGI IMG/M metagenome (GOLD analysis project Ga0031656, IMG submission 55080) | Freshwater lake sediment microbial communities from the University of Notre Dame, USA, for methane emissions studies - DIP11 DI | ecosystem: Environmental > Aquatic > Freshwater > Lake >... | reverse complement strand
CGCTCCTGGATGCATCACGGGGTTGAAATTAACCTGGAAAAAACGCTCAAGCTGATGCTGGAAGTGACGCGTGGGATGAAACATGCCAATGCCCGCGTTCCTGGGTTGATCCACTGTGATCTAAAGCCGGAAAATATTTTCATCACCCCTGATAGCAGAGCATGCGTGAGTGACTTTGGCCTTGTGACCAGCCCGGATGATATCGTGGAAAATTTAAGCACTGCTGTCCACCGCTACATCAATACTCGCTCAAGACCCGTCGGAACCCCTCATTACATGAGCCCCGAGCAGTGGCGGAACCGGAAGGTCTGTGTTAGCTCGGATATCTACTCATTAGGCTGTATTGCCCTGGAAATGCTCACCGGTCACTACACGGTGTGTGGCAGTGACATTAAGGCGATCATTGAGGGGCACATCCGCGGCCAGGCGTTGAATCGGCTGATTGGTGCGAATTTGCCGACAGCCTTGGATGCGTTCTTTGCGAAAAGCATTGACCCCGATCCTTCCTATCGCTTCCAAACCTGGGAAGAGGTTGAGCTAGAAATCATCAAGTTGTATGATGTGATGCTGCACCAGGCTGTGCAACCGGAAAATATCTACTTCGATGTCAGCCATAAATCCCAGGTTATCAAGGGAGAAACAATATTGTCCATCGGAGAGGCATTCATGGATATCCAGGAAATCCATGCCGCCATAAAATGCTTTGAGAAAGCCAGAACAATCGGAAAATTACAAAATTCCATGCGCCTGGTGACCCTGGCGGAAGCGAATATCGGCCTGGCATATATCAAGCTGGGTCAGTACGCACGCGGCAGTGCGCGTTATCACCGGGCAATGGATAAACATACTCGCGAAGGATATCCGGAATTATCCCGGGTGGTTAATTTACGAGAAAACAATAACCCGACGAAGGTAATCGAATAAATAAGTAAATCTTTCGTTCGTATGAGGGTATGCTTTGAAGATTCTGTAGGGGCTGGTCACAACCAACCCCTGCTTTTTTATGAATTCTTGCGTAAGAAATCCAATACCTCATCCAGCTTGCAGAAAGCAAGGGCAGTGACCGTATCGGCACCACCATAATAGATGGCGATTCGTCCAGTGGGTGGGTCATAGAGCGTGGCGCATGGGAAAGCTACGTTGGGTACATCGCCCACGCACTCGTAATATTTTTGTGGGGAGAGCAGGTAAGAGCTGCCACGATAGATCACTTTCCAGGGTTGCTCCAAATCTAGCAAGGCTGCCCCAAAACTATACACAAACCCGTTGCAGGAGGTGAGTACACCGTGGTAGAACAACAACCAGCCCTCGGGAGTTTCGATAGGCACTGGACCTGCCCCCACCTTNGTGCTTTCCCACCCGCCCCTGACACCCATCACGAAACGGTGCCTGCCCCAGTGGACCAGGTCGGGGCTGCGGCTGAGGTAAATGTCCCCGAAAGGGGTGTGGCCATTATCAGATGGTCGGCTGAACATGACGTACTCGCCATTGATCTTGCGTGGGAAGAGCACCCCATTGCGGTTGAATGGTAGCAGGGCATTTTCGAGGAAGATAAACCGTTCGAAGTCAAAGGTATAGCCGATCCCAATCGTGGGTCCGTGATATCCATTGCACCAGCTGACGTAATAACGGTCTTCCAACCAGAGCACACGCGGGTCATAGCGGTATTGGAATTGTGCGAGCTCCGGGTCAGCATATACCCAGTCGATGGGCTGGTCATCCAACTGCCATTGGATTCCATCTGCAGAGAAGCCACGGTTCAGGTTCATCTCGCGCTTTTTATTGTCACAGCGGAAGACGCCGGCATACTGGCCTTTGAACGGCACAACAGCACTGTTGAAGATACTGTTGGAGGAGGGGAGCAGGTCGCGCGGGATGATGGGGTTAGCGCTGTAGCGCCAGACCACATCCGAGCTGCTGGTGGGTCTTTCCTCCCACGGGAGGTTGGGTAGGGCTGGTTGGGTCATGGGTGGGTCTCCTAATTCATTTGTCATCTGGTGGCGCGAAGGATTTGTGTGAGCGATACGCGAAGGCGTTCTTAGCCCGAAGCAACCCTCCACGTCCAAGATAATTCTACATTACTTCGTCATTCAATTCAACCGCTCGGGTTTCAGCAGGTTGATCCTCTGTGCTCGGGGTAAATGTCACGCTCTTGGTGATGACAAATATCCTCAACTCGAACGAATTTTCACAAACCTGTTGACTCTTTTTGTAAAGTTCTGTATAATAGATTTATTGGGAGCGCTCCCAATAATTTAACACCTATTGATTTCTCTAACAACCTGGAGCAGTTGCGTGCCAAACCTGACCCTCGAAGACATTGCCAAGCAAGCCGGCGTATCACGTTCCACCGCCTCCCGTGTGGTGAATGATGATCCCAATGTTAGCGATAGTGCCCGTAAGCGCGTTCAGGAAGTAATTACTTCCACCAGTTATCATCCGCATGCCGCTGCCCGCAGCCTGGCGTCTCAGCGCTCCTGGATGATCGGGCTGGTGCTCCCCCGCAGCGTCAGCAGCTTTTTTACCGACCCATATTTCCCCCGCCTTACCCAGGGGGTTGCACAGGCGTGCAACCAGCAAAATTACACGCTTGGTTTCTTCTTGGTTGACACCAAGGAGGATGAAAACCGCATCTTCCCGCGCATTTCACGCAAAGGTTTGCTGGATGGCATCGTGTTGCAGACGCCCCAAATGGGCGATACATTGATTGACCAGCTGGTTAAAACTGAAATCCCCGTGGTCGTTGCAGGCCGTCCATTTAATACCAATGGGGTCAGCTATATAGATGTAGACAATATCACTTCCGCCTACCTGGCGGTGCGGCACCTGATCCGTCTGGGATACACCCGCATCGGGACCATCACCGGGCGATTGAATGGCACAACTGGATTGGACAGAAAAGCGGGCTACCAAAAAGCCATCCATGAACATGGCTGGGAAGTGGACGAGAACCTGATTGCAGAGGGTGATTTTACAGAAGAAAGTGGCTACTTCGCCCTGAAACAACTGCTCCCAGCACATCCCGATGCCATATTTGCAGCTTCTGATTCGATGGCGATCGGTGCCATGCGCGCGGCGCGAGAGTCTGGTTTGAATGTACCCGGTGATATTGCTTTTGTGGGTTTTGATGACCTGCCAGCTGCCTCGCAACCTGAGATTAAACTTACCACGATGCGCCAGCCCATTGTCCAATTTGGTATGAAGGCTGTGGAAACCTTGATCGATCTGATCGAAAATGGGATTAAGCCATCCCGGCGTATCCTGATGGAAACTGAGCTGGTCATCCGTGAAAGTTGCGGCGCTTCCCAAAAGAATGGACCCTATAACCATTAAAACATGTATAATTATGGGAGCGCTCTCATTAAAAATGATCATTTTCGCCCTACAACCACGAGGAGGTGGAAAATTATCCATATCAAAAATCAAAATACACTCATCAAATCCATATCTAATCCAATAAAAACTTTAGGAGAATGAAAATGAAACGCTTGTATATAGCAATCTCTCTGTTGATGGTGATGGGCATGGTGCTTGGAGCCTGCGCGACACCGACTGCAGAGACCATCATCGAGACCGTCGAGGTCCCGGTTGTACAGACCCAGGTAGTAACAGAGATCCAAACTATTATCGAAACTGTTGAAGTTCCTGCAGCGACCGCACCACCCGAAGAACAGCTTCCCCGCAATGAAACCCTGTACTTCAATGGTCAACAGTGGGGTCCAGTAAAGTGCTGGAATCCTTACTCTTCCGACTGCAATAATGCCATGGCTATCGCCCAGCAGGACAGCGCTCGCGTCATGATGTTCGAAACACCCTACCTTTACAACATGCTCGATGGCGAGCAGTATCCTCTGTTGGCGGATGGCGATTATGCCTGGAACGATGCGCAGACCGAGATTACCTTCAAACTCAAACCCGCTGCTATGTGGAGCGATGGTACCCCGATAACCGCTGATGATGTTGCCTATACCTGGGCTTCCAATATCAAGTGGGAAACCAATGCTGGCAATAATTATAAAGATTACATCGAAAACATCGAAGCGGTTGATCCAGCGACAGTCCTGGTCAAGGCTAAATTGGATGATGCAGGCAAAGCAGTCAATCCTCTGATGGTTGCGGCTTACCTGAGCGGTAACTATGTCATCCAGAAAGCCTGGACGGAAACATTGGAAGCACGCTCCGCTGATTCGACTGCTTTTAAAGCCGATGTTGCTGAAGATGTTGTTTGGTCCGGTCCTTACCATGGTTTCTTCGCCGACGAATCCAAGGTTGTCTATGTTCGTGATGACAACTACTGGGGCCAGGACGCCTCCATGTGGGGCAAGCTGCCAGTTCCGAAGTACCTGTCGCATACGATCTTCAAGGATAACGCTTCCGGATCGGTGGCTTTAGCACAGGGTGAAGTGGATGTTAGCCAGCAGTTTAACTCCAATATTCAGGTCTTGTGGCTCAACTATGGGCTACCCGTCTCCACTTACCTTCCCGAGCCTCCATACGGAATTGGTGCCAGCTTGCCGACCGCCTTCTACAACCTGACGTCCTACGGTTTGGACCAGCTTGCAGTGCGCAAGGCGATCGCGATTGCAGTTGACTATCCCACCATCATCGCCAACGCCATGACCAACCAATCCGCTACCTTCGATCAGGTTCCACGCTCTCTCATGAACCCGACCCCAGGTGAGCAAGCTTTGTATGACCCAACTGCTGTCGCTGACTTGCAATGGGCCGGCAATGACATCGAAGGTGCCAAGGCACTGCTCGATGAGGCTGGAATTACCGATTCCGATGGTGATGGCTATCGTGAGTTCAATGGGCAGAAGCTTAGCTACGTTGCAACCTGCCCGAATGGCTGGTCTGACTGGCAGGCGGCGATCGAAGTGGTGGCTGCTGCTGGGAAAAAGATCGGTATTGATATCACCACCAACTACCCAGAATGGGCTGTTTATCAGACTGTCGTTACCGCCTCAGACACGCCTCTTCCTGAAGGCTATGATATCTTCATGATGTGGAGTGATGGTGCTGGACCGACCCAACCTTGGGGCCGTATCCGCCATTTGTTAAGCTCTGAATTCGTTGGTATGTCAGGCAACTGGAATGGCAACTGGGGTCAATACAGCAATCCCGCGGTTGACGAATTAATCAAAGCCCTCCCGGGTGAAACCGACCCAGCCAAGCTGAAGGAAATGTATACGGAATTGGTCAAGATCTACCTGACCGACGTCCCGTCCTTCACGCTCATGTACCGCCCACAAAATTTCCATGCTGTGAACGAAACGGTTTGGACTGGCTTCCCTTACCAGGATGACGGTACCACCCCACCCGTTCCACCACTCAACCTTACAGACGGTTGGAGTATCGCCGGTCTGTATAACCTTTCACTAGTGAATCCATAACCAATCATGTACTCAAACAGCCATGTTCCATATACCAGGGGACATGGCTGTTTGTTATAATTAGCCTATCCTACTTAATAAATCGATATACGGTCAATAGGAGGTGCTGGGTTGAAAGGCTACGCCAGGTATTTCGGAAAAAAGCTGGTTTGGGTGCTGATCACTTTTATTTTCGCCTTCCTGTTGAATTTTACTTTACCTCGTTTAATGCCAGGAGACCCTGTGGCTGTCATCACCCAGCGGGCTACCCAGGGCATGCAAAGTGCGAGNGCNGTCCAAGAGGTTTATAAGCANTACCAGGAGCTATTTGGTACGAACAAACCGCTGCTCACCCAATTCTTCCTCTATATAAAAAATTTAACACGCGGCGATTTTGGAGTCTCATTCAGCCAATATCCAAGGCCGGTGGCACAGGTTCTCAAATCTTCGGTAGGCTGGACACTTATGCTACAACTACCAGCAATTNTNATCGGCTGGTTGATCGGGAACTTGCTCGGCGCGTTAGCTGCTTATCTCAAAGGTTGGTATGACAGAGCCCTCATGCCGCTNAGTATTTTTGCGAGTGGTCTGCCAGCCTTTGGAATGGCTGTTGTTTTACTGGTTATNTTTGGTGTTAAACTGAACTTGTTCCCTACCTCGGGTGGGTACGGTTTTGATATGATCCCCAACTTTAGCTGGGCATTTATCTGGTCGGTGATCGTCCATTATATGTTGCCATTCTGGTCGATTGTATTGATCATCATCGGCGGTCAGGCGATCGGTATGCGCTCCATGTCCATCTATGAGCTGAATTCGGATTATGTAAAATACAGCCGATTCATGGGCATCAAAGATTCAAAAATCATCCGTTATGTGTTTCGAAATGCCATGCTTCCGCAGATCACCGGTTTGGCGCTTGCCATCGGTACCATGATCGGCGGNGCGCTGGTGGCGGAGATCATCTTTAGTTATCCCGGGCTCGGTACGACGCTCCTGAATGGAATTATGGGTCAGGATTATCCGCTGATCTCGGCCACCACTTTGATCATCACCGTGATGGTGCTGGCAGCCACATTTGCCATCGAATTATTATACGGTTTCATTGATCCGCGCATTAAAGCTGCCCAATCGGATTAAGGAGAGAAAGTTTCATGAAACATACCCTCCAACAGGTGTTCCACTCTCCAAAATTTGTGGTCGGTTTTTGTATTTTTTCGTTTATTATGCTGACAGTGGTCATTTATCCCCTGTTTGTAAAAGATGAGCCATTATCGATTATCAGTCAGGGCACTTTTTTTCCACCTGGGATTTACACAAACGTTTATGACACCATCGGTTCCCAACCGTATACACTTTTTTTAGAGGATGCTGAGGCCAAGCGCATTGCCAATAAGCTGGGTGACCAGGAACGCCTTGACATGAAAGAATGGCTGGTGGCAGCTGGGAGACCTGAAAACGAGATTGATACCAGCAATACTGAGATACTCATGGGGCAATGGGTGAACACTTATGACCCCAAGCTCCAAGTACCTGGAATGACCCAAGCCAGGCTGAGATATTTCCAAAGGTTGGATGCCTCACTTGAGGGAATACTGGCAACCGAGGGGGTGACTATTGCAGTAAAAAATCCGGAAACGACCAACCTGGAAGAGACAGATTCTGTCGCCCANACCGATTATGTAAACATCTCAGATGTTCCGAACGTGCGTTTATTGTTNCTTGGGACCGATAACTTTGGACGGGATGTAATGACGGAGCTGGTTTCGGCAACCGGCACTTCCCTGCTGATTGGTCTTGTGGCAGGTTTGATTGCAACTACGATTGGTCTGGTCCTGGGATTGGCGGCGGGTTATTTGGGTGGGGTGGTGGATGATGTAGTTATGTTTTTCACCAATATCTTTACCGTTATCCCCACCTTTGTGTTGTTGATATTGATTTCTTACAGTATTGGGCAGGAAAATCGTGGAGCTGTGACGATTGCCGTGGTGATCGGGTTTACCGCATGGGTGTGGACTGCCCGGGCAGTGCGGGCGCAAGTGATCTCTTTACGTAATCGCGACCATGTCAATCTGTCAAAACTATCCGGACACCCAGTCGCTCTTATTATCTTCACCGATATTCTCCCGTACATCGCTTCTTACGTCATAATGGCGTTTATCCTGCAAGTTTCCTCAGCCATCCTGGCGGAGGCTTCATTATCGATTCTTGGTTTGGGGCCAAAAACATCTGAGGTGCCAACTTTGGGTTTGATGATGAACTGGGCGATGATCTACCAGGCGCATATCCTCGGAAAATGGTGGGCGTATTTTCCTGTAATCATCATCATAGCCCTGGTTTCATTCTCGCTGAACCTGATGAATACCGGTCTCGACCAAATCTACAACCCGGCATTGAGGGAGTAGGTGATATATGAATGAAGTCATGTTAGAAGTAAATGAATTGACCACGAAATATATCACCCGCTATAACGAGGATGTTTACGCCGTTGACCATGTATCACTTAGGGTCGAAGCAGGAAAATCGCTGGGAATTGCGGGAGAATCCGGCTGTGGGAAGTCGACCCTGGCACTCAGCCTGATGGGCTATTACTTTGCCCCATTGCATTATACAAGTGGCGAAATTATTATCGATGGCAAGAATATTTCAGGAATGGATCCGGATGTTGTTCGAAAAACGATCTTGGGCACGGAGATTTCCTATATTCCCCAGGCAGCGATGAACGCNCTCAACCCCACCCGCAAGATTATCAACTTTATTGAGGATGTATATCAAGCACACGATGAATACAAGACCAAGAAGGAGATTTATGAGCTTGCCGGTGAAGTTTGTACAATCTTAGGCCTTCCATTGGAAGTATTGCAAAAATACCCGGTTGAGCTTTCGGGTGGTATGAAACAGCGCACGGTCATCGCTGTATCGGTNATCCTTTATCCCAAAATATTGATTGCCGATGAACCTTCCTCCGCGTTGGATGTCACNTCCCAGAAAATGGTCATCAAGATGTTAAAGGACTTGATGAAGGATGGATTCATCAAATCGATGATCTTCATCACGCATGAGCTCCCGCTGCTTTATAATGTGACGGACGAAATTATGGTCATGTACGCAGGGCAGATTGTCGAAAAAGCCAGTGCAAAGGATGCCGTGTTTGATCCACTCCATCCTTATTCCAAAGGTCTGATGGGCTCGATTATTGTGCCTGAAAGCGGCTTACGGGATGTTAAACTGGCTGCCATTCCTGGTGTACCACCCAATCTTAAAAACCCTCCGCCTGGTTGCCGGTTTGCTCCCCGCTGCAAATATACCCGGCCAGAATGCATGGCTTCAGTAAATCTCCGTCAGCTTGATAATGGTCGCACTTATCGCTGTGTCCTATCGGAAAATGAACTGAGGGATTATTATCTGAAAGAGGCTGATCAAAATGCTCGAAAATAAAGAAATTATTCTGAGCGCCAAAGGACTCACCAAAGTTTTTGGGTTTGGCCGCACGAGAACGCTGGCTGTTGATCATGTGGACCTCGATCTCTACAAGGGCGAAGTTGTCTCGATTGTTGGAGAATCAGGCAGCGGGAAGACCACCGTAGCAAAGCTTCTGTTAGGATTAATTAGTATCACCGAGGGAGATATTTACTTCCTGGGAAAAAAGCGCGATATTAGCTCCAGGAAGAAAAGAAAGGAATATTGGAAAAATATTCAGGCGATATTTCAAGATCCGTACTCTTCCTACAATATTTTTCATAAGATCGATGCTGTCCTGTTAGATTGCATTCGCCTGCGNGGTGGNGGAAAATTACCCAAAGAGAAAAAAGTAGAATTAATGGAAGAGGCATGCAGATTCGTTAACCTGAAGTTTGCGGAATTGACCAATAAATATCCTTTTGAGCTCTCCGGCGGACAGATGCAGCGCTTGATGATTGCCCGTATCTTCCTGCTGAAGCCAAAGATCCTGCTGGCAGATGAACCAACCTCAATGATCGATGCCTGTTCACGCGCTACTATCCTGGATATGCTGATGCAATTACGCAATGAAATCGGGATGACGATTATTTTCATCACCCATGATATCGGCCTGGCATATTATGTTTCTGATAAAGTATTTATCATGGAGCATGGGAAAATTGTTGAAAGCGGAACGGCTGATGCGGTGATACTAACCCCAAGAGAACCATACACCCGCCGCTTGATCAGTGATGTTCCTAAGATCTACGAGGAGTGGGATTTATCAACGGTGTAATGCATCCCTGTTGGTAAGAATTATCGCAAAGTATTGTCCAGTAAAAAATAATACATAAATTAGGAAAGTGAATAGTGAAAAATCAATCTATGTCTGGTGCCTGGGAATTTCGCCAGCCCGGCACTGACGAATGGCTGAACGCCAGCGTCCCTGGTGGCGTGCATACCGATTTATTAGCGCTGGGTCACATTCCTGACCCTTTTGTAGCCGATAACGAGAAACGCGTTCAGTGGGTGGCAGAATCTGATTGGATCTACCGCCATCACTTCGCCTGTTCTTCTGAGTTGCTGGCAGAAGAACATATTTTGCTGGTATGCGACGGATTGGATACCCTGGCGTCGGTTGAGCTCAATGGTCATGAACTTGGCCAGACCGATAACATGTTCCGCCGTTATGAGTGGGAGGTCAAACCATTCATAAATATTGAAGCTGAAAATACTTTGATCATCACCTTCGCTTCACCGGTGAAGTTTATCACCCCAAAGAATATCGTGCGCGAGATGCCGGGTCCGTATCATTCATTGCCCGGAGGTCCATACATCCGCAAAGCACCCTGTCAATTCGGCTGGGATTGGGGTCCACAGCTCCCGCCTATCGGTATCTGGAAGGATATCCGCCTGGAGGGTTATAGTGAGGCACGCCTTGCTGGTGTTCATCTGCAGCAGCAGTACATCAATGGTCAGGTGATCGTTAATGCCCATGTCGCTGTTCAACGCTGGCTGGAGGCACCTCTTACGGTTGTGGTACTCATTACCACCCCAAAGGATGAGATTCTGCAAGCAGAAGCTGCCATGACATCCGCGGATGAGGTGACGGTGAATGTGCCTGTTCCCGATCCTGAGCTTTGGTGGCCGAATGGATATGGTGCTCAGCCCCTTTATCAGGTGGAAATCCTGCTTAAAGGCAGCCATCCTTCCAGGGAAGGCTCACTTGACCAGCATAAATATCAGATTGGTTTGCGCAAGATCGAATTACGCCAACAGGAAGACCCATGGGGACGTTCCTTTGCCTTTTTCGTCAATGATATCCAGGTTTTTGCCAAAGGCTCAAACTGGATCCCTGCTGATTCCTTCCCAACCCGGATCACGGATGAATACCTTGAAGGTCTCATTCGCTCAGCTGCGGTTACCCACCAGAACATGCTGCGCGTGTGGGGCGGCGGGATTTATGAAGAGGAGCGTTTTTACGACCTCTGCGATCGCTATGGAATTCTTGTTTGGCAGGAATTCATTTTCTCGTGCAGTATCTATCCATTGGACGATCCCGATTTCCTGGAAAACGTCAGGGTGGAAGTGGTTGAGAATGTTCGCCGCCTTCGCCACCGTGCCAGCCTGGTATTGTGGTGTGGAAATAACGAGATGGAATGGGGCTGGGTGGATTGGCATTGGGATCAACCCGAGCTGCAAGACCTTAAAGTGGCTTACGATCAGTTTTTCCATCATACCCTGCCCGCATGGTGCCTGGCTGAGGACCCGGACCATGCCTATTGGCCCAGCTCACCCTCTTCCAATGCTCCATTCTTGGATCCGAATGGCCAGCGACAGGGAGATGCACATTATTGGGACGTCTGGCACGGGGGAAAACCGTTTACTTCGTATCGCCAGCAGTACCCTCGCTTCATGAGTGAATTCGGCTTCCAATCATTACCCCCATTGGAAACCATCCAAACCTATGCTCAGCAGGCTGATTGGAATATGACCTCCTATATCATGGAGCAACACCAGAAAAATGCCAGTGGTAATTCCATGATGGTTCGGCAAATGCTGGACATGTTCCGCCTGCCCAAGGATTTTGAGTCGCTGGTCTATCTGAGCATGGCGCTCCAGGCGGAGGGCATCCGTTATGGCGTGGAGCACTGGCGGCGCTATCCTGATCGAATTGCAGGTATCCTGTACTGGCAGCTCAATGATTGCTGGCCAGTGGCTTCATGGTCCAGCCTGGATTACTTCGGACGTTGGAAGGCGCTCCATTATGCAGCTCGGAGATTCTTTGCACCGATCATGCTTTCCATCGAAGATAAGCCACCCGAAATGTCGGTGTACCTGACCAATGACTCTCTCGACCCCTGGATGGGCGAGTTGAACTGGCGATTGGAGACATTGGATGGGGAAGAACTAACTGGTGGATCTGTTCCATTAGTAATTACCCTTCCTCAAACTGCGAAGCAAATTTGCAAGCTGGATTTCTCAAAATTTATCTCGCAGGATAACCTCCGTAATCTGGTATTTATTGCTGATCTCTCGAATGAATCGGATCATTTTGTATCCCAACAGATGGCAACGTTTGTTCCGATCAAACACTTATCCCTGACTGATCCCACAGTGAAGGTGGACCTGTCCAATGAGAATGATCAGCTGATAGTAAATTTATGTGCCAAATCTACTGCCCTTCTCGTGGAGGTGTCACTACCGGGAAGCGAGGTTGTCTTTAGCGATAATTATTTTAATCTGCCTACAGGTCGGACCGTCCGGGTTTTCTGCCCAATGCCCACGGGATGGACCCTGGAGCGAGTGAAAAAGGAATTTCATGTCCGCTCGATTTACGATTCCTTTTAACTAGGTTTTCCTGTGTAAGTGAATTAAATTAGAAATTTAAAAAATACCGGCTTTAGCCGTTTTAGTATCTGTTTCCCGCCAGTTGGCGGATATAAAGAAAGGATTGAAGCATGATGAAAATTATAGATTTGATCAAGAAAATGACGCTCGAAGAAAAAGCCGCCCTCTGTACTGGAGCTGGACCATGGACGACCACACCCGTTGAACACCTGGGCATACCGGAAATGACCGTTACAGACGGACCCCATGGAGTGCGTCGGGCTGAAAACATTACCACGTTTATCGAAAAAAGTTTGCCTGCCACCTGTTTTCCAACTGCTACTTGCATGGCTTCCACCTGGGATGTGGATCTAATCCATAAACTGGGTGAAGCACTCGCCTATGAATGTATTGCCCTGGAGGTTGACCTAATCCTTGGGCCTGGTGTGAATATCAAGCGCACTCCCCTTTGCGGGCGCAATTTCGAGTATTACTCCGAAGATCCCTTCCTGGCTGGCATGATGGCTGTTAGCTTCATCAATGGTGTGCAAAGCAAAGGGGTGGGAACCTCACTCAAACACTTCGCCGCCAACAATCAGGAATACCAGCGTTCCACAATCAATTCAGAAGTAGATGAACGCGCTTTGCGAGAAATTTACCTGACAGCCTTTGAGATGGCGGTTAAAATAGCCAAACCCTGGACGGTGATGTGCTCGTACAATAAGCTCAACGGCACCTACGCCGCAGAGAATCACCGCTTGTTGACGGAGATCCTCAAGCAGGAATGGGATTATCAGGGTTTTGTAATGTCTGACTGGGGTGCCGTTCATGACCGGGTGGATGCCTTAATAGCTGGCCTGGACCTGGAAATGCCCGGTCCACGGGAAAGGCGGGTTAAAGCCGTCATCGAGGCTGTTCGTTCAGGTGAATTGGACGAATCTGTCCTGGATGAAGCTGTGCGCAGGATCCTGGAGATCGTATTCAAAGCTGCCGAAACGAAGAAAGGTGGGTCTTTTGATGCTGCCAGGCACCATGCCCTGGCGCGCAAGGTGGCTGCAGAAGGCATGGTCCTGCTGAAAAATAACGGGATTTTGCCTCTAAAGAATCGCAAGAATATTGCCATTATTGGTCGGTCTGCCAAAGAACCTTACTACCAGGGTGGCGGCAGCTCGCATATTAACCCAACCCAACTGGATAATCCATATGAAGAGTTGCAAAAACTGGCTGGGGACGCCAGATTGAGGTATGCTGAAGGCTACCCCAGGGAAGAAAGTTATAACCAGGCTCTTATCGATGAGGCATGTCAAAATGCCCGTTCAGCGGAGGTTGCCTTGCTGTATATCTGCCTNCCTGCAACCAAAGAGTCGGAAGGTTATGATCGACTCGACCTCGACCTNACTTCACACCAGGTGGCNTTGATCAAAGAAGTAACTGCAGTCCAACCCAATACGGTTGTCATCCTTAATAATGGTGCACCGCTGGTGATGGGTGAATGGNTGGANGGCACTGCGGCTGTTCTCGAGGCCTGGATGATGGGACAGGCAGGTGGNGGGGCAATTGCNGATGTGCTTTTCGGTAAGGTCAATCCATCTGGCAAGTTGGCGGAAACCTTCCCATATAAGCTCATGGATACGCCTGCTTATATTAACTATCCGGGAGAAAATGGTGCCGTTCGTTATGGCGAGGGGATTTTCATTGGCTATCGTTACTATAATGCTAAAGAAGTCGCGGTGCAATTCCCCTTTGGTTTTGGATTGAGCTATACCAGCTTTGATTATAAAAAACCCAAGCTTTCAGCAACCACTTTCAAGGATGTTGATGGCTTGACTGTTTCTGTTGATNTNACCAACATTGGTNAACTGGCAGGCAAGGAAGTGGTCCAGGTGTATGTGCACGATCATAAATCAAAGTTGGTTCGCCCTCCTAAAGAGCTTAAAGGNTTCANNAAAGTTGAGCTCCAGCCCGGTGAGACCAAGACCGTGACCATGACCCTTGATTTTCGCGCCTTTGCATATTACCACCCGGCATACAAGCAGTGGATCACTGAGGATGGGGAGTTTGACATCCTGGTTGGTTCTTCATCTGCCAATATTCGCGATACACAAACAGTAACCATGCAATCCACCCTTGATCTGCCCAGCATCTTAAATCGTGACTCCACCTTGCGTGAATGGATTGAGGATCCACGCGGTATGAGTGTTTTAGCTCCCTTGATCCAGCAGATGAATGATCAAATGCGTGCAACTTTTGGTGGGAATGATAGTGCATCGATCGGAATGGATCCGATGGGTTTTTTGATGGACACACCTTTGCTGAACTTACTTCACTTCCTGGGCGGAGCATTACCAACAACTCCCGAAGAGATGGTGGATGGATTTCTTGCCAAGGTTCACAGTATCAGCTGATGGGGCATTTCTCCCAGGCATGGCGGTTGGAATCCCTTAATTTATTTTGCTTTTCCATGATTTTGTTGAGGATAAGATGCAGTTTGGTTACTTCGATGATGAGCACCNTGAATATGTAATCACACGCCCCGACACACCCTTGCCCTGGATNAACTACCTGGGTTGTGAAGGTTATTTTGGGATCATCTCAAATACTGCCGGTGGNTATTCCTTCTATAAAGATGCCAGGCTGAGGCGCNTGACGCGCTATCGCTACAATAATGCCCCCCTNGATTCAGGTGGGCGCTACATCTNNCTGCGGGATGACGATGCGCNGCCTCCACAATTTTGGTCTCCCACCTGGCAGCCGACCCGTACTACCCTGCAAGACTACCAATGTCGCCATGGCATGGGTTATACGACCATCCAATCCACGTTTACCGGGATTAAAGTTGAAACTCGCTACTTTGTCCCTGTTGGTGCAAACCTGGAAATCTGGCAGCTGACCCTGACCAACCAACGCTCCGAACCAGTCAATTGTTCTGTTTTTGCCACCGTCGAATTCTGCCTGTGGGATGCCATGGACGACGCCAGCAATTTTCAGCGCAATTATTCGGTGGGCGAGGTGGAAGTGACGGATGGCGTGATCTATCACAAGACCGAATACCGTGAGCGGCGTGATCATTTTGCCTACTTTACCTGCTCGGAGAAGTGGGCGGGTTTCGATACAGACCGGGAGGCTTTCCTGGGTGCATACCGGGGTTGGGATTCGCCTTACGCGGTGGAAAGAGGCATACTCAGCAATTCCATCGCCCATGGCTGGCAACCGATTGGCGCACAGCAGGTGCGGCTGCACCTGGAAGCTGGCGAGCAGCGATCGATCATCTTCTTGTTGGGCTACCACGAAAACCCACTGGAGGCAAAGTTTGACCCTCCTGGGTCGCAAACCATTAATAAACAAAGTGTTCTTCCCATCATACAGCGCTACTTGCAGCCCGCTGAGGTGAATTCCGCTTATAAACAGCTCCAGGAATACTGGCTTGAGCTACTGGATAAGCTCCAGGTGCATACCCCAGACATTCATACTAACCGGATGGTGAATACCTGGAATGTTTGCCAGTTGATGGCGGCTTTCAATTTCTCCCGTTCTGCCTCCTATTTTGAATCGGGTATTGGGCGTGGTATGGGCTTCCGTGATTCCAACCAGGATTTGCTTGGATTTGTTCATCTGCTGCCTGCTCAAGCCCGCAGCCGTATCCTGGACCTGGCAGCCACCCAGCTCCCCACGGGAGGGGCATATCACCAGTACCAACCTCTCACCCGGCGAGGCAACAATGAGGTTGGTTCCGGCTTCAAAGATGATCCATTGTGGCTAGTTTTAGCCGTGGCAGCTTATATCAAGGAAACTGGGGGTTGGGACATCCTGGACGAGCTTGTTCCGTTTGACAATTCACCNGGGACGGAAGACTGCCTGTATGCCCATCTTCAGCGCAGCATGCAGTACACCCTCGACCGGCTCGGTCCGCATGGGCTCCCACTCATCGGTCGTGCCGATTGGAATGACTGTCTTAACCTGAATTGTTTCTCCACATCTCCAGGTCAGTCATTTCAGACCACCACCAATAAGGATGGAAAAGTAGCGGAGAGTGTTTTTATCGCCGGGTTGTTCATCCTGGCAGCCCAGGCGATGATCCAAATCTCCACTAAAATCGCGGGTTCACAAGCCGCTCAGGTGTATCAGAAGGCGATCTACCAGATGGAAAAAGCAGTAGGCGAAGCTGGTTGGGATGGCGCATGGTTCCGCCGCGCTTATGATGACAATGGCGAACCAGTCGGATCCATCACCTGTTCCGAAGGGCAGATTTTTATCGAGCCGCAGGGCATGTGTGTTATGGCGGGGCTGGGCTTGGCAGATGGGAAAGCCCGTCAGGCGCTTGATGCAGTGGCGGAAAGGTTGGCAACTCCTCACGGTATTCAGCTACTCCAACCAGGGTACGCCCATTATTACCTCAACCTGGGTGAAATTTCCTCCTACCCACCCGGCTATAAGGAGAATGGTAGCATTTTCTGCCATACTAATCCCTGGATCATGATTGCTGAAGCCATGCTTGGGAATGGTGCGGGTGCGCATGATTATTACTTACGGATTAATCCTTCCAGGCGGGAGCAGATCAGCGAAGTGCATCG
>Ga0031656_10000267_pt1 | contig 16734 bp, 20 predicted proteins | sample FrelakmetDIP11DI_FD_55080 | JGI IMG/M metagenome (GOLD analysis project Ga0031656, IMG submission 55080) | Freshwater lake sediment microbial communities from the University of Notre Dame, USA, for methane emissions studies - DIP11 DI | ecosystem: Environmental > Aquatic > Freshwater > Lake >... | reverse complement strand
CTCTTCTGCTGGAATGTTGATGCCCTTTCCGCGCAGCCAGCCTATTAAAGTACCAATATGGGTCGAAAGTCGCTCTTGATAGCCAGGAAGAGAGCTCAGGAAATTATTCAGCGAAGGACCTAGTAATGCTCCAAAGAGCAATCCTACAAGCAGGATTCCCACCAAAATGAGAATAAGGGNAATGAGTTTTGGCACNCCCTTGCGTTGCAACCAGAACAATGGCGGAGCACAAATGACTGAGATAAACACCGCCAGAAAAAAAGGAACCAGGAGGGAACTGGCTGCCTTCATCCCCGCCACTACGATAATAAAACTGGCGAGAATCAGGATTGCGGGCACTTTGGCCTTGGCTGTGCGTTTCACAATGTTATCCATTGGAACCTCCTTGATCCTTTATTTTAATGAGAAAGTTGCAAAATTCGTTGAGAATATAAAAATCTACTTTGCTCAACTCAAGGAGCCGGAGACTATCCATCCTGCGAGAAAATTACTACTGTGTATGGCCCGATGCTAATTTCACCGGAGCAGGGCAGTCCATCGGATCCTTCCTCATGTGTTTCCACGTCAGGTGTAGGATGATTGTAAAAGTTTGTGCCGTAGTTGTAGGAGTCACTGTTAAAGCGCATTTTCCACAATCCGGCTCGTGGAAAACCGATGACATACCCATCGCGGTTTTGATTCGTCAAATTCACCACCACGACAACGCTATCATGTGGCCCTAGTACATCCCATCGATGGAAAGCGATGAGCTTGGCCTCATGGTCAACATGATAGATCTGGCAGCTTTGTCCGCACAGCCCTCGCGTCTTGCCCGATAGATTGCGACGCAGGGCGATCAGATCCCGGTACATCCCGAGAATGCCGTGTTCGTCCTCAACTCGGGACCAATCGATGGGATCTTTATCCTGGAACCAGCGATCTTCGAGCAACTCCTGGCCTTGAAAAAGCATCGGGATGCCGGGAGAAGTCAGAACAAGTGCAGCGCCCAGGGTGGAGCGTTTCTTAGAAAACCAGCTATCCACTCTTCCCGGCCAGATCTCTTCCGGCACGCGGGCTCGACCATTGGCAACCTCGTCGTGCGACTCGGTAAAGATAACCCGGCGAAAGACATCTTCATCGTACTGAAATCCGATAGCTTTCGAGACTGCATCTGCATCACGTAATCCATCATCAAGAGCGATGATGGATTGCCGAACCGGCTTTTTCCGCCTACAACCTACCATAGAAAACGGACCAGTTCATTGTAAAGGGGGCAGGCCAATCTCCCCCTTTACTACAAAGTTCCCTGACAGACAATCAAATCCCTCGTTAAGCTATGTCAAAGGAAGTCTACTTCTTGATCCTTGTAAACTTTGCTCCCTTCAGGGAGAGATCCACCATGAGTCCCTTTGCATCAAAAACAAAGCCCACGATAGGGTCCCTGAACGTTGTAGTGTCGAGACGCTTTCCTCCCCCGACGTCAATAAGAGCTACATTGGCGTCTACCCCAACTTCCCAGCCATGGACCTTCTGGAAACCTTTTAGTGCATCCTCGGTCATGAACGCTATGAGAATATCTATCCTTTCTGCTCCGAAGGTAAACCCGTAGGACCCGGCAATCAGGTTGTAGTAGGCTTGCGTCTTACCCCCCACTCTCAGGGCGCCTTCTCCATATTGGCCCCCTACAAAAAACCCTGCCTTGGTTACGTTCGGCATCACCAGCACTGCCTTGGCTTGGGCCAAGAACTCCTTGGCGCCATCCACCTGTTTGTAAAAACGGTTTATCGCCTCATTCACGCTCGTATTGACCTCGTTCGCCGTGGCGGCTTCAGCACAATTTGCCAGTATAACAAATGCCATAAAGAGTGCGAACATTACCGACAACATCCCAATAAAATGCATTTTTTGTTTCATAATAGAACCTCCCTGTTTATTTCTGGATACATGTAAGTCTCCAGTCTATCGAGCCAGCATCAAAATCACGAAAATAATCAAAATAGTTACAGCTTATCGCTCCCCTTTTCGGTTTATCCGTGAACGTAGCGTTGGGCGGATACGTTCAGAGTCCCTGCCTTATTTGAACCTTGTGGCCGCGCTTTGGAAGGCGCTATTGACTTCAGTCCAGACATTTTCTGCACCTGTCTTGAGGTTCTCCCATGCATCATCGCCGGCGGTTCGCAACTCCTGCAATTTCATTTTGGCTGTATCTTGCTTGCCATGCAAGGTTTCGATTATTTTGTAGTATTCAATCTTCACCTCGGCCTTGGCTTTGTCAGCTTTGGCGTTAAGCAGAGCAATCTCGGCGCTCCATCCCTTCAACTGGGCATCAAATTTTTCTTCGTATGCTTTTCGTTTATCCGTCATGGCAAACTCCTCGTGGTTGTTTTTATGCCATCCTACTTTTTGTGTTCTCCCTCCCCTCCTTCAGGTTTTCCTTGAGGCTGGGAGTGTTGCTGCTGCTGAACTTTCCNCTGAGGTTGCTGTCCTGACTGCTGAATTTTCTCCGGAGGTTGTTGTCTTTGCTGCTGAATTTTCTGCGGAGGTTGTTGTCTTGGTTGTTGAACTTTCTCAGGTGTTTGTTGCCTTGGCTGCTGAACCTGAGGCTGTCTTTGTTGTTGTCGTCTCTCTTGCTGATGTTGCTGAACCTCAGGCCTCTGTTGATATTGCTGTTGCCTTTGCTGTCTCAGCTCCTGTCTCTGCTGTTGTGGTCGAGGTTGATAGTTCTGGACACCCCACTTCTGTTCCCTTTCCCAATGTCGATTGTTATGCCACGTCTGCCAGTTCCGTTGAAGTCGTTGGTGATCAATCCGTTCATAGTGCCACGGGTGCCCGTACCAATTACGGTTGCTGTAGTATCCTCTCCAGCCTGGGTCTACATCATAATAAAAACTTGGAACGTTGCTATAATAACCCCAGCCCCGGTTATAATACCGTGAGCGATACCAACCACCCTGCCATGGACGCCACCACCAGCCATTCCAGAAAAACAAGTCTACATCTATCCCAGGAACAACGTAAACATTGGGCGTATCAGGTATCACTATCACAGCCGGNGGTTCNGCAAATACGACGGGTGGCGGTAGACCAATACTGACGCTTATACCTACCTGTGCCATGGTTGGAATAGGAACNACNATTACCAACGCCAAAAGCATTGTTGCAAAAAGTACCCTTTTCATTTTGTTGCCTCCTTTGCGCATCACTATTTTGTCTCTTATCAACTTTTCTTCATTCCCATAACCAGCAGAACGATACCGCCCACGATTGCAATAGCCCCCACAATGGGCGCTAGCGGAATCGTTTTGGTTTTCTCAGCCGTCACCTGGATTGGGCCAAGATCGACGACTTTCTCTCTGGTGGTATAGGTGATGCCCTGGTAAGCGAGTGCCCCGATTCCCAAGGCGATCATTATGATCGCAATTATGATTGTTGGTTTCATAGAACCTCCTGTTTTCATAAGTTTTCAAGAAACAAAGGAACTTGATTAACTACCCTCGTCGCCCCTGAATGAAGCCGACTACCACAACGATAATGGCAATCACGAGCAGGGCATGGATTACTCCGCCCATCGTGTAACTGGTCACCAACCCCAGCAGCCACAGAACTATCAGTATTACAGCAATCGTCCATAACATGTGATCCTCCTTTCAAATAGATTCACCGGCCTGCCGGTAGAATCTATTTAGGCTACTTCATGAGCCGTTCACTACTTCCCCAGGACCTTCTTGACCTGACCGATCTTTTCCTGCACTTTGCCAGCTATTTTTTCGGTTTTGCCTTTGGCCTCCAATTTGGGATTATCGGTAATTTTCCCGGCCATCTCCTTGACCTTACCCTTCGCTTCGTGAAAGGTGCCTTCTGCCTTGTCCCTAATGCTTGATTTCATGGTATTCCTCCTTTTTTTATTAATTTAGGCACATCCAAATACTGATATACCCCTCATGCCGATAGACTTTGTTGTTTTTAGCTTCCTCTTCCAAAGATAGAGCGCCCGTCCACCATAGGTTCACCCTCATCATCTCAACCCCTACTGACGGTCTCGATGCCCATTGTTCTGCTCACCAACTGAGTGTCTTCTCTGCCCCAAGGCAAGATACAGATAAAGACCAGGGATTACCAATACCGCCAGAGCAGAAAGTGTAGGCGCCTCATGCAGGCCGAGTGCATTTGCAACTGAAGAGAGTAAGTGGTCAGCAGTATCAATGGCAAACTGGGTAGTCATCAGCACAGAGAAGGCAGCGGAAAGAGATGTTGCGATAACAAAGATTAGTCTCATTTTGTTCGTCATCTCATACCCCCATTCGCGGGAAAACCAATTTGCAATCCTGACCTACTATAAGAAATAGAGCCAGGGATAGCCTTACAAGACGCCCTTAAATGTTTACGTTGTTCAGTTGTGATCGTAATGTTATTACCTCTGCTATTTACGATACAACAGACATTCACTCCTGTCTGTCGCAGAACCGACAATTATTTTGTAGCGCTTTTGTGTACGAGCGTGTCGTCTTTTTTGCTACAGGGATTGGACCGGTAACTGGAAGCAAGGTTTGCCGGAGACGAAATCTTCAAGATCAATATGCCCTGCTGCTATTTTCCGCACCAGTCCACGCTTAACTATCGACAGCAATTACGTTGGAAAGATTGCACTTGAGTGTGTAACGAAAAAACAATGGTTCAGAAAGCACCGTTGCATCTACAATAAGCTACGTTCAACAGCTTACTCTATGTGTGATTTAGCTGTTTTGATAGCGAGGTCTCTATCCTTGGTAAAGAACTTCCACTCCATTTCTGACGAGTGAATTCCAGCCTCCTTGTATTGACCTCTACAATAATACCAATGTCCAAAGCGCTCGACAGTAGAAAACGGATGATTGCCTTCACAGAAGATTCCGCATGGATTAATCTCCTTGAAAAAAATTGTTTCCTCGGGGGCTTCGTCATAAACCAGGTCATCAGGCAATACGACGTGAGACATATCAAAGCCCTCTGCTTCCTTTACATCTAACCAGTCTGATATTTTCATGTATCCTCTTCTCCTTTTGTGTCGGTCATATAACGTTTTATCCAGCCAGACACTCATGACCAAACACTCTGCTCATGAAAACACACGGAAACTTTTGTTTGGTTTTGATAAGACCTTTTCCGTGATTCTGAAGTATAAAAATAACACACTTGTGAGTCAATATAGTAACTGGACACTGATTACCACTTAAAGGGATGGATATCTGCTCAAATTGCTGGAGGCTCTCATTCATGAAGGCATAAAGAACATGGTCTGTTTTTATCGCTGGACTCTCTTAAAGTCGATGAACCCTCGGTCAACATCCGTGTGAATCAATTGCACGCGAATCCTGTGGCCCACGTCAACCCCCTCAAAGCCATGCATCAACCTCCCTTCGACAGGCACATCAAAAAGGCGAACCCAGGTACCTTTGGGTGCCGCACCGGTGACGATGGCATCGAACCGTTCCCCGATCCGTGATTCCAGAAGCAGTGCTGCTGCAGATTTTTCAACCTGTCGTTCGACCTTTTTTGCTTCATCCTCTGCCTCAGTACAGTGCTTGGCGAGTGTTTCAAGGTTGTCCATGGCATACGGTGGCGTTTGCTGCCTCATTGCAGATTTGAGCATCCTCTGGGTGATGAGATCAGGGTACCGGCGGTTCGGTGCTGTGGAGTGGGTATAGTCCCTGACTGCGAGACCAAAGTGACCCGGGGTATGGGTATCTCCAGGAAGCTCTGCAACGTATTCGCCAGGCCCCAAAAGCTTGATAATTGCAAGCGAGAGATCAGGGAATCGAAGCGGATCGGCTCCTTTCTCCTTCATGAGGAACGTCTCTAATCCTTCTGGATCAGGTGTATCTGAAAGATCAAACCCATGCTCCCTGGCGAGTTCAACAATACGCGCCCACCGTTTCGGCGTTCGAACCACACGGCGCAGGGATGGAACTTTTTTTGATGAAAGGTACCGAGCGGTTACACCGTTCGCTGCAATCATGAAGTCCTCAATAAGATCTTTTGCGCGGTTCCGTTTTTCCTCGTTGAGTTCACGGATTGAATCACCATCAAAGACGGGTCTTGCCTCAACGGTTTCAAAGTCAAGGGCCCCGTGAACATGCCGGAATGCCTTCATGCTTTGTGCTACCCTGTCCTGTATACGGAGATTCTCGCCAAGTCCGGTAACGGCTGCAACAGCCTCAGGAACAACTCCCCCTTCAAGCCATGCTGCAACACTGTTGTATGAGAGCTTTGCATGATTGTGGACATGTGCCCTGAAGATATCGGAGTCCTTTACGGAGCCGTCAGCACTAACCATCATTTCAATGACAACTGCCAATCGATCTTCCTTGAAGTTGAGAGATGTGAGGTTTGTAGATAGCTTGTCAGGAAGCATGGAAAATATTGTGGCAGCAGTATACACGGAGGTCGTGTTGTGGCGGGCATGATCATCAATGGCTGAGCCGTTCCTGACGAGAGCATCAACGTCAGCCACAGCAATCATTATCTTGACTGTACCTCCTGGCAACACCTCAGCGACAGTAAGTTGATCCAAGTCAAGGGAATCATCGTTGTCAATGGAGGCCCAAAGAATATCTCTGAGGTCGCGAGGCAGTCCATCATCAGCTACTGCAGGCGCTTCAATCGTGGCGAGTTCAGCGAGTGCCTCAGCAGAGAAATCGGGGAGTAGCCCTCTCTCAAGCATCACCCTGTGTGCGATATTCTGCAGTATGGTCCGGTGATGTTTCTCGGTTTTAGTCATGGGGTATACCTCGCAATCAGTTTTTATTTCCTAATGGACCATATGTTTCGTTGTTCAACTATAAATAGCTCTCGATGCAATACTTCCAATTTTACGGCATACCATAAGTACCAAGACCACTATGCATTAAGAAACAAATGCATGCGTTGTTGCTTAGTCAGCGCCGGTATCCACCGGAATCAGAATCTCGTTCCGCCGCAAGAACCACGGGGTAAAAGGGGCGTTGTATCGGGCCCATATGGGATCGCCCACAATGGTATGGCCCTTTTCGTTAATCCACGATTCCAGTTCCAACTTGTATCGAAGGTAGCCCTTCTCGTTCCAGAAACCGGAGTAGCGCACTGCGGCTATCCGGCGAGCTGGAACCTGACGCAACGTGACCTTTGGGTCCTCTGGCTCTGGAAGTGTTTCCAGAGTGTACGAGGCCGGCATCATGAAGCTTACAGCCCAGCTTTCCTGAACACGCTGCTGTCCTACAGGAGCCGTCATCTTAATCTTCTCCCCCTTTGGCTCTTGGGATACGGGAGCCGTCATCGCCAGTTTTTCACGCGACCGGTTATCACCCGAGATGTAGCCAAAGAGAACGTTGAATGCCTTGTTTCCAGCCTCTTCAAAGTCTCCTTCCACGACGGTTTCGGCGAGGATGTGCGGTGCATAATCGCGGATCTCGAACTTGTTGTCTTTTTTCACCACTTTGTACGTAGCCTCTTCGATCGCCATGGCATCAATCGCTCCAATGATTATGACTGCTGCTGCAAGTATGATTCGGATTGAACGTTTCATGAACACCTCCTTTAATCATTTAAATACATATTCGCCGAACTGAAATGTTCTGGCAGAACGTTGCAAAAAAAAGCACTATTTGTCGTACTGATCACCAATAATCAAATGAAAGAGCTCATAAATACTCGTAACAGCAGGTCAGCACCGAGCACTCAGGGAAGCATTGGAAATTCGTTTCGCACCATCCGCGCCATGCTCTTGGTAGGCAATATGGCGCTGACTCTCAACTGTTCTCCATGCTTGCATCCCCACAACTGCAGCAGTCATGATGGCTGCCGTTGCCCATCCGAAATCCATAGGCTTAGGGATATATCCCTACCGTCGTCTACTCCAAGAGTAACCGCCGCCCCCGCCGAACAACAGGAACAACACGACGATAATAATGATAAGCGTTGTAGTACTCATGGTAATTTTCTCCCTTTATTGTAATGTTACTACCTCTGTAATTATCATACAGCAGACACTCTCTTCTGTCTATCACAGAACCAACAGTTGTTTTGTAGCGCTTTTGTGCACGAAGGTGTCGTCTTTTTTGCTACAGGGATTTGGATCAGCAATATTGTGTTACTTCACGGAAAAGGATTCATAAAAAACTCTCACTGTGTCGTCAGGTTGTGTGTTATGGCATAGTGAATCAGTTCACCGGTTCCCTCTGCGCCGATCTTTTCTAAAATACGAGCCCGGTAGGTTCTTACGGTGTTTGCGCTCAAATGGAGTTCCTCAGCTATTTCCTTCACTGCTTTTCCTTTGCCGATGATAGACAGCACCTGAAGCTCACGATCGGAGAGGTTTTCATGGGGAAGTTTTTCCGTATCTGACTCGAAATCTAGCATCATCTTTTCGGCAAAGGCTGGGCTTATATATTTTTTTCCGGATAAAATTTTCTTTACTGCCTCTAACAGTTCATCCGGTGCGCTTAACTTTGTAAGATAACCCTGTGCGCCATTTTTTATGGCACGGGCCGCATAGGTCTCCTCGGGATACATGCTCAGGACAAGTACGGGTAGTTTTCTTTTCTTTTTCTTAATTTCCTTGAGGACCTCCAGGCCGTTGATGTCGGGGAGGGAAATATCAAGAAGGACGATATCGTAATCATTATTGCCGACCTTGTTCAACAATTCATAGCCTCTGGTGCATACATCAATTGTCACATTATCAAAACCATCCGAAATGATTTCCTTCAGGCCTTTGAGTACGACCGGGTGGTCATCAGTAATGATAATGCGAAGCATTCCTTAATCCCTCCCCTTCGCCTTCTTTGGGCGTGGCTTTGTTGTTGTGCTATTCGTTTCTTTATCTTCACGGAGAGGAATATTTACGATAATGGTTGTTCCTTTCCCTTGAACACCTTTAATTTCGAGGTTTCCCTCCAGGGCATATATCCGTTCACGTATGCCCGTAATTCCGATTGAAGTGGGGTCTACAATCTCCTTTTTTGTAATGCCTCTCCCGTCATCCCTAATCTCCATAGTGAGTCTATCTCTCGTATTCTGTAAGATTATCGTAACACTGTGCGCCCCTGCATGGCGGGCAATGTTGGTAAGGGCTTCCTGGAAGATACGAAACATCTCTGTAGAAATTTCCTTGTTAACCACAGCAAGTTGTGGCGTTGGAATAAACTCGCATGTAATGTTTGTCCTCTTTTCAAAATCCTTTAACACCAATGCTATCACTTCATTGAGGCCAAAATCGTCCAGGGCGGGCGGTCTCAATGCCATCGAAAGTCTTTGCACGGAAAGGATGGCGCTGTCAATAAGCATAACTATTGAGTGCAGTCTTTCTAAAATCAATGCGTTACCTTCGGGCAATCGTCTTTCTATCCAGCGTATATCCATCTTCATACCCGTTAAGGCCTGCCCTAATTCATCGTGGAGTTCCCGAGACAGAAAAGACCTTTCCTGCTCCCTGATTTTTTGTAAATGCTTCGCGAGGTTACGCAGTCGTTCCTGGGATTCCTTCAGTTTTTCTCCAACGATTTTACGTTTCTCGATTTCCCGTTGAAGTGACGTATTTGATGCAACCAACTGGGCAGTCCGTTCTTCAACCTTTTTTTCCAATCCATCATGGGCTTTCTGAAGTTCTTCTTCCATCCTTTTGCGATCGGTGATATCGGTGATAATCCCTACATAACCGAGCCTTTCTCCATGTACGCCTCTTTCAGCTATTGCCCTCCCTATCACCCATTTTATAGTACCGCTCTGCCCCATGAAGCGGAATTCTGATTCAAAAGGCAGGTCCCTTTGTACCGCATGATGCCATTCGCTCAATACCCTTTCTTTATCCGCAGGGTGCAACGCATTTGCCCACCCTTCCCCATATGTCTCGCTGGGCGATAGCCCGGTAATGTCAGACCAGTATTCATTGACGTAAATATACTGCCCTTCACTGTCAGTACGAAATAGCCCCACAGGAGACACCCGCGCTATTGTGTGGAAAAGCTTCTGACTCCTCCGGAGTTCTTTCTCGGCCAGTGTTCTGACGGTGATCTCGCGGATATTGCACTGGATGACCTTATGGTGATTCACCAAATACACGTTGCTGACAAACTCAACATCAATCTCCCGCCCGTCTTTTGTGATGAGCGGTAAATCTTCATAACGGACATACCCTTTATGCTGCAACTCGGCAAGGACAGACTTACTTGCCTCGGTGTTTTTGAAGGCCCCTATCTCCCAGAGTTTCTTTCCAGTCAACTCTTCATGGGTATAGCCCAACATATCAGTCAGGAATGGGTTCACGTCATCTATCTGCCCTGTCTCTTCATTAAGGATCAAGATTCCGTCCTGGGCTGTTTCAAAGAGCCTCCGGTAACGAGTCTCGGAAGCCTGAAGCGCTTCCTCTGTCCTCTTGATACGCACCATTGACTGGATCCGTGCAAGGAGTGCCTTATCGGAAATTGGTTTTACTATGAAACCATCGGCCCCCATATTGAGCCCGTTCGCCTGTTTTTCGGATGAGGTTTCGACGCCCGAGGTGAGGATCACAAAGATGTCCTTGAGGTCCTGGTCTTCCTTGATCTGCCTGCATGTCTCAATACCGGAGATATCGGGGAGCACCACATCCAGCAGGACCACGTCGGGACGATGGGCGCGAGCTGCCTTGAGGCCTTCCCTCGCCGTAGACGCTTCCAGCACTTCGTATCCCGCCCTCCAGAGAACCGTTTTAGTCAGGAGTAGAAGCCCAGGGTCATCATCGATAACGAGTATTTTAATATTGCTACCTATGCTTAGCCCGCCTACTGATTCAGTATATGCAGGAAACTGGGTAGAGTCAATCTTTTTGCAAAAACCTCAGAACTTCGAGAAAACGTGCCACTTTTACCCTGCATGTTCCGGAGGCTCAGAGCATAGCTCTCGCTGGAAACTTCAACAACTGGAATGTGAACTCCCATCCTATGTAGAAGATTGTCAAAAAAATGGGGTAGCACCAGACAGTTCATCTCCAACCGGGGGCATACCAGCATCGTTATGTCGTGGATGGAATGAGGAACAATCAACTGTCTCAGAAACAAGTCCCGAACAAGTTTGTCACCTTCAATGATGTTGTAGCGATATGAACTGAGGAATAAAGCATTTTTCGACGCTCATCAAAACGTTTGCCGGGTAAGTATTTAACATTCATCTTTTGACCAATATAGTCAAGCTATGCTATTGTAAAGCCATAACAATGATCAAAGATTGGGAACTTATTGATTCAAAGGTAGACCGGGATTACAGGGTATTCAGGATCAAGGTCGATACTTCTGTCTCCCCGAGGACAAATAAGCCAGGGGAGTTCTACGTCATTGATACCAATGACTGGGTTAATGTCATCCCCCTCACTGAGGATGGCGAGGTGGTGATGATCAAGCAATACAGGCATGGATCAAAAAAGATCACCCTCGAAATACCGGGTGGGCTCGTTGATGACGAAAGCCCGGAGAGGGCGGCGTTGAGAGAACTCCTCGAAGAGACAGGTTATCAGGGAAATGGTGTCACATACTTAGGTGCAACAAACCCAAACCCGGCCATTTTCAACAACCTCTGCCACACCTATCTCGTGGAAAACGTGAAAAAGGTTTCCGGTAAAAATCTTGATGATGACGAGGATATCGAGGTGATCCACGTACCCCTCACGGAGGTTCCCGGGTTGATTGCTGACGGTTCGATCGATCATGCACTTGTTATCATAGCGTTTCACTATTTTTTTTCAAAACAACCGCAGCCATAAGCTCAATGGCAAAAGAGAGTATTCCTTACTTTTCCTTCGTGGGCAGATCAAACACCGGCAAGACAACAGTTATTGAACGGCTCATACCTATCCTTGTTGGCAAGGGGCTCAAGGTTGCTGTCATCAAGCATCATCCCCACGATTTCGAGATCGATATACCCGGCAAGGATACGTACCGTTACAAGCAGGCAGGCGCCACGATGAGCATTCTCGCCTCGCCCGGAAAAGTGGCTGTTGTTGAGGACACTGAGACTGAACTCACCCTTGAGGAAATTATTACCCGTTATATCCACGATGTAAATCTGCTTATCGTCGAAGGCTTCAAGAGAGAAGAGATACCTAAAATTGAGGTCTTTCAGCGTAAAGAAGGTGCCGACATGCCGGTGTGCGCGGAAGATAAAAACCTTATTGCCGTCATCACAGACGAATCAATCGATACGCTTTTGCCTGTCTTTTCACGTGATGATGTTGGTGGTGTAGCTGAGTTTATCCTGTCTCGTTTTTTCGGGCAGAAATTTTCTTAAGCTCTTTCACCAGGGCAATGTTCTCGAGGTGCCCTGTTTGCTTCGCAGAAATTTTACCTATGACAGGCCGGTTGAGAAGGTAAATATCGCCGATAAGGTCGAGCACCTTGTGTCTGACGAACTCATCGGGAAAACGTAATGTAGTGTTGATAACCTCTTCTTCGTTGAGAAGGATAACGTTATTTATCCGCCCACCGGAACCAAGGCCCATCTTTGCGAGGCGCTCAAAATCCTTGATGAACCCAAAGGTCCTCGCCGGCGCTATGTTCTTTAAAAAATCATCCTTGTCTCCGGCAAAGTGATATTCCTGGCGCCCGATGGGTGCAGGATGGTCCAGGATATATTCTACTTCAAACCTTGTTGACGGCTCGATGGTAAGGTAACGACCTTCGCCAAGGTTCATTAGGCTTATCTTTGTATCGATTTTAAGGGGTCCTACTCCTTTTTTCTGTTCCACAATCCCTGCCTCTTCCATGTTGCTGCACATCTCAAGCGCCGAACCGTCAAATATGGGTACCTCTTCGCTTACCTTTACCAGGAGATTGGTGATGCCATACATGTGGCACGTGGCAAGGAGATGTTCAATGGTTCGGACCTGGCATTTCTTTCCTTTAACAGATGATGCATATCCCACGGAGAACACGTAGTCAACGTGGGCAGGGATTCGTTCGCCATCAGGTATGTGCTCAAACACAATCCCCGTATCCTCCGGCATGGGAAGGAGGATCATCCCTGTCTTTACCCCGGAATGGAGGCCAACTCCGTAAACGACTACGCTCTTCCCGATGGTCTTCTGTTTATAGGTATCAGCCCCTTTTGAGATACCAACCTTAACATCTTCAGCGACCCCGGTTTTCTTGTCTTCTCCAGCCAATCCACGGGAAATCACCTCAAGCACCTTGTCAATAGACAGGGGCTTCTCGAGAAAATCATAGGCCCCCACCTTCACTGCTTCGACCGCTGTGGAGATTGTTCCGTGACCGGATATGACTATGACGATGGCATCCTTTTCCTTCTCCTTTATCATTTTGAGTATCTGGAGACCATCAAGTTCAGGCATCCAAACATCAAGGAGAACAATCTCAGGCTTGACAGTATCAAAAAGTTTGAGCCCTTCCCTGCCGTCTTTTGCAGTAAAAACCTCAAATCCATCATCCTTTAAAATAGCGGAAAGGCTGTCAAGAATTTGCTTCTCGTCATCGATAATAAGAACCTTGCTCACGGTGATATTCTACCTGAAATGACGGCAATTTACAATTGCTAACGTTCCATTGTGGTATTAGTCTACAACTTATAGCTATGGGCTGATAGCTTATCTGTCCTTCCTCCTCATCAGTTTTTCCTCATTTACCCATTCACTCATCACCCCATCTCCTCTTTTCGTCGTTATATTGCATTTATTTTTTTTATGCTATACTATTGCCGTAATTCATAAAAATACGGAGGTCAACAACACTTTAATTTGGAAGAAAAAACTGAAGAAGGTTATTTAAAGTTATCCTTCGATGATATCAACGTAGCACGAAACCTTTTTGGCCCGCGCGACGAAAATATAAAACACATCAAGAAATATTTTAACATCAGAGCAAGCATCCGTGGGAATCACCTTACCATCATGGGTAACAAAAAGGACATTGAGAATACAAGCAGGGTAATCAACGAACTCCACGGGATCGTCAAAAAAGGTCTCGCCATAAACCCTTCCGATATTGACCACGCGGTGCAATACCTTTCTCACACGCAGGGGGGTATGGAGGAACTCCACAAAGACCAGATCTACATAATGCCTTCAAGGAAGGTTATAACGCCGAAATCGAAAAATCAGAAACTTTACATTGATGCAATCAAGAAACATGACATGGTAATCGGCATAGGGCCTGCCGGAACAGGGAAGACCTACCTTGCCATGGCCATGGCCCTTTCATCCTATTTCAAGAAAGAGGTCTCGCGGATCGTCCTCACAAGGCCTGCTATAGAGGCTGGAGAAAAACTCGGGTATCTCCCCGGCACCATGTATGAGAAGGTAAACCCCTATCTGCGGCCGCTCTATGACGCCCTCTATGACATGGTAGACATGGACAGGGCAACCCGGCTCATGGAGAAAGGGGTAATCGAAATAGCTCCATTGGCCTTTATGCGAGGTCGTACCCTCAATGACGCCTTCATAATCCTGGATGAAGCGCAGAATACTGCATCGGAGCAGATGAAGATGTTTCTCACAAGGCTCGGTTTTTCTTCAAAAACCGTTATTACCGGCGATATTACCCAGATTGACCTGCCCGATAAGAAGACAAGCGGCCTCGTGGAGGTCCAGGCAATCCTGAAAGGGATCAAGGGTATCCGCTTTATTTACTTTTCTGATAAAGACGTGGTAAGACATCCCCTTGTTCAAAAGATCATTAGGGCTTACGAGTCTCGAAAAACAGCCCTGGAGGATACAAGAAATGCAGAACGGAAAGGCTAAACCTCCATCGTATCTGAATTACCGCAGGCTTCTTGTCCTCCTTTTACTCTCCCTCCTTCTCTCCCTCATTGTCAGCATCAAAGACCCCTTTAAGCTGTCTGAATACCAGTATGGCGACATAGCACGGAAAAACATAAAATCTCCTTCAGATATCTACTTGCCCGATAAAGACATCACCATGAAAAAGGGTGAGATTATAGCAAGAGAGGGCGATAGGATAACCGATGAGCACCTCGGGAAGCTCTCCCTTTTAAAAGTCAGGGAAAGCACGGCAGCTTTTTCCGTGAAGAATTCCCTATTCATCTTTCTTTTGCTTTTCTTCTCCCTCACGCTGATCTACGAATATGCAGACAGGAATATTAAAAAGTTCACCCTTACAGAAAAAGATCTCAACTTTGCTGCTGTTTTCACCATATTCAGCGCTCTTCTTGTTAAGGCATCCACATTGATCTTTGAACATTTCACCCCGAATTATGCCCCCCATCTGATGTATATTGTGCCCATTTTCTGCTATGGCATCATCATGAGGATCGTTCTCTTTTCTGAAGCTGCAATCATATTCTCCATAATTTTCTCTATCATCATGGGTTTCATGTTTGAAAACAACTTCCCTGTTCTTCTCTACACACTCCTTGGAAACATCCTTGCATCCTATTTCTCAGGAAAGTGCGAAAACAGGAACACCGTGCTCAAAGCCGGCCTCTATACGGCCTCAGTCATGGCGCTGATAGTAATACTTTTTGATGCGCTCCTGGGAAATTCCCTCTTAAATGCCCCTGCGAAGGTGGCCTTCGTCATATTCAATGGTGTAGGCAGCAGCTTCATAGCCCTCGGCCTCCTTCCCGTCATCGAAAATGTTTTTAGCTACACCACTGACATCAAGCTTCTTGAGTTGGCAAATCTTGAACACCCCCTCCTTGAGGAAATGATGATGAATGCTCCGGGAACCTACCACCACAGCATTCTCGTTGGGAATCTTTCAAAGGCAGCATCGGATAGTATTGGCGCACACCCCCTCCTGGCAAGGGTTTCATCGTACTACCATGACATTGGAAAGCTGAAAATGCCTCATTACTTTATCGAGAACAGGACGGGTAACGACGATGTCCACAAGGCGCTTACACCCAACATGAGCGCCCTCATTATCCTTTCTCACGTCAAGGAAGGTATTGAGATGGCACGCCATTACCGGCTCGGGAGAAAGATCACTGAAATGATCGGACAGCATCATGGGACAAGCCTAGTGAGCTATTTTTATAACCGCGCCAAAGAGCTTGAAGATCCCAAGCTGCATGTAATCGAGGAGAAGGATTTCAGATATGCCGGGCCTAANCCGCAGACAAAGGAAGCAGGCATAATCATGCTGGCAGATTCCGTTGAGGCAGCTTCCCGCATTCTTGACGATCCCACACCAAAAAGAATAGAGACCCACGTTCAGGAGATCATTGAAAAAATATTTCTCGATGGCCAGCTCGACGAGTGCGAGCTCACGCTCAAAGACCTCCATGCAATACAGAAGAGCTTTATCACTATACTTATAGGCATATTCCATCACAGGATCGAGTATCCGGAAAGGACCCTCCATGAAGGTGCTGATAAAAGAATCACCAAGATTGCCGGGGACGGGCAAAAAAACGGTCAAAAGGATCACCGAAGATTTATTAACATCTTTAAAGCTACAGGATAGGGATCTCAGTATCCTCTTTGTGGATAACAAAAAAATCAGGGACCTTAACAAGCAGTTTTTTGATCGGGACTATCCCACAAATGTTATATCCTTTTCCTACATGGACGGGCTGTCGTCTGAAATCATGGGAGACATTGTGATCTCCCTTGAAAAGGCCCGTGAGGAAGGGGAATTTTTATCAATCCCTTTCCATGAACGGCTTTTCGCCCTTATTGTTCATGGCATAGTACACATCCTTGGCTTCGACCATGTAAACGACAAAAAAGAGGCCCGGAGAATGCGATACCGGGAAAAAAAGCTACTCGCCTTCGTCACCTCCCACCCCCTCTAC
>Ga0031656_10000265_pt1 | contig 16803 bp, 31 predicted proteins | sample FrelakmetDIP11DI_FD_55080 | JGI IMG/M metagenome (GOLD analysis project Ga0031656, IMG submission 55080) | Freshwater lake sediment microbial communities from the University of Notre Dame, USA, for methane emissions studies - DIP11 DI | ecosystem: Environmental > Aquatic > Freshwater > Lake >... | reverse complement strand
GAGATTGAAGCCCAGCACCATGAAGTTGCAACCGGAGGCCAGGCTGAAATCGACATGCGCTTCTCCCCCATGGTGAATATGGCGGACAAGTTGATGATGTACAAATATATCATTAAAAACGTCGCGGTACGGAACGGAAAGACCGTAACGATGATGCCGAAGCCGTTGTTCGGCGATAACGGCTCAGGCATGCACACTCATCAGAGCCTCTGGAAAGGCGGCAAGCCGCTCTTTGCCGGAAACGGATACGCGGGATTATCTGAAATGGCCCTCTATTACATAGGGGGAATACTGAAGCACGCCGCAGCACTGGCAGCATTGGTTGCGCCGACCACAAATTCTTATAAAAGGCTTGTGCCCGGATACGAGGCTCCGATTAACCTTGCGTATTCCAGCAGAAACAGGTCAGCGGCAATCCGCATCCCGATGTATTCGCCGAGCCCAAAGGCCAAGAGGGTGGAAGTGAGATTCCCCGATCCGTCGTGTAACCCCTATCTTGCGTTCGCGGCAATGCTCATGGCAGGACTTGACGGCATCGAGAACAAGATCGATCCGGGAGAACCCCTGGATAAAGATATTTATGATCTCGGTCCCGAGGAGCTTGCCAAGGTCCCGAGTCTCCCGGGCTCTCTCGAAGACGCCCTTGACTGTCTTGAGAAAGACCATGATTTTCTGAAGAAGGGCGATGTCTTTACCGAGGATGTTATCGAGACGTGGATCAACTACAAGAGAGTCAGGGAAGTTGACGCCCTGAGGCTCAGACCTCATCCATACGAGTTCTTCCTGTATTACGACATTTAATTCAAACACACCTTCCGAAATAAAAAGGGGCCAGGCTTTAAGCCCGCCCCTTTTTTCTTTGCGGGCCCTCACAATAGTCTTGCAGCCGTTATTATGTTATGATGAAAGAGAAAAAGCGGGCAGGAGGAAGCAGCGTGGATAATCTCACCGGTAAAGTCGTTGTTGTTGAAACACAGGAGACGACATATACAGGTAGACTCATTGAGATAGGAGAAGAAGAGGTGCACCTTGAAACGGAAATGGGCTGGATCGTTATTCCCATGGAAAGGGTCGCCCTCATCAGAGAAAAAGAGGACTAATCTCAGGATAATCGTACAGCGAGGGGAGTCACAACCGAAGATCACCTGCTACTGATTGTACTTTTTCTCCCAGTCCCATGCAGTTCTGATGATGTACTCAAGGTTATCGTGCTGCGGCCCCCATTGAAGTTCTTGCCTGAGCTTTGATGAATCTGCAATAAGTGCCGGTGGATCTCCGGGCCTCCTGTCTGTGGCTATCACAGGGAAATGCACACCGGTTACACGCTTTACCTCATCGACCACTTCTTTCACAGAGTAGCCGTGTCCGTAGCCGCAGTTATAGATCCTGCTATCGCCGCCTGACACCAGATATTCGAGGGCAAGCACGTGGGCATTCGAAAGGTCATCAACATGGATATAATCTCTGATGCAGGTGCCGTCAGGTGTGGGATAGTCAGTCCCATAAATATCAAGATGGTCTCTTATGCCGAGCGCCGTTCTTAACGACACCGTAATAAGATGTGTGGCGTCTTTCCGCGCCTGTCCGATCCTCGACATCGGATCAGCCCCAGCTACGTTAAAGTATCTGAGCGCGATATAGCGCAAATCATCGGAGGCGCTGACATCTTTTAACACCTGCTCAACCATTACCTTTGAAGCCCCGTACGGATTTATCGGAAGTAAAGGACTTTCCTCGGTAACGGGGATTTTTTCGGGGATACCGTAGACCGCTGCCGTTGAAGAAAAAAGAAACTTTTTCACGCCGTGTTTCAGGCACGTCCTGATCAGCGTCAGGGCATTAATAAAATTATTCTGGTAGTATTTCAGTGGTTCGCGTATCGATTCGTCAACAACAATAAAGGCAGCCATATGGATGACGGCATCAAATTTCTCTTCGGCAAAAACAGCATCGAGGTATTCTTTATCGCCGAGATCCCCCTTAACAAGTCTGCCGGAGAGGAGCGCCCAATCATGACCGTATGAGAGGTTGTCGTATACAACAATATCATGCTTTTTCTCACCGAGGGTCTTGACGATATGGCTTCCGATGTAGCCCGCGCCACCTGTAACGAGCACCTTCATGGCTTAATGCCTTGCCCTGCTGAATAAGCCTTCACTTCACATCCTTGGGGTAGCCGCACCCTTTAGGGTGCGCGTTGTTAAGAATTCCAACCCCTGAGATTTTCATTCGCAGGCTAAAGCCTGCGGCTACGAAATAATAATAAATCCCTTTGGCAAAATAAAAAATGAGAAGCAATACGTTTACACTTCTCATTTCTATTCTGACGATCCGGATTTAGCTTTACGATGCGGGTTCTTTTTTCTCTGCCTTTTTCACTCTGACTTTCCTCAAATCCTCATAATCGACAAACTCCAGCACCGCCATCGGGGCCGAGTCGTTGACCCTGTTCCGCGTATGGACGATTCTCAGATAGCCACCGTTCCTGCCTGAAAACCGGGGGGCTATTTCGCTAAAAAGCCTGGATACCGCCATCCTGTTGGAAATGTATGATAAGGCAAGCCGCTTGGAATGCAGATCTCCCCTAATGCCGAGCGTTATAATTTTTTCAGCAAGCTTCTTTGTCTCTTTCGCCTTTGCAACGGTCGTTTCAATCCGTTCGTGCTCGAGGAGAGACGTTATGAGAATCTTTAAGAGCGCCTTCCTCTGATTGGCGGGCCTTCCGAATAATCTTCCGTCAACTCTGTGTCGCATCTTGTACCATACCTCCGCTCTGCAGCACCGTTTCCTTGTTGAGAGCCTCGAGATCGACCCTCATGCCGAGACGAAGCCCCATGCCGTGCAATATTTCCTTTATCTCGTTGAGGGACTTGCGCCCGAAGTTCTTTGTCCTCAGCATCTCCTGTTCGCTCTTCTGCACAAGATCGCCAATAGTCTTGATGTTTGCATTCTTCAGACAATTGTACGACCGAACGGAAAGTTCAAGCTCTTCGACGCTTTTCAGGAGATTGCTGTTGAAGATCGGCTCCTCATTTATTGAATCGTTTGAATCGTCCTGTTCCCATGCTATATTCTCTTCGTCATCTTCTTCCTCTTCCAGGACAAAGAGTTTCATATGTTCGATAACGACCGATGCGGCCTGCGAAACGGCCCTTTCAGGGGTTAGGCTGCCGTCAGTCCATATCTCCATGACAAGCCTGTCGTAATCTGTCGATCTCCCGACCCTTGCTTTTTCAACAATAAAATTTACCCGCACGACAGGCGTAAAAACAGAATCCACCGCTATCATGTTGAGTGGGAGGTCCTCCTCTTTGTTCAACTCGGCTGCTACGTATCCTTTCCCTTTTCTCAGATACATTTCGACTTCAAAGGAGGAGTCTTTGTCCAGAGTGGCAATGACCTGTTCAGGGTTGAGTATCTCAAACGCTGAATCCTTTTGTATGTCCTCGCCTGTGACGGTCTTCGGCCCCTTTACCTTTATTGTTGCCGTCTTCCTTCCGCTCGCATAGAGTTTAAATCTGAGCTTCTTAATATTGAGAACGATATCAACAACGTCTTCTTTAACGCCCTTGATCGTCGAAAACTCGTGGAGCGCTCCCGGTATCTTTACAGCGGTCACTGCCGCTCCCTCAATAGAGGAAAGCAGCACCCTTCTCAGGGCATTTCCCAAAGTGGTGCCAAAACCACGCTCCAGGGGTTCAGCGATCAGCTTTCCGTATTTATCTGTTATGGTTTCTTCGTCAAACCGTATCATTTCAGGGAGCTGAAAGCCTGTTTTCTTTAGGTCCATAAGGCCTCCTCACATTCATTCCAATAGCTGGACAGCGAATCACAAAAAAAACATACATGTGCGTACGTCTGCGCCCGGAATCCGGCTATCATTGTCGTTTTTGTATATATTCTGTTTTTCACAAGCAAAAAAATTCGTTTTATTTGGAATAGAGTTCTACTATCAGCTGTTCCTGAACAGGAAGTTGCATTTCGTCGCGAGAGGGAATATGTGAAACCTTCCCCTTATAATTCGCGCTATCAATCTCGACCCATCCCGGAATGCCCCTGTGTTCGCTCTTCGAAAGACTTTCTCCTATTTCAGGCATCCCCCTGCTGGCTTGTCTGATTTCGACAAGGTCGCCGGCCTTCGTTGCAAAGGAGGGAAGGTTGACCTCTCTGGCGTTTACAATGACATGACCGTGCTTGATAAGCTGTCTCGCTCTCCGCCGGTTGGGCGCAAAGCCCATGCGAAACACCATAGAATCAAGACGGCTCTCTATGAGTTGCAGGAGAACTTCACCCGTAATGCCCTTCTTCCTTTCAGCCTCGTGAAAATATTTTCTGAATTGCCTTTCCAGGAGTCCGAACATCTTTCGTACTTTCTGCTTTTCCCTGAGTTGTATCCCGTAGTCGGACAATTTCTTGAACCCCTGCCCGTGTTGTCCGGGCGGGTATTTTCTCCGTTCAATGGCACATTTCTCCGTATAGCATCTGTCACCTTTAAGAAAGAGCTTCTCCCCCTCCCTCCGGCAAATCCTGCATAATGCACCGATATATCTCGCCACGTTACACCCTCCTCCTCTTTGGTGGCCTGCAGCCGTTGTGGGGGACGGGAGTCACATCCTTGATCAGGTTGACCTCCAGTCCGGCAGCCTGGAGTGCGCGTATCGCAGACTCCCGGCCTGAACCCGGTCCTTTTACGAAGATATCGACCTGCTTCATGCCGAAATCCATCGCCTTCTTCGCCGCCGCCGTAGCCGCTATCTGCGCGGCGTACGGAGTTCCCTTCCGCGACCCCTTAAATCCGAGGTTGCCTGAACTGGCCCAGGTAATGACGTCCCCGTTCGGATCGGTAATGGTCACAATCGTATTATTGAACGTCGCCTGGATGTGGGCAGCCCCGTAAGTAATATTTCTTTTGTCTTTCTTAACGCCTTTTTTCCTTTGTGCCATATGTTATGCCTCTTTCTTTTTCCCCATGACCGCTTTTCTCGGACCCTTCCTGGTCCGCGCATTTGTCTTCGTTCTCTGCCCCCTCAAAGGGAGTCCCAGCCGGTGTCTCATCCCCCGGTAACTGCCAATATCGACGAGTCTCTTGACACTCAGAGAAATGTCGCGCCTGAGATCACCCTCGACCCGGTAATCTCTCTCGAGCACCACCCTGATTTTCACGATCTCTTCATTCGAAAGATCCTTCACCCTCGTATTGGGGTTTATCTGTGTTTCAGTCAATATCTTCTGAGACAATGTTCTTCCGATACCGAAGATCCTTGTCAACCCAATCTCAACCCGCTCATTTTTTGGTAAATCAACTCCGGCTATTCTCGCCACTGTATCCCCCCTTCACCTGGACTGGAGTGTTGTATGTCTCATGCTGTTACTCATCATGATAAACCGCTGACGGTTTTACCCCTGCCTCTGTTTATGCCTCAGGTTTTCGCATATAACCCTGACAACGCCTTTCCTTTTGATAATCTTGCATTTTGCACATATAGGCCTGACTGAAGAACGGACTTTCATGATATCCCCTTTTCACATGCTACTTGAAACGATATGTTATTCTCCCCTTCGTAAGGTCATACGGCGAAAGCTCGACGGTGACCCTGTCGCCGGGAAGTATCTTTATAAAATGCATCCTCATTTTCCCCGAAACGTATGCAAGTATGACCTGCCCGTTTTCAAGTTCGACTTTAAACATTGCATTGGGAAGCGTATCGATAATCTTCCCTTCTACTTCAATATTATCCTCTTTGGGCATTAGCTGAATATTGTACCTTTTTAATAAATTTTAGTCAATATCTTCGGTTCATCCGATGTCACAAGGATGGTATGCTCAAAATGGGCNGACAGTTTTCCGTCGAGGGTCACCGCTGTCCATCCGTCCTCCAGAATAGCGGCCTCATGGCCGCCCTCNTTCACCATTGGCTCTATCGCTAATNTCATGCCGGGCTGGAGTCTCGGGCCACTACCCGGTCTTCCAAAATTTGGGATTTGCGGGTCTTCATGCAGCTCGCGGCCGATGCCATGACCGACAAAGGCACGCACAACCGAAAATCCATTTGACTCAACATGGGCTTGAATCGAATGCGAGATGTCAGACACCCTGTTAGCGGGCTTTGCATTCTCTATCCCCTTGTACAGGGACTCCTCGGTCACCCTGAGCAGTCGTTCCGTCTCCNCGTGTACTTTGCCGACAGGGAACGTATAGGCGCCGTCTCCGTAAAAACCGTCTTTGTAAACACCGACATCAACTCCCAGGATGTCCCCTTCCTCCAGTGCCCTGTCTGAAGGAATGCCGTGAATGATCTCATTGTTGACAGAGGCGCAGATACTCGCGGGATATCCTCTGTATCCGTTAAAGGCCGGCAACGCGTTATGCGACCGGATATAATGGTCAGCCTGGCGTTCGATCATTTTGGTGGTAACACCCGGTTTAATCATGTTCTTCAAATAATCAAGCGTTTTCGCCACAATAAGGCACGATTCCGCAATTTTTTCTGTTTCTTNCGGAGATTTCAGGATTATCATCTGTAGAGAGCTGAATTCTGTATGCCATACATTTCTTCAACGATTACCTTTATTTTCTTCCCCGAATTCTTCCCTTTTTGAGAAAACCCTCATACGAACGGGTGATTAAATGGGATTCAATCTGCGAAACAGTATCCAGCGCGACACCGACTGCAATCAGCAGTGAAGTCCCTCCGAAATAAAACGGAACGTTAAATCTCCCGATAAGAATTTCAGGTATTACACAGACAATTCCGAGATAAAGAGCGCCGACAAACGTCAGTCGGGAAAGCACCTTGTAGATATATTCAGATGTCTTTTGCCCTGGCCGTATTCCGGGAATATACCCCCCGTATTTTTTGAGATTATCAGCAATATCAACGGGATTAAAGATGATCGCAGTATAAAAATAGGCGAAGAAGAAAATCATTCCGAGATAGAGCGTCGTATAAAGGACCGTTCCCGGAGAGAGCTGTCTCGAAATCTCCTGCACCCATGGTATCGCGATAAAACCCGCAATTGTTGCAGGGAACATGATAATCGATGACGCGAAGATCGGCGGGATAACGCCTGACGTATTAATCTTGAGCGGCAAATGAGTAGCCTGACCCCCGTAGACTTTCCGGCCGACCACCCTCTTTGCGTACTGAACAGGTATCTTCCGCTGTCCTCTTTCCATATAAATAATCGCGCCGATGATTGCCACCATCATAATAACGAGGAAGATCACAAAAAATATTGAGAGTTCACCGGCCTGGAGCAGTCTGATGGTGCTGATGACCGCAGCGGGAAACCGGGCAACAATACCTGCAAAAATGATCAGCGAGATGCCGTTTCCGATACCCCTTTCCGTAATCTGTTCGCCAAGCCACATGATGAATGCCGTTCCCGAAGTCAGGGTAATCATTGTTATTATTTTAAATGACCATCCGGGGTTCTGGACGAACACCCCTCCTCCCATCCCTTCGAGACCTGCCGCGATGCCAAAAGACTGAATCGCGGCTATGACAACAGTTCCGTATCGTGTATACCGCACAATCTTTTTTCTGCCGGACTCACCCTCTTTTGCGAGCTTTCCGATAGCGGGGATGACGACGGTGAGAAGTTGGAGGATGATCGATGCGCTGATGTACGGCATGATCCCGAGAGCAAAAATGGTGACCTTGGATAAGGCCCCCCCTGAAAACATATCAAAAAAGCCCATGAGCGCTCCGCCCTTTTCCATAAGGAACTTGCTCAACTCCTCTCCGTTGATCCCCGGAGTCGGTATATGTGCGCCTATTCTGTATACCGCAAGGAGGGCGAGTGTAAACAATACCCTGGTTTTCAGCTCGGGTATCTTGAAAATATTTTGGAAACTTGAGAGAATGCCCAACGTCTTATATTACCTCTGCTTTGCCGCCGGCAGCAGAAATCTTTGCTAACGCAGAAGTACTGAAAGCATCAGCCTGTATTGTCAAGGGTCTGCGAAGCTCGCCTTCGCCGAGGATCTTCAGCCCGTCTTGCAACTTCTTTATGATTCCCTGTTCGAAGAGCACCGCGGCTGTTATCGTGTCAACCCCTTCTACCCGGTCAATATCTTTCAGATTCACAGCGGTAAACTCAATCCTGAAGTTGTTCTTGAAGCCGCGCTTCGGAATTCTTCTCTGCAAGGGCATCTGCCCTCCTTCGAATCCTGGGCCTTTCGTGCCGCCCGAGCGGGCCTTTTGTCCTTTATGTCCTTTGCAGGAGGTTTTTCCGTGTCCGGAGCCGATACCCCGCCCCACGCGCTTGCATTTCTTCCTGCTTCCTTCAGCGGGTTTTAACTCCCCTAACTTCATGCTACCTCCTGAGACTCTTCTTCAGCCTTTCCCCTCAGCCTTAAAACCCTAACGGGGTCCTTCAGGTTCGCCAGTCCGTTCAATGCTGCCTTTACCGAATTAAAGGGATTATGACTGCGTAGTGATTTAGCAACAATATTCTGGACGCCGCCCACTTCCAGGATCGCCCTGACAGCGCCTCCTGCAATGAGGCCTGTGCCTTTCACCGCAGGATTTATTACTACGGTACCGGCACCGAACTTCCCAATGATCCTGTGCGGTATTGTCCCTTCTTTAAGCGGAAATTTCAGAAGGGATTTTTTTGCTTGTTCTACCGCCTTCCGTATCGCTTCAGGGACTTCAGCAGCCTTTCCTTTGCCTATTCCGACTGTTCCCTCTCCATCCCCGACGACAACGAGTGCGGTAAAGGAAAAACGCCTGCCGCCTTTCACTACTTTTGCCACCCGATTGATATATACGACCTTATCTTTTAAGTTCAGCCCTTCCGGATCTATCTTCTCCACATGACCTCCATATAACACGTAGCGTTTTCAGCCATCAGCAACAAACCGCAGACAACCGGGAACTAATCAGAATTCAAGCCCTGCTTCCCTGGATGCTTCCGCCAGAGCTTTAACACTGCCGTGATAGCGATAACCGCTCCTGTCAAAAACGATCTTTTTTATCCCCTTGTCAATTGCCCTTTTCCCTATCAGTGCTCCGACGAGTTTTGCCGTTTTGATGTTCCCTTTATGGGATTTTTCACCGCTTAACTCTTTATCCAAACTCGACGCTGTAACAATCGTATGTCCCTTCGTATCATCGATTACCTGGGCATAAATATTGTTAAGGCTTCGATAGACCGATAGCCGTAACCTTTCAGGTGTCCCGAGGACCTTTTTCCTTATACGCGTGTGGCGTCTCCGTATCGCTTCTCTCTTGCGTTCAGCCAACCCAACCTCCTAAAATCAGTTTCTGAAAACAAAACACAAAACTAACGACTATTTCTTGCCCGCTTTACCTACTTTCAGCTTCAGCCTTTCACCGGCGAACCTGATTCCCTTCCCTTTATAGGCATCGGGCGGTCTCAAAGTTCTCAGGCTCGCAGCGACCTGTCCGATCTTCTGCCTGTCTATACCGGTAAGGGTGATCTGTACCTGTTTGGGATCAACAGATGCCTGAATCCCTTCGGGGAGCTGAAATTCGATGGCATGCGAGTAGCCGAGAACCAAAACAATCTTGTCACCCGTAACCTGTGCCTTATAGCCGACTCCTGTGATACTGAGGACTTTCTGATATCCCTGTGAAACCCCGAATACCATATTGGCAATAAGGCTTCGCGTCAGGCCATGAAGCGCCTTCTCATTCTTCGTATCTCCCGATCGTTCAACGGACACGATCCCCTCATTCACCGAAACCTTCATCTTGTCAGGCCAGTCCCAGTTCAGTTCGCCTTTAGGGCCTTTCACATGTATTGTCCGGCCTTTTATGTCTACGTTAACCTTCTCGGGTATTGCTACGGGTTTTTTACCAATGCGTGACATTCCGATTGTCTCCTTTACCACACATGACAGAGGACTTCTCCGCCAATGCCTTTTTGCCGGCAGGTCCTGTCGCTTAAAATCCCGCTCGACGTCGTCAGGATTGCAACCCCCAACCCGCCCATTACGCTGGGGATTTCATCGCTGCCGGAATATACTCTTCTTCCGGGCTTGCTGATTCTCTTTAACCCCGTTATAACGCTTTCGTTCTCCATATACTTCGGGATAACTCTCAGGATACCCTGCCTTCGGTCCTTCAGTATCTTATATGCCCTTATAAATCCTTCTTCTTTTAATATCTTGGCAATTTCCAATTTCATTTTTGAAATCGGGATATCAACCTTCTCAGCCTTAATCTGCATAGCATTGCGTATTCTTGTCAGCATATCTGCAATTGGATCAGTAAGCATTTATTTCCTCCACACAATCATAGGCTACCAACTTGCCTTTACTACGCCGGGTATCTGTCCCTCAAGTGCAAGTGTCCTGAAACAAATTCTGCACATACCGAATTTGCGCAGATACGCCCGCGGCCTTCCGCAGAGCTTGCACCTGTTATACGCCCTCACCTTGAATTTTGGCGGTCTTTTATTCTTTTCGATCAAACACGTTTTTGCCATTCGTCACTCCATTTTCGTTTTCGTTATTGATTATTCGTTAATTGTCATTCTGTTCGTTAATGAATAACGTATAACGAATAATCAATAACAATTAGTTCTTAAACGGCATCCCCATATACCGCAAGAGCGCTTTACTTTCCTTGTCCGTCTTCGCAGAAGTGCAGAAGATGATGTCGAGTCCGTGGACCATTTCGACCTTATCATAATCGATCTCGGGAAAGATAAACTGTTCCTTGATCCCCAGGGCGTAATTCCCCCTGCCGTCAAATGCCTTGCCGGGTATGCCTTTGAAATCTCTGATCCTTGGCAATGCGACACTGATAAACCTGTCAAGGAACTCGTACATCATGTCGCCCCTCAGGGTGACCTTGCATCCGATCGGAGCTCCTTGTCTCAGCTTAAAAGCCGCAATTGATTTTTTCGCTTTTGTTACGATCGATTTCTGCCCCGTTATCGAGGAAAGCTCTTTCTGCACTGCATCGATAAGTTTTACATTCTGGATCGCCTCTCCGAGTCCGACATTGAGGACGACCTTCTGGATCTTGGGGACCTCCATGATATTACCATACGAAAATTCCTTTATCATGTTCGGCACGACTTCTTTCAGGTATTTCTCTCTAAGTCGCGGCATCATTCTTAGTCTATAACCTCCCTGCATTTTTTACACATGCGAAGCTTCCTGCCGTCCTGCAATGCTGAGTTGCCGATTTTGGTCGGCTTGGCGCATTTGGGACATACCAGCATTACATTCGAAATCTGAATCGGCGCCTCTTTTTCGATGATCCCTCCCTGCGTATACTTCCTCGTCGGTTTCATATGTTTTTTGATCATATTTATCTTCTCGATCAAAAGACTTTCCTTGGAAGGATTCACGGTGAGGACTCTTCCCTTTTTCCCTTTTTCTTTGCCCGTCATGACTACAACAGTATCGTTCTTTTTTATCGTTAACCCCATATGTTCCCCTATAAAACCTCAGGAGCCAAAGAGATGATCTTTGTGAACTCCTTCCATCTGAGTTCCCTCGCCACAGGGCCGAAGATTCTCGTCCCTACCGGCTCTCCCTGCGGGTTGATCAGTACTACGGCATTCTGGTCGAAACGAATATATGTTCCGTCAGGCCTCCGATGTTCCTTCCTGGTGCGGACCACTACTGCCTTCGCAACAGAACCCTTTTTCACGTTACTCTCCGGCAACGCTTCCTTCACGCTTACCACGACAATGTCGCCGAGTCTCGCATACCGTCTGTGAAAACCGCCGAGCACCTTAATGCACTGCACTTTTTTTGCGCCTGAATTATCTGCTACTTCGCACATGCTCCGCAACTGAATCATCTTCCATCACTCCAGTCAGCCTTTATTCTATTACCACCCATCGTTTTTCTTTGCTGAGGGGTCTTGTTCCTACTATCTTTACCATATCTCCGATAGTGCATTTATTCTTCTCGTCGTGCGCCTTGAATTTTGTGACCCGTTTCATCGTTTTCTTGTATACGGGATGCTGAAAAAGCCTCGTCACAGCGACAACCACCGTCTTTTCCATCTTGTTGCTGATCACCTTGCCTGAATAGATCTTTTTAGACACCTTTTTCTTCCCTTTTCACCTTTTCACTTTTTACGGTTAGTACCTTTGCAATATCTTTTCTCACGGCACGAATCCTCATGGGATTCTCGATCTCACCCGTCGCCTGCTGGAACCTCAGGTTAAAAAGTTCTCTTCTGAGGTCGGCCTCCTTCTGGCTCATCTCCTCGACTGTCATTGCCCTCAGTTCAGACGATTTCACAGAACCTCCTCATCCCTCTTGACAAACTTTGTCGCTATCGGCAGCTTATGTGACGCAAGGCGCATCGCCTCTTTTGCCGTTGCCTCAGTCACACCCGACATTTCGTACATAATTCGCCCCGGCTTTACCACAGCTACCCAGTATTCCGGCGCACCCTTTCCTTTTCCCATCCTGGTCTCGGCAGCTTTCTTTGTAATCGGCTTGTCAGGGAAAACCCGTATCCATACCTTACATCCTCTCTTGGCATGACGGGTAATCGCTATTCTGGCGGACTCAATTTGCTGGCTCGAAATCCATCCCGGCTCAAGCGCCTTGAGACCGAACTCACCGAAAGAAACCTCGGCACCGAGGTAAGCCTTGCCGTTCATATTGCCTTTCTGCATTTTCCTGAACTTAACTTTCTTGGGCATTAACATGCTGTCACCTAAGCTTCCTTCACTCTGCTTTCAGGCAGAATATCACCATGAAACATCCAGACCTTTACCCCTATGACTCCATAGGTTGTCTTCGCCCGTGCGTATCCATAATCAATATCAGCCCTGACTGTATGGAGCGGAACCCTTCCTTCTCTGTACCATTCCGAACGCGCTATCTCGGCTCCGGCAAGCCTTCCGGAGCATGATATCTTCACCCCCAGCGTGCCGAATCTGAGCGCCGAGGCGACGGACTTTTTCATCGCTCTCCTGAAGGCAACCCTCTTTTCGAGCTGAAGGGCGACATTTTCTGCTACGAGCTGAGCGTCTATTTCAGGCTTTCTTACTTCCTTGATATCTACCGATACCTCTTTGCCTGTTATTTCCTTCAGCTCTTTTCTGAGTTTTTCGACTTCGGAGCCTTTTTTCCCGATAATGATTCCGGGCCGTGCGGTGTGGATAATTACCCTGAAATTCTGACCTGCACGCTCAATCTCTATCTTGGGCACCCCAGCATGAAAGAGCTTCTCTTTCAGCATTCTCCGTATCGTTATATCCTCCAGCAACTGTTCGCTGTACCCTTTTTTTGCATACCATCTTGAATCCCAAGTCTTGACTATTCCCAGCCGAAACCCTATCGGATGCGTCTTCTGGCCCAAAATCTATTTCCCTCCTTCTTCTGACAGCACAAGGGTTATGTGGCTCGTTCTTTTGCGTATCACGTTCGCCCTTCCCTGAGCTCTCGGTTCGACTCTCTTCATCACAGGGCCTTGATCGACGTATGCCCTTACTATTTTCATCTCGTCGGGATTGACGGCTTTTTTCTGCTCTGCATTCGCCATTGCCGATTTGAGAAGTTTTTCGACAGTTTTTGCCGCTCTGTACGGCATAAACCGCAAATAAATTACTGCATCCCCGGCATTTTTGTTCCGGATGAGATTCACCACCCTCCGGGCCTTTCTCGGAGTAATTCGCGCATATCTTACTATCGCTTTTGATTCCATAATGAACTCTTCTATCCTTTTGCAGGAGCGGCCTTCGCGGCTCCCGAATGGCTTCTGAATGTTCTCGTTGGTGAAAACTCGCCGAGCTTATGACCGACCATATTCTCCGTAACATAGACGGGAATAAATTTCCTTCCATTATGAACAGCAAAGGTAAACCCAATGAACTCAGGGATAATCGTAGAACGCCTTGACCATGTCTTGATGAGTTTTTTTTCGCCGCTTTCAATCATCACATTTACTTTTTTCATAAGCTTTTCATCGACAAAAGGACCCTTTTTTAACGATCTCGCCAAGTTACTTCCTCCTCTTCACAATAAATCTGTCGGTTCTCTTGTTCTGCCTCGTTTTCACGCCTTCCGGTTTTCCCCAGGGGGTGCATGCAGGCCGGCCGCCTGAAGCCTTCCCCTCGCCGCCTCCCAGCGGATGATCTACCGGATTCATTGCAACACCTCTTACGTGAGGTTTCTTGCCAAACCACCTCATCCTGCCTGCCTTGCCGTATGAGATNTTTTCATGCTCGGCATTACTCACCTGACCGATTGTTGCCATGCAATTCGAGGGAAAGATGCGCACTTCACCGGATGAGAGTTTCACCTGAACATATTTATCTTCCTTCGCAATGAGCTGCGCCGAAGAACCGGCGCTCCGCGCCAGTTTTGCCCCTTCCCCCGGCCGTAATTCAATATTATGGATGAAGGTTCCCAGAGGCATATCACTCAGAGGCAGCGCATTTCCATTCTTAATCTCCGCTCCCTTGCCCGATACAATCTCATCGCCTACCCTGAGGCCTGCGGGGGCGACAATATACCTCTTTTCTCCATCGTTATAATGGAGGAGCGCAATCCTTGCAGTCCTGTTCGGATCGTATTCGATGGTTCCAACCTTCGCCGGTATCCCTGCCTTGTCCCGCTTGAAATCGATGACCCTGAGAGCTCTCCTGTTGCCGCCACCTCTGTGCCATATGGTTACGCGCCCGCTGCTATTCCGGCCGCCCGTCTTTCTCAATGGTTTCAACAGCGGCTTATGCGGGGTATCGGTCGTGATTTCCATGAAATCCGATACTGACTGAAATCTTCTGCCGGGCGATGTTGGCTTAAATTTTCTTATACCCATTATGCACCTTCAATAAATTCAAGTTTTTCACCCTGTTTCAGGGTGATGATTGCCTTTTTCCGGTCAGAGGTCTTGCCGAGTGACTTTCCGTATCTTTTCATCTTCCCTTGTTCGTTGATCGTAGCGACTTTTGCCACTTTCACTTTAAAAATCTCCTCTATGGCCTTTTTTATTTCGATCTTATTCGCATCCGTGGCAACCTCGACCAGCACCTTGTTCTGCGCCTCTTTCAGGCTGCCACCCTTTTCAGTGAAAAGGGGTTTTTTGATAATGGAATATATATTTTTCATGATCCTTTGATTTCCCCTAATTTTAACGCTGCGTCTTTTGTCATAAGAAGCATCGCGTGTGCAATAACATCGTACACATTGACATCCGCCGCCCGCACAACATGGACACCCGGAATGTTTCTGGCGGAAAGCACCACTGAATCGTCCTTTTCGGGAAGTATGATGAGAACGCTTTTATTCTGAAGATCAAGATTCTTAAGAATAACAACAACATCTTTTGTTTTCGGCTTCTCTATCGAAAAATCATCAAGTATGATTATTTCGCCGCTCGAAAGCTTTTCGTGAAAGGCATTCATTAATGCAAGCCTTTTCACCTTTTTGGGAAGTTTGTAGGAATAATCCCTCGGTTGCGGACCGAATATCGTCCCTCCGCCTCTCCAGAGAGGGGAACGCGTGCTTCCCGAACGCGCCCTTCCGGTACCCTTTTGTTTCCACGGTTTTTTGCCTCCGCCACTGATAAGCCCTTTTGTCTTCGTTGCGTGGGTCCCCTGCCGCTGGTTTGCAAGAAAATTAACGACCGCCTGATGGAGAACACCCTGCTTCGCGCTGACACCGAAAAGATCATCGGACAAGGCAATCTTCCCTACCACTGTATTGTTTTTATCCTTTATATCTACATCTGGCATATCAGCCTTCCTTTTTAATCTCTATAATGGTGCCGTTTGCACCAGGCACNGCTCCTTTGATAAGGAGGATGTTTTGGCCTGCTTTCACGTCAACGACCTCGAGATTTTTCACTGTTACCCGTTCAGAGCCCATATGTCCCGGCATTCCCTGATTTTTCCAAACCCTCGAAGGATAAGAGCTCGCACCGATGGACCCAGGCGCGCGGTTGAACATCGATCCGTGAGAGCCTGGTCCGCCGGAAAAGTTATGTCTCTTCATGACACCCTGAAAACCTTTTCCTTTGGAGACGCCGGAAACAGAGACCTTGTCTCCTTTGGCAAACTGCTCCACTGTCAGGAGTTCGCCCACCTTCAACCCGCCCATAGGATATTCCTTCATTATCTTGTATAGTTTGACTCCTGCCTTTTTGCATACACCGGTCATCGGCTTGTTCATCTTCTTTTCTTTGACCTCTAAAAAGCCGACTTTTACAGCTTCATATCCGTCTTTATCATTGTTTTTTACCTGAACGACACAGCATGGTCCTGCTTCAACAACAGTGACCGGATATGCCCGTCCGTCCTCGGCAAACACCTGAGTCATACCAAGTTTCTTACCTAATATTCCAACCATTCCTTTATCTCCAAATAATTACCGCTTATTGAATTGACTACGTAATTGTCAGGATACCCTTTTTCACAGCTTTATCTCTACGTCAACTCCTGCCGCAAGTTCAAGCTTCATAAGAGCGTCGACGGTCTGAGGAGTCGGATCGACAATGTCCAACAGTCTCTTATGGGTCCTGATCTCAAATTGCTCCCTTGATTTCTTGTCCACATGAGGCGACCTGAGCACCGTCACCCTGCTAATCCTGGTCGGTAACGGCACAGGACCTGCTATTCTTGCCCCGGTTCTTTGTACCGTGTCCACGATCTCTTTCACGGATCTGTCGAGTACCCTGTGATCATACGCCCTTAATTTTATCCTGATCTTCTGGTTCACGTTTATCACTCTTACCTTTGCCCTTTCAACTTGACCTTATGCTATAACAGCGGTCACAACGCCTGCACCGACCGTTCTGCCGCCCTCTCTTATAGCGAACCGTAATCCTTCTTCCATCGCAATGACAGTGATGA
>Ga0031656_10000261_pt1 | contig 16912 bp, 15 predicted proteins | sample FrelakmetDIP11DI_FD_55080 | JGI IMG/M metagenome (GOLD analysis project Ga0031656, IMG submission 55080) | Freshwater lake sediment microbial communities from the University of Notre Dame, USA, for methane emissions studies - DIP11 DI | ecosystem: Environmental > Aquatic > Freshwater > Lake >... | reverse complement strand
CAGTTGGTTAGAGCACACGGTTGACATCCGTGAGGCCGTAGGTTCGAGTCCTATTCCGCCCACTGGAAGCCAATTATAATAACGAGCGGGAAGATCATATCCGCTCGTTATTGATTTTAAAGGAGATGACCATGTTGCTCCACTCTGCCTCTCAATTGCTCACCATTGCCGGAGCACCTCAGCGCGGAAGTGACCTCGGTCGCCTGGGTATCATCCCCGATGGCGCCGNGCTCATCCGTGATGGGATGATTCAAGCTGTCGGCACCACTACCGAGCTTAGGATTGCTTATCCAAACGAAGACAGCCTGGACGCCGCCGGTCGCGTGGTTTTGCCAGGCTTTATCGACCCGCATACCCATCTGCTGTGGGTGGGCGACCGTGCGGCCGAGTTCGAGATGCGCCTGGAAGGCAAAACCTACCTGGAGATCCTGGCTGCTGGTGGCGGGATCCTCTCCACTGTGCGCCTCACCCGCCAGGCTTCCCTCGAGCAATTACTGGATGAGACCCGCCCCCGCTTGCGCGAAATGCTTGCCCACGGCACCACTACCGCTGAAGCCAAGACTGGCTACGGCTTGCAAACCGAGACCGAGCTGCGTATGCTGCAAGCCTTAGTACTCCTAGATGCCGAAGGTCCGATCGATATTGTCCCCACTTTCCTGGGTGCCCATGCCATCCCGCCCGAATACAAGAACAATCCGGATGGCTACACCGACCTTTTATGCTCAGAGATGCTTCCAACCATACACGGCTGGTGGGACAAACACGTTCCCGACCGCCCTCTGCCCTTCGTGGACGTGTTCTGCGAGACGGGTGCCTTCAGCATGGAGCAATCACGCCGGATTTTAGTAGCTGCCCAAGCCCTGGGATTCCCGCTCAAGATCCATGCCGATGAGTTCGACAACCTGGGAGGCNCCAGCCTGGCAGCCGAGTTGGGCGCTACCTCCNCCGACCACCTGGTCAAGACCTCTCTTTCTGATATTGCCTCCCTTGCTGCTTCCAATACGGTCGCAGTGGCACTTCCCTGCACCCCCTTTGGTCTGGCTGAGCATGACTATACCCCCGCCCGGGCAATCCTCGAAGCCGATGGCTTGCTGGCATTGGCAACCGACCTCAACCCAGGCACTGCCTGGGGTGGTAACATGCAGTTTGCCATCGCCCTGGCTTGCCGCTACATGCGCCTGACCCCTGCCCAGGCTATCGTCGCTGCTACTCTCAACGCGGCGGCTGCCATCAAACGCACCGACACCATCGGCTCCCTCGAGCCCGGCAAGCAGGCTGACCTGCTCATCCTCAACGTTGCCGATTACCGTCATCTCGGCTATCGCTTCGGCACCAACCTGGTGCAGACGGTGATCAAGCGCGGTGTTGTAAAAAAACTCAACTCATTGTAGTATCCGAATATTAGAAGCCTTTCCTTGGGGTCTATAGGTTATTTTATAACCAAGACATAACTTGCCCTAATATACTATCCGTGATATTATATTACTAATGATCCAATCATTCAAAGATGAAGGCACACAGGATATCTTTAATGGTCTAAAAACAAAAGCGGCTCGCAATATCTGCCCCGAATCTCTTTGGAAAATTGCTGTAAGAANATTGGATTTATTGGATTCTACAGAAACTTTAAGCGATCTTCGCATTCCACCTGGCAACCGGCTTGAACAACTCACTGGTGACCGGAAAGGTCAGCATAGTATCCGTGTCAATGATCGGTATTGTATCTGTTTTTCTTGGACAATTAACGGTCCCGATCAGGTCACGATCGTCGATTATCATTAGATAGGATGGCAAAATATGGTTCGTGTTCCCACTCATCGTACTCCAACCCACCCAGGTGAAATGCTTCTGGAGGAATTCTTGATCCCAATGGGATTGACCCAGCGCGATCTGGCAACGGGTATTCATGTTCCCTACCAGCGCATTAACGACCTGATTCACCAACGTCGAGGGATAACTCCAAGCACAGCCTTACGCTTATCAAAATTCTTTGGTACGACGCCAGGTTTTTGGATGAACCTGCAATCACGTTGGGATTTGTATGCGGCCAGGAAAGCTGAGCAGCGGGTCATTGAAAGCATTCATCCCTATAACCACACTCCCACGCTCTCTGGGGGTTGATGTTAAGCGCACGTTGTGGGGAAGGTGGCATATTGATGCTTAAATCGATCAAGTCCGCCAGCCCTTCAACCCAGCATTAAAAATCAGGTGACCCATGCCCATTTCCCCCATCAAACTCAGCCCTTCTGACCTGACCTTCCTGTGGGACGAATGCCCGCGTTGCTTCTACCTCAAATATCTGCACGGCATCAACCGGCCGGCCGCCCCCTTCCCTGCGGTCTTCGGTGCCATCGACCGCCTGATGAAAGCCCACTTCGCCAGTCATCCTGCCTCCGAGATCGATGCAACTCTGCCTCCCGGGGTGATCAATGTTACGGAAAAGTGGATCGAATCAGTACCCGTCACGCTGCCGGGTCATAGCCTGAGCTGCTTCCTGCGCGGCAAGATCGACGCTTCGATTGATTTTGACGATGGCTCCCATGGCATCGTGGATTTCAAGACTTCCGAGCCCAAGCCTGCCCAGATCCCTTTTTACAGCCGCCAGCTGCATGCCTACGCCTATGCCCTCGAGCATCCCGCGCCCGGCAAGCTTGAGCTCAGCCCCATCTCCAGGCTGGGCTTGCTGGTGGAGGCCCCTCACGCCACATGGATCACCACGACCGAGGAGATTAACTTCCACTTCACATCCACCTGGTTGGAGATTCCTTATTCCGAAACAGGTTTCCTGCGCTTTATCGATTATGTTTTAACGCTCCTTGAGCTGCCGTCACCCCCACCCGCGGGTGAGAAATGCACTTACTGCCAGTACCGCCAACACGCCCGTGAACATGGGATGTGATGATGGAACCAGCTCTCCCTGCCTGACCACCACTAAGGTGGATAGAACAGGTGTATTAAAAATACATACGGGGTAATTTATATAATTACTCACCCATCCTGGATAAACTCTTCTAAAATTGTCGCTGGTGACACAGTAAAATCGATCAGTGAGTAGTTACCAATTTATCGGCACGGCAGGGAATGCTAATTCACCTCCCAATATTTGAACTGTAACGACAAGGTTACCTGCTTGTGTTTCTTGTGCAAATACTGTATATTTAATTATTCAGATAACTAACAATTCTATAAGGTGGTGAGACCATGCCCCCAATCCTCGAAGTTCAAAACTTGGTAAAAAAGTTCGGCGATATCACTGCCGTGGATGGCGTCTCATTCGACATCCAGGAAGGTGAAATCTTCAGTCTGCTGGGACCTAATGGTGCTGGCAAAACTACAACCATCTCGATGCTCTCATGCTTGCTGGAACCGACCAGCGGGGATGCCATTGTTGGCGGTTACTCGGTCACCCAAAATGCTTTGGAGGTCAAGAATATCATCGGCGTCGTTCCGCAGGAAATTGCCCTGTACGAAGAGCTCAGTGCGCGGGAGAACCTGAACTTTTGGGGGCAGATGTATGGCCTGGGGGGCGGTGCCCTTAAAACTCGTGTTACCGAAGTGCTGGAACAGATCGGTCTGGCTGATCGCGCCAAGGATAGGATCAAAACTTACTCTGGCGGTATGAAACGCAGGGTAAACATCGGAGTTGGGCTGCTTCATAAGCCGCATCTACTGTATATGGATGAGCCCACCGTTGGCATCGACCCGCAAAGCCGTCGCAGCATCCTCGACTCGGTCAAGGACCTCAACAAAGCCGGCATGACTGTGCTCTATACCACCCATTATATGGAAGAAGCCGAAGAGCTCTCCCACCGGGTGGGGATCATCGACCAGGGTAAGATGATTGCCATTGGCACCCAGAAAGAGCTGACCCAACTCGTAGGCGAAAACGAGACCCTGCGCCTTCACACCGGGGAGAATGTGGATCTTCAACCGTTGCTTGCTGCACTACAAGAGTTGCCCGAAGTGATCCATGTCAGCACATCGGAGAACATGGTGGTGCTAATCGTGCCCGAAGCGGACGATGCCCTGCCTCCAGCTCTGATCAAGGCTGACCGGTTGGGCTACAAGATCCGCTCCGTCGATATCCAGGAACCCAACCTGGAGGCAGTTTTCCTGAAACTCACCGGGAAGGCACTTAGAGATTGATCAGCCTTCATCTTGAATAATGCATGGCAAGTTATCACTTTGAACTATATTTTCCAATCGGTGGTCGGAAGTCACGCGAAATTATGCATGACTCACAGGTTTACTTATATTCCACGATTATCAGACAGGCATTGGCGGTCTAAAAACGAGGTGCTCCCATGAAAAGAATCCTGCAAATCGGTTGGAAAGACCTGCGTGTGATCTTTCGAGATCGCGCCGCGCTGATCTTGATGCTGCTGGCTCCTTTTGCAATGACTGTTGGGATGGGTCTGGTAACCGGGACGCTGGGTAGCACGGGCGGGGGACTTAGCAAGATATCGCTGGTCGTGGTCAACCTGGACCAGAGCACCCTTGGCAATGCCCTGGTGGAGGTTCTCAAAGCCCCAGAACTCAGCCAACTGCTGGCAGTAGAAGAGAATACGGATGTCGCCTCTGCCCGCGCCTTGCTGGATGCTGATAGCACCGCGGCAGTGGTAATCATCCCGGCGGGCTTCACCAACAGTGTAATTCCCCAGAATGAACAGGCTGCGTTGACGGTCGCTCAGGTCGAGGTATATGAAAATCCAAGCCGGTCGATCGGCGCAGGTATTGTGCAATCCATCGTTGAGGTTTTCCTTAACCATGTGGAGACCGGTCGTATTGGTGGGCAGGTAGTGGTGGCACAGCTCATCGCCAGCGGACTGGTGCCTCCGCAGCAGGCTGCTCAGACCGGCATGCAGATCGGTACACGACTGGCTAACGAGTCTAGCATCCTGCAAACTCTGACTCTGAATACAAGCCAGGCTTCGGTAAGTGAAGAACCGAGCTTTTTGATGCTCATCGCTCCCGGATTTGCCCTGCTCTTCCTGATGTATACCGTCAGCCTGGGTGGTAAAACCCTGCTCACCGAGCGCCAGGAAGGCACCCTGACTCGCTTGATGACCACCCCTATCCTGCCCAGTCAGGTGCTGGTAGGCAAGATGACAGGCACCTATATGATCGGTCTGGCACAGATGACGACCCTGATTGTAGCCAGCGTCCTGTTGCTGGGGCTGCGCTGGGGGAATCCACCGGCTTTAGTAATCTTGTTGATTACCGCAGTGGCAGCGGCAACCGGCTGGGGCATGCTACTGGCAGCCCTTTCACGCACCCCGGGACAGGTCTCCAGTATAGGTATGGCCATGACCTTGCTGTTCGGGCTGGTGGGAGGTAGTTTCTTTGGCGGCAATCTTACGGGCGTGATCGGTTACATCGGCATGCTCACCCCTAACTACTGGGGCCAGATGGGCTTTAACACCCTGGCGCGTGGCGGAAATCTGCAGGATATGCTCCCTGTTTATGCCGCACTGCTGGTGATGGCCACCATCCTACTCGTAATATCAATCTTCATCTTCCGTAGGAAGGGCTTACTTCAGAAGTAAGCAGGAGTGACATCATGTCTAAAGTAATCGCCATTGCATTGAAAGATATGAAACTGCGCTTTAGTGGAAAAACCGAGCTACTATTCTTCCTTATCCTGCCCCTCATATTTACTTTACTTTTGTCAGGGGTTCTTTTCGGCGGCGGATCCAACAAGATTGTGATGGTCGTGGTTGATGAAGACAAAAGCGACCTCTCTAATAAGCTGGTGAGTCTGCTGCAGTCTTCGGAGGTTGTCATACCGTCGCTCCTGGTGCGCGAGAGCGCTCAGGAAACATTCGACAAACGCGATGCAGCCGCTATCTTGATCATTCCCTCCGGGATGGAAGCCAACCTGAAAGCCGGGCAAGTAGTAATGCTGAATTTCACTCTGGATCCATCCAATAACAACGGCTTCGCCGTACAGCAAGAAGTTCAGAAGGCGATGGGTCAGATCAGCCGTAGCCTGGCGGTGGCCAACGCCAGCGTGCTGGAAGCTGAACAAATCCAACCCTTTGCAGATGCTGCCCAACGCCAGTCCTATTACGACCAGAGCCTGGCGGCTGCTCAGCAGGAGTTCTCCAGTGCCCCATCCCGCATCATTATTTCTCAGCCAAAGAACTCCGTGGATATACAGACCCAGAAAGAAACCCAGGCAGCCCAAGCTTCCGCTGGTCAACTCATTATCTGGGTTTTCATACCGCTCTTAGGTACCAGTGAGCTAATGGCTTATGAGCGTGTTTGGGGCACGCTGCGCCGCCTGGTGACCACACCCACCCGCAAGCCAACCTTCTTGCTAGGAATCATTACCGGACAATTCAGTTCCGGCCTGATTCAAATGCTCATGTTGGTTGTGATTGGGGTCGTGCTGCTCAAGGTGCCCTGGGGGCAGAACCCGCTTGCGCTGCTGCTGCTGCTGATCAGCTTTGCCTTGGCAGCAGTGGCAATGGGCACCATGATGGGCACCTTCACCCGAACGCCCAGCCAGGCCAACGGTTTGAGCATCTCTATGGGGATGGTGATGGGGTTGCTGGGTGGCTGCATGTTTCCGCTTGAGATGTTCCCGCCAGCGGTAGCCAATGTGGCAAAAATCCTGCCTACCACCTGGGCCATGATGGGCATGACCCAGCTGACGGTATACAACGCCGGCTTTATTCAGATCCTGCCCTATGCTGCCGTCTTGCTCGGTTTCGCGCTGGTGTTCTTCGTGGTAGGTGTTTGGAGGTTCCGCTATGAGTAGGGACCGCCAATAGTCAGGTTGCCTGTGGCGGGTACTCTTGCGGCTGACGACCTGGCTCCGCGTGGAACAGTGGGCGTGGATGAAATATCAGGTCGTTCATCACATAGATAACGTAGGGGCACGATCATCCTCACGGGAAATGCAACCTTTCGGATGTTTAATATCGTGCCCCTACAATTGATTACAACTTCAATAAAGCTTTGAATAAACAATCTAAGGTAATAATTGTATCTGATTGGACTTACCCATTGTGCTCTTAGTGTCCTTCGTGCTGGAGCTTTTCCACCTTACGGCAGGAAGTTCCACGGGTTCACCTTGCCATAGCTCTCGTTCAGCATCTCAAAGTGCAGGTGTGGACCTGATGAATTGCCCGTGCTACCAAAAGCCCCGATCACATCCCCCTGGTATACGCTCTGCCCGCAGCCTACATTGAAGCTGCTCAGATGCGCATACAGCGTTTGCCAGCCGGCATCGTGGTCAATCACCACCACGTTGCCGTAACCCCAATCGTTCCAGCCCGCATACACCACCACGCCGTTATCCGCCGCGTAGATTGCCTCCCCCAGCCCGCCGGCTATATCGATCCCAAAGTGGTTGGTGGAGGGTGAGTAATCGAAGCCCGACAGGCGGTGGTTGTTTGCCGGCCAGATGAACGCGCCAGTCCCAATCGCACCATCCACGATGGTGCCGCACGAGCCTGGACCCAGTACCCTCGCCACCCCCGGGTTAGAACGGGAGATGCGCGGGGCGCTCCACGTGACGAAGTCACGGTGCCCTCCGGGTACCAGCAGCATCGTCCCAGGCTCAATATTGGGATGCGAGAAATCACCCAGCGTAGCCAGGTCAAGATTGTTCCCACGCCAGTTGATGATCACTTCGGGCGTAACGCCCAAACCATGCGATACGCCATTTAACCCCTCACCTTCCGACCAGCGATGATAGACGCCATCCACAGGCATGATATTGAGCACCACTCCCGGCCGCAGGTTGTGCGGATCATCCGTCAGGGTGTAATAGTTGCCCCACAGGATCGTTTCGGGTTTTAAATTGAACATCTCGGCGATACCAAAGATGGTGTCGTCAGTCTGCACCGTATAGGTGATGATCTCTGTGCGTGGACGGGAAGGGATTGTGGTATGCAGCAATGCCAGGCGGTAAATCCCGTGTCGGTAGGCGGGTATATCCACCGAATAAACCGGCATAACCGCTGGGATGGCTGTCGGGGTGGGCGTGGGCGCTTCGGCTGCCAGGGCAGCCACATTGGGAGAGCTGATCTCAGCCTGCTGAAAGCGCACGTAAAACAAACGCATCCCCACCACTGCCAGTAAGATCAAGGCTATGGTCAGAAATGCGGTCCCTACGCGAAAAACAGTTTCACCCAAACCTGCGTGAGATAATCTTTCCCAGATCAGCAAGAGCCGGTTTTCTTTGGTTGGTTCACCCCCAGAAGGTGTCTTTCCGGATCCCCTTGCATGTTCCTCACCGCCAGGGAATTCATCGAGATATCGATCTTTTGGCATGGTTACTGTTCCGAGAACATCTCCTATGGTTATGCAAAAAATGGGTGCTTAATAGCACGGATTTTTTGGTCGATTTTCATCATAACATCCCATCATACCTGCGTCAAGTCATCCAGATTAGGGTTGCTTAATCCATCAGGGTTGGTTTATTCTATCGGNAGCAACTTGAGCTGCGCCCTGNGGATCGTTTTGTGCTTTGAGCACATCCACCACGGCCTGTTCCACGGGTGATCCAATACTGGAAAGGATGTCTGCNGCAGGCATGAGCTGGGCAGAGTAGGAAATTTGCTCAAGAACCTGTCGCAGTTCTGCCTCCTGCCAGCCTCGCAGGGCATCCACCCTGGTTGGCAGGTACCCCGCCGCATGGGTCCAGGCAGATAAAAACTCCTTCTCCACCAGGAACTCAGCCAATTGAGCACTCAGCGTACGCCGTTCAGGATTTTGCCCGGCTAATGCCCAGCTCCAACCGGTAGCCAGTGTGAATGGGGGACCATCCGATGTGGGTACAGGTGCAACCAACATGCCAGCAGGCACATCAGGTTTACCCTGTAAATAGGTTGATGCCCAGGTAATTGCCATCGGAGATTGTCCTCCCCTTAGGGCATCCCAGACCTGGGTGTCATTTGAATACTGGGTTTGCCAGTAAGGCATCACCCCAACCTGGCTGGCACGCTGGTATATGTCAAGTATTTTACCCAATATGTCAGGGCTCATCGATGGGCGTCCTTCTGTATCCTGGAGGCTTGCTCCTGTTGCCAGGTAGGTACCGAGTGTATAAAGTGCCTGGGGATCAGTCGCTGGGAAGAGCAATACCTCTCCCAGCGAAATTGCTTCTTCCAGGCTGTTGGGAGGGTTTTCTATCCGGGATGGATCATATGCCATCAGCATGGCATCCCCCGCAAAAGGTATTCCATATGTACTATCTTTCAGGTGCGCAAGCTGCCTGGCATATTCAAACCAACCCGGGTCATCCATTACACCAGACAAGCCATCGTATGGGTGAAGTAATCCCTTAAGCGCGGCTGATTCGAGCAAAGTTCGAGGGAGAAGTATCAGGTCAGGCAGAGCCAGAGGAGCAGCCGCGCTGGTAGACGCTAAAGCATCCAGAAGCCCACCCGTGCCATCCAGGGCTTTAACTCGTACGTCCAGCGTAATCCCAGGGTTCTGTGTTTCAAATTGCTCGAGGCGATCTTTCAAAAGCTGGTTGGCGGGGGTATTTATAGCTGGATCAAACTCGGGTGGCACCCAGACGCGTAATATCCCCGATTCCGCCGACTGCGAAACGTCCTGTACGGCACCTCCGGTATCAGGTGTTGTAGCCTCCTCAGCCGTGAGCGTCGCTTGGACCATGGTTGGAAGCACTGCCTCAGGATCGGTCGTACTGGCTGGTTGGTTACTTCCAAGCTGGAGCGACAGGCTGCTGCATCCTGCCAGGCTAAGTAAACACAAGAATAAGGCGAATTTTGTATAACGGTCGGTCATTAATAATTATGGCGATACTCAAAGCTTTACCGGATGGCTGACCAGCTCCACCAGGAGCTGAACCGCCTGCTTTACATCATTGAAATCCACCATCTCGGATGGCGAGTGGATATAGCGTGCTGGAATGGAGAGGCACCCGGCTGGGACGCCTGCGTGTGTCAGCTGCATTGCGCGTGCATCCGTGCTGCCGCTCTCCAAGATCTCCAATTGGTATGGCAGGCCCAGCTTATCCGCCCCGCGCACCATCCAATCCACCACCCTGCGGTCCGCCAGCATGCCTCCATCGCGNACCTTGATAGCCGGTCCTTTTCCCANGCTGACTTGCATGCGCACCTTAGTGCGCCGGGGAGTATCTCCGGTTCCTGTCACATCCACTGATAAGCCCAGGTCTGGGTCGATTCCATAGGCAGCCGTGGTTGCCCCACGTACACCCACTTCTTCCTGCGTGCTGAAGACAAAGAATAGCTGGTGAGGGGTATTCTTGACCTGCCGTAAGGTTTCCACCAGCACGGCAGCCCCAATCCGGTCGTCCATGGATTTTGCCACCAGTCGATTACCCAGGTCTAGGAAAGGACGTTCAAAGACAGCAACATCCCCAACCTTAACAGGTGCTTCCTTATTATCATTTAAGCCAATATCAATATAGAGCTGCTCGATCGTAGGTACTTTGGTTGCATCATCGAGTGGTTCCATATAAATCACGCCACAGACACCATTCAGGAAGCGTACCCGGCCGCTAATACAGTTGTACGGACGCACACCACCCAGGGTGGTGAAGCGAACAAAGCCATTCTCATCCACTTGAGTGACCATGACACCAATTTCGTCAATGTGCGCCGCCAACATGATCTTGATGCCGTCCGCCCCGCCCTGCCCTTTCCGTGCAATCAGGTTGCCAAGCGCATCCACGTGCAGCTCATCAGCGTGCTGCTCGATCTCCGCCCGTACCACGGAACGGATTTGGGCTTCATAACCTGAAGGACCCGGGATCTCAACCAGTTTTTGGATCAATGCTTTCATACGCACTCCTATGTTTCTACTGTGACAATTCTCGCCTGTATTCGAATATTCATAAAATAAGACGGTTTGTTCTCATCTCTCGCCTTCCAGAACACCGGTGGTGAGGTGGAATAAGGCGGCTGAAACTAAATCCATGGTGTGTTGCCAATCGGATAGGCGCACAATGGATGCCGGGCTGTGGTGGTAGCGCCCCGGCACCGAAACGGAGGCACTCGGTATCCCCATCCGTTGCTTATGGATTGCCCCGGCGTCCGTACCTCCGCCGCCCGGTTGCCGAATCTGACACGGGATCCCATGCGCTTCACCTGTCTCAACCAGGTGACGTACCAGGCGTGGGTCATACAACGTGCCGGAATCAGCCATATAGATTGCCGGTCCATTGCCCAAACGGGTGTTATAGCGGACGTTTTCGTCAACATCCCAGGTCGGCAGGTCATACGCCGGGGTTGAGTCCAATATAATTGCCATATCTGGGTTAAGCGCATAAGCCGCTACCCGGGCTCCACGCAAGCCAATCTCCTCTTGCACGGTGAATGCCGCCAGTAAATCGATGTGTGAGGGGGCATTCTTGATCAGCTCGATTAATGTTGCCACTCCCAGTCGGTTGTCCAGTGCCTTGCCACGCAGGCTCGGTCCTTGTTGAGAAAATACGGTTGCAAATACAGCCCGATCACCCACTTTCACTTTGCCGGCCACCGGACCAACATCGATGCGCAGATCATCCAGTCCAATCGGTCTCTTTTGATCATCAAAATTACCGAGATGCAGTGGCTTGAGACCAATCACTCCAGGTGTATGTTCTTTGCCTACCCATACTGCTTTGGCGGGCAGGTCTGCAACAGACACCCCACCCACAATATCGAATCGGTATATGCCGTCTCCAACATCATGCGTTAGCATTAAACCTACTTCATCCATGTGGGCTGCCAGCATCACCCTCAACAGCCCTTCTCCTGAGCCACGTTTGGTAGCCAGTACATTTCCAAGGGCATCCACTTTCACTTCATCGGTACATGGCCGGATCTCTTCCAACACGATTTTTCGGACCTCACCCTCGTCGCCTGAAACAGCACAGGCATTCGAGAGGCGCTCCAGAAGTTTGATCTGCGCCTCACCAATCTGTGGGAGGTGTGTTTCTTCAGTCATTCTCGCCATGATTAATCCTCCCAGGTTAATTGGTCCATGAAATTCTCATCCAGTTGGGCGATAAATTCTGCCGCCAACCGCCCGGCGCGGATGATGTCTTTAAGCGCAACCATCTCCACGGGGGTATGCATATATCTCAGGGGAATACCAATCACCAAATTGGGAATACCCTCCGCCACCAGCACCATCGCATCTGAATCCGTGGCTGAATAGTGGGGCGCAGGTTCTATGGAGAGCGGTATTTCAAGCTGCTCGGCCATCCTTTTTATTGTTTTATATAGGAACGGGTGAACAATAGGACCCCAAATTAATGTTGGACCTTTGCCCATCGGGAATGTCAGGTGGCTGGGGCTGGTGGAATCGCTCCCGAAAGTCACATCAATTGAGACAGCCAGGCTGGGATGAAGCTGAAAGGCTGAGGTAAACGCGCCTGCATAGGTGACCTCCTCCTGTACGGTTGCAACCGCCCATACATCCCAGGCGTGCTGTCGGGTGCGCAATATCTCCAGACAGAGGGTCAGTGAGGCAATGGATGCTCGGTTGTCCAGGGTATGACCAACCAGGGTTTCTCCGCCAGTTTCGAAGGGCGGCTGGGCAAATGATACTGGATCTCCTACTCTCACCAGGCCTGCCACTTCCTCCGGGAGCAAGCCAACATCCACCAGGAGGTACTCCAATGGCACAGCGATATTTTGCAAGTTGAGTGGCAGCAGCCTTGGCGGTGTTGCTATGATCATGCCAGGCAGATCCCTGCGTCCGTGCACGGTTACCATCTGGCCGGGTAAAACACGCCCATCGATCCCGCCAATAGTTGTGACGCGCAGGAATCCATCGGTAATCGCATTCACCATTAATCCAATGGCGTCCATATGTACTGCTACAAGGATGCTTGGGCGTGGTTCCGGTCCGCTTCCCTGTTGGTATCCATGCAAGCTGCCCAACTTACTGACGCTTAGCTGATCGGTGATGGGTTCCCAGGCTTTTTCGACCAGCGGACGAATACCTGATTCGTACCCAGAAATGCCCGGTGCTGAAATTAATTCTTTTAGAAATGGAAGGAGTTCGGTCATGTTTATTCAATCGATAATATCATCTTCATGGTTTGAGATTGTCATGGTGTCGGTCCGGGCACCCCGATGGTAGCACTGGGAGATGGAGTCGATGTAGCCTCATCGGCGGGAGTAGGGGTCATGGTAAGAGTGGGGGGAGTGGTATAAGTCGGGGAAGGGATGGGTGTTTGGGTAAAAGTGGGTGGCGGCTGGAAAGGTGTATTGCTGGGTGTCGGTGTGGTGCTTATGGTAGGGGTCGGGGTAATCGTCGGGGTGCTGGTATTCGTTCCTGTTGTAGTAGGGGTTACAGTTTGGCTGGGGGTTAATGTAACGATAGGGGGTGATGCGGTGAAGGTGGGTAAGGTTGGTGAAACAAACACCACTGCTGTCGAGGATGAAGTTGGAAAAGGTGTTGGAGTTGTCTCCCCGTACCTGCCTGGTGCAAAGAGAAAAGCCAACAGCCCAGCGCAATAACAGGGAATGGTCGCTAGAATCACGGCAACCAATACTTTGCGCAATCGTGAACGGGCAAATGGATCAGATGTCATGATCAGGTCCTGATGCGGGTAGATGATAACACCAAGTGAATAAAATGGCAATCAAAGCACCTTGCAAGCGAGTATACCTGGTGTATCTCGCGGTAAAATGGGGAAATGTATTGGATTTACCTTTCCCCACACTTTGATGATGTTGCCCTTTCTTGTGGTGGCCTGCTCTGGGAGCAGGCGCAAGCAGGTGATCCAGTCAGCATTTGGACAGTATGTGCAGGCAGCGTCCCCACTGGAGAGCTCTCGCCTTTTGCAAAAGAGCTGCATATGCGCTGGCAGGCAGACCAAGACGCAGCCGCTCAGCGTAGGTCAGAAGACCTTCGCTCTTGCCAGCGTCTTGGGGCAGGCTATCTCCATTTCACCTTTCCTGATTGTATCTATCGCCATGATCCACATACGGGTGAGTTCTTATATAGCACCGAGGAATCATTAAACGGTCCACTCCAACCCGCAGACACTCACAATATTGTTTTCTTAGAGGAAGAGATAAAACGCTTGATCCCAACAGAGGTGGTGCTTGTTTGCCCGTTAAGCCTGGGAAACCATGTTGACCACCAGCTCACCCGCCTAGCTACGCAAGGGTTGGGGTATCCGTTATGGTATTACCAGGATTACCCCTATGTATTGCGCTGCAAGGATATGCTGGAGTACATGGAGCAAGCAGGATGGAAAAGCCAATGTTTTCCAATATCGCCCCAGGGTTTGGTTGCCTGGCAGGACTCCATTGCCGCCCACGCCTCCCAGATCAGCACATTCTGGATGGATGCGCTTGAGATGCGTCAGGCAGTGAGTGAATATCTCGAGCAGAATAATGGCATCCAATTATGGAGAAAGCCGAAGTTATCTACACTAGCCTACCAATAGATTGGATTGCGGTCCTGGCAGATGCTGAAGTTGAGGTGCAAGACAATAACTTTGGCATAGTTTATGCAAGTATAGCTTGTCCATGTATAAAGCAGGTATGGTATACATTGGGCGGTTTTCCCGCTGCGAGCAAGGGCAATTGGCAAGCTATCGATTGGCCTTGGAACAAGGAATAGCCAATCTTCACATCAAACTGGAGCTAGCAGTCAGGTAAGTTGTTCTATGATAGAAAAATACCCAATGAAGTTTATCTTGCGTTTCCATGTGTTATGTGCTAAAATCACGCCGCGCGGTAGTAGGGAAGCTTTTCCCCACATACCGCATACTTTTCATACGGGGTAGCCCAGGTTTATAACCAGCTTCCCAATCTAATGTGAAGAATCGCTCAACAAGAGTGGTTCTTTCATCTTTATAGACAGGAGAGGAAGATGCCTCCCTCATTTCTGACCAAGCAAGGGTTCCNGAAATTACACGAAGAACTGGAGTACTTGCGCACAGTAAAACGCCATGAAGTTGCTGAACGTCTGCACGAGGCAATGGAAGGCGGAGAATTAATCGAAGACGCCGAATACGAAGCAGCCAAGAACGAGCAAGCATTCGTTGAGGGGCGCATCCAGGAGCTTGAAATGCTTCTGGCAAACGCCCGCGTCATCGAAGAGACCGCCAAGGAAGACCATGTCCAGGTTGGATCAACCGTAACTATTCGGGAAGGGGATAATCCGGAAGAGATCTATACTATTGTTGGTCCAGCAGAAGCTTCACCGCGCGATGGGCGCATCTCAAATGAATCACCCTTGGGCCGGGCTTTGATGGATCACCATGCCGGAGATGTTGTCCGGGTGGATGCTCCGGGTGGAACCTTTACCGTCAGTCTCTTAAAGGTGGAGTAAGAAAGGGGCTAATTTCAAGCCCCGCGCATGGATTCCTTGCGCGGGGCTTTTGCTTAAATAATCAAGAGTGATCACAAATTAGATTTGGAGCAGTACCATGACAAATGAACGAACCTCCTTAGAAATAAACCGCCTGGAAAAAATGGAGCGCTTACGAGCTATAGGAATTGAGCCATATCCCACTCGTGTGATACGCACCCATACCAGCCAATCAGCCAGTCGAGATTTTGAAGCTGCAGAAGCAGCTGCGCAGGGGGAAGGGCTATTGCCTTTAAAGGCAGCCCTGGCAGGCAGGCTGCGCTCCATACGCCCAATGGGTAAGATTACCTTCGCCCATATTGAAGATGGCGAAGGACGGATCCAGCTCTTCTTTCGAGCCAATGATATCGGTCAGGAGCAATTTGAGCTCTTCAACCGCGAATTTGACCTCGGGGATTTCGTCCAAGCCAGTGGAGAGTTATTCCGCACACGTTCGGGTGAGATTTCCCTGCGCGTGGAAGCCTACCAGATGCTCGCAAAAGCCATCACCCCACTGCCTGCCGGAAAAGATCAGGTCGTGGATGGCGAAATAGTCAGCCATGGCGACCTGGTTGACCCGGAAACACGCTATCGCCAGCGCTATGCCGACCTGGCTGTACATCCAGAAATTCGCCAGATCTTCCAGAGTCGGACTGCAATCGTAACCGCTCTTCGCAGCTTTCTGGATGGGCAGGGCTTTTTAGAAGTGGAAACTCCCATTTTTCAGCCAATATACGGAGGGGCAGCTGCCCGTCCTTTCATCACCCATCACAACCAGCTTCACCAGGACCTTTACCTGCGCATTTCCTTTGAGCTGTACCTCAAGCGCCTGCTCGTTGGTGGGATTGAACGCGTCTATGAGATTGGCCGTGATTTCCGCAATGAAGGCGTATCCTTCAAACACAACCCCGAGTTCACNCAGCTGGAATTCTATTGGGCCTATGCGGATTACTTGAAAGTNATGGAGATGACTGAGCAGATGCTTGCCTTTGTGTGCGATCGTGTGCTGGGAAAGCGGAAGGTCACNTATAACGGCANCGAGCTCAACTTTGAAATCCCCTGGCCNCGCCTGGAGCTGCGCCAGGGNATCATCAACACCTCGGGGATCGATATTGCTGCTTTTTCAACCGCAAAAAGCCTTGATGCAGAAATGAAGAAGCGAGGTATTGAAACAAAGCCTGGTGAAACACGCGGTAAGCTGATTGACCAGTTATTGTCCGAGTTCCTTGAGCCAACCCTGATCCAGCCCACCTTTGTATATGATTATCCGCGCGATTTATCTCCGCTGGCTAAGAGTAAACCCGGTGACCCTCTCACTGTGGAACGATTCGAGGGGTATGTGGCAGGTCTTGAGCTTTGTAATGCCTTTACCGAGCTAAACGACCCACTCGACCAGGAGAAGCGCTTCCTGGAAATGGGGCGCGATTATGAAACCGAGGACGAGGAACATCATCCCATGGATGAGGATTACCTGCGTGCCATGCGCTATGGTATGCCGCCCAGCGGTGGCTTCGGCTTGGGCGTAGATCGCCTGATCATGCTCATGACCGATCACCCCAACATCCGCGAGGTTATCCTCTTCCCCCACCTGCGTACGCGCGAAGAATAAAAG
>Ga0031656_10000258_pt1 | contig 16925 bp, 15 predicted proteins | sample FrelakmetDIP11DI_FD_55080 | JGI IMG/M metagenome (GOLD analysis project Ga0031656, IMG submission 55080) | Freshwater lake sediment microbial communities from the University of Notre Dame, USA, for methane emissions studies - DIP11 DI | ecosystem: Environmental > Aquatic > Freshwater > Lake >... | reverse complement strand
GCCGGCCGGGCCGGATCGTCGCGCCACGCCTGCCATATTGCGAGGAAGTTGACGCCGAGGCCGAACCCGTTCTCGAGCACGACGAACTGCCGGCCTCCGCGCCAGCGTTCGACGCAGCCGGTTCCGTCGAGAAAGACATGGCGCGCCTGGCCCAGCGCGCCATCGCGGCTCGCATAGACGTCGCCGTAACGCGCGCTGGCCGGCGCGCCGTGCGCGTCGAACGACAACGCGATGGGCTCGACGGTCACGCGGGCCAGGGGTGGTTCAGGTGCGCGTCAGCGGCCGGTAGCGCAGGCGGTGAGGCTGCGCGCCCTCCTCGCCAAGGCGCCTCTTCTTGTCGGCTTCGTACTCCTGGTAGTTGCCGTTGAAGAAGGTCCACTGCGAGTCGCCCTCGGCGGACAGGATGTGCGTGGCGATACGGTCGAGGAACCAGCGATCGTGCGAGACCACCAGCACGGTGCCGGCAAACTCGAGCAGCGCTTCCTCGAGCGCCCGCAGAGTCTCGATGTCGAGGTCGTTCGACGGTTCGTCGAGCAGCAGCACGTTGCCGCCCTTCAGCAGCGTGGCCGCGAGATGCAGCCGCCCGCGCTCGCCGCCGGACAGGTTGCCCACGATCTTCTGCTGGTCGCCGCCCTTGAAGTTGAAGCGGCCGAGGTAGGCGCGCGACGGCATCTCGAACCGGCCGACCTGCAGGATGTCGAGGCCTCCGGAGATCGCCTCCCAGACCGTCTTGTCGTTCGGCAGCGAGTCGCGCGTCTGGTCGACCGCGGCGATCTGCACCGTGTGCCCGACCTTGATCGTGCCGCTGTCCGGTTGTTCCTTGCCGGTGATCATCCGGAACAGCGTCGACTTGCCGGCGCCATTGGGACCGATGATCCCGACGATCGCCCCGGGCGGAATCGAGAAGCTGAGGTTGTCGATCAGCAGTCGGTCGCCGTAGCCCTTCGACACGCCGTCGAAGTCGATCACCTGGTTGCCGAGCCGCTCGGCCACCGGAATGAAGATCTCCTGCGTCTCGTTGCGGGTCTGGTACTCGTACGACGACAGTTCGTCGAAGCGCTGCAGGCGCGCCTTGCTCTTGGCCTGGCGGCCCTTCGCGTTCTGCCGCACCCACTCGAGCTCGGACTTCATCGTCTTGATGCGCGCCGCCTCGGACTTGGCCTCGCGCTCGAGCCGCTCCTCCTTCTGTTCCAGCCAGGAGCTGTAGTTGCCCTTCCAGGGAATGCCCTGGCCGCGGTCGAGTTCGAGGATCCACTCGGCCGCGTTGTCGAGGAAGTAGCGGTCGTGCGTCACCGCCACGACCGTGCCCGGGAAGCGCTGGAGGAACTGCTCGAGCCAGTCGACGCTCTCGGCGTCGAGGTGGTTGGTCGGCTCGTCGAGCAGCAGCATGTCCGGCTTCGACAGCAGCAGCTTGCACAGCGCCACCCGGCGCTTCTCGCCGCCGGACAGGGTCGCGACCGTCGCCTCCCACGGCGGCAGCCGCAGCGCGTCGGCGGCGATCTCCATCTGGTGCTCGGTGTCCGAGCCCGACGTGGCGATGATCGCTTCGTACTTCGCCTGCTCGGCGGNGAGCTTGTCGAAGTCGGCGTCCGGCTCGGCGTACGCGGCGTAGACCGCCTCGAGTTTCTGCTTCGCATCGAGCAGTTCGCCGAGCCCGGCCTCGACCTCCTCCTTGACCGACTTCTCGGGATCGAGCTGCGGTTCCTGCGGCAGGAACCCGATCTTGAGGCCGGGCATCGGCACGGCCTCGCCTTCGATTTCCTTGTCCAGGCCGGCCATGATGCGCAGCAGGGTCGACTTGCCCGATCCGTTCAGTCCCAGCACGCCGATCTTGGCGCCGGGGAAGAACGACAGGGAGATGTTCTTGAGGATCTCGCGCTTCGGCGGAACGACCTTGCCGACGCGGATCATGGAATAGACGTACTGGGCCATGGGAAGGAACCGAAANGAGGGAAAGGCGGAAGGCNGCGGAGATTACCGGATCGCNNGTTCGCTAATGGACCGGCGCAGCGTTCGCGCGCCCGAGTCGACCGGGCTGGCGCAAGGCTNCGCTCCGGAAAGCGTCGCTCGCTGCCTGGTAGTAGCCGATCGCCTCGTCGGTGTAGTGCCGCGTGCGGTCGCTCGGTGCCGCTTCCTTGCCGGTGGCCACGTCCACCACCCGCACGCGGCGCTGCGGCCTGAGTTCGACCAGCAGTCCGTCTTCGTAGTAACCGACAGTCTGGTAGTTCGCCATCATTGCGCGCTGGTGCTTCTTTCCCTCGGTCAGGATGTCCTGTCCGAAGAAGCGCGACACGTAGCTGAAGCCGAGCAGGGACAGGATCGTCGGCGGCACGTCGATCTGCGACGCGATGGTCTCGACCCGCGCGGGCTGGATGTGCTTCGGCGCATAGATCAGCATCGGAATGTGGAAGCGGTCGAGCGGCAGGTCCGTCTTGCCGCGGGCCGCCGCGCAGTGGTCGGCGACGATGACGAACACCGTGTCGTCGAACCACGGCCTGGCCCGCGCGCGCTCGATGAAGTCACCGAGCGCCCAGTCGGTGTACTTGACCGCGCCGTCGGCGCTGGTGCCCGGCGGAATGTCGACCCGTCCCGCCGGATANGTGAACGGGCGATGGTTCGACGTCGTCATCACGTGCGCGAAGAACGGGCGCCCGGCCCCATGCCGCTTGTCGAGTTCGCGCAACGTCAGCGTGAAAAGATCCTCGTCGGCCACGCCCCAGATGTTCTCGTAGTGGATGTCGGCCTTGTCGGCGATGGCGCTGCGATCGATGAACGTGTAGCCGTTGGAGCCGAAGAAGTGCTCCATGTTGTCGAAGTAGCCGTAGCCGCCGTAGAGGTAGATGGGCTCGTAGCCCTTGTCGGCGAACACTTCGCCGATCGTGTGCAGGTTCTCGTTGTTCGGCCGCTTGACGACCGAGTGACCCGGCGTGGGAGGCAGCGAGAGCGCGAGCGCCTCCAGCCCACGCACGGTCCGCGTTCCCGTCGCGTAGAGNCGTGTGAACAGCATGCCCTCCGCCGCGAGCCGGTCNAGGTTCGGCGTGAGACCGCGCGTGTTCCCGAAGCTGCCGAGATACTCGGCCGACANGGACTCGACCGAGATCANCACGACGTTGAGCTTCCGCTCCGCGCCGGCGCCGTGGATCCGGCGCTCGATCGGNAGCGCCGGGTTGCTGGTGAAGTCCGGAGNGCCGGCTTCGAGGAACTCCTCGCGCAACTCCCGCTGCGCCGCCTCGAGCGGGATNGTCGCGTAGAACCGGTCGTAGTCGATCTCGTTGGNATTGAACGCGTGGAAGAATTCCCAGATGCCGTTGCCGGCCAGCTGCTGCGACTGCACGCTCGCGCTGAACTCCTTCCAGCTGGGCGGCACGACCAGGAANGACGTCACCGCCAGCAGCGCATACCCGGCCATCCACACCGACCGCCTGCCGAACGTCATTGTCGTCGGCGCGCCGGCGCGCCAGAGCGGCCGCAGCGTGAACCACGCCATCACGCCGGCGAGCGCGGCCAGGCCGAGCACGATGGCGGCCATCGGATACGACTCGCGGATGTTGCCGATGACCTCCCGCGTGTAGATCAGGTAGTCGACCGCGATGAAGTTGAAACGGGACGAGAACTCGTTCCAGAAGACGAACTCGGACACCAGCGTGAACGCCAGCGCGGCGCACGCGATGAGCCCGTAGACCACGAACAGGGCCTGGAGCCCGCGCCGCAGGCGCCGGGCGGGCCACAGCCACGCGGCCAGCGCGAAAGGCAGCAGCCAGAAGGCCCCGGCGGCGAGGTCGTAGACGGTGCCGATCGCGAGCCAGCCAGCGGACCGCCACGGAAGGAACTCGGCGGCTTCGCCGTTGAACAGCGCGAGACCGACCCGCGACACGAGGCCGACGCCGAGGAAGAGCGCAAGGGCGACCCCGGCCGCGGCGAACGGCCCCGGGAACAGGCGCGCATGAGCGCGCGCCGCGAATTGTCTTACGGCCGAAAGGAACATCAGGGTGTGTCAGCGCAGGGGCTGGGCAAGCGGGTGGCGGAACCGGATTCGAGTCCGCTCTCGGGCGTTCGTTCGACGATGCGCTGGAGGACTCGCTCGACGACCCGCCCCGTGGACCGTCGCATCGAGTGTACGCTGCGACCCGCTCGCTTCCGGTCGCGTTTGCGGTCGCTTTTTACGGTCTTTCACGTGCTGCGTACGCCCGCCCTGCCCCCCACTGCCGGTGGCTTTCCATGACCAGCCCCGTGCGCACGGTCGACGACGAGCGCCGGTACTGGCGCACCGTGTGGTGGGTGACGGCGGTCACGCTGCTCGGCCTCGTCGCGCTCGAAACGACGTCGATCGACCTCGCGCTGGCCCGGCTGTCGTACGACCCGTTGTTGCGCACGTTCCCCCTGCGCGAGCACTTCCTCACGACCCGGATCTCCCACGGCGGCGTGAAGGTCGCGTCCGCGCTCGTGTTCGCGTGGATCCTCGTCTCCGCCTGGAAGCCGATCGGGCTGTTGTCGAAGCTGGATCTGCTGAGCCGCGTCTACCTGCTCGTCGCGGCAGTCACCTGCCTCCTCGTCGTCGCCTCGCTCAAGCGCGGCAGCGCGCTGCATTGCCCGTGGGGACTGGTCGAGTTCGGCGGGTCGCATGCGTACCTGCGGCTGTTCGACGCGGTGCCCGAAGGCTGGCAACGGGGCGCGTGCTTTCCGGCCGGCCATGCACTGTCGGCGTTCGCCTACATCGGCGGCTACTTCGCGTGGCGCCAGGTCGACCGCCGCGTCGCGCGCGCATGGCTGATCGCGGTGCTCGCCGTCGGCTTGTGGGCCGGCGTGTCGCAGCAACTGCGCGGCGCCCACTTCCTGTCCCACACGCTCTGGACGGCGTGGCTCGCCTGGACGCTGTCGGCGGGCCTCGCCTGGCTGGCCCGCTCACGCTTGCGGCCCGTCAACCGAACCGCGCCGACGGCGGGCTAACGTCCGCCGTCCAACGAGAACAAGAACCTTGACTGCCCTCCTCGTTTCCATCGGCGTCGTCGCGCTCGCCGAGATCGCCGACAAGACCCAGCTGCTCGCGCTCGTGCTTGCCGCGCGCTTCCGCAAGCCGTGGCCGATCATCCTCGGGATCTTCTTCGCCACGCTCGCGAACCACTTCCTCGCTGGCGCCGTGGGAACGTTCATCGCGCGCCAGTTCGGGCCCGACGTCATGCGCTGGGCGCTCGGCCTGTCGTTCATCGCGATGGCGGTCTGGATGATGATTCCCGACAAGATCGACGAGACCAAGGAGCACGACTCGCGGTTCGGCGTGTTCGGCACGACGCTGATCGCGTTCTTCCTCGTCGAGATGGGCGACAAGACGCAGATCGCCACCGTCGCGCTCGCCGCCAAGTACGACGCGCTCGTCGCGGTGGTCATGGGCACCACGATCGGGATGATGATCGCGAACGTGCCGGCCGTGCTCCTCGGCAACATCGCGGCGGAGAAGCTTCCGGTGAAGCTCGTGCACGGCGTGGCGGCCGCGATCTTCGCGGTGATCGGGATCGCAATGCTGCTCGGCCTGCAGGTGGGCCTGTGACGCGGCCCGGGTGACCGGCGCCGGGCGGGCGTGTATCATCCGCCCGTCGTGAGTGCTGTGTGTTCCGGTTCGCACTTGCGTCCCTCGCGGTTGTTCCCACGCTCCCTCGAAGCTTTCCCAAGCGTCATCGCATTCGCCTGAACCGGTTCTGCGGCTTTTGTGCCGCACCAGGCCGTGCTCTCAGGAGATTCAATTTGAATTCAGGATTCAACGCCCTCGGCTTGTCCGAGGCACTCGTTCGCGCTGTCACCGAACTCGGCTACACCGAACCCACGCCCGTCCAGCAGCAGGCCATTCCGCTGGTGCTCGCCGGTCGCGACCTGCTCGCCGGCGCGCAGACCGGCACCGGCAAGACCGCCGGCTTCGTGCTGCCGATCCTGCATCGGCTTGCGCTGACGCCGCCCGCCGCGGGCAAGTCGCGCCACCCGGTGCGCGCGCTGATCCTCACGCCGACGCGAGAACTCGCGGCGCAGGTCGAGGAGAGCGTGCGTGACTACGGCAAGTACAAGAAGTCGACCGTCGCCGTCATCTTCGGCGGCGTGTCGATCAACAACCAGATCGCGGCGCTCAAGCGCGGAGTCGACATCGTCGTCGCCACGCCGGGCCGCCTGCTCGACCACGCCGGGCAGAAGACGATCGACCTGTCGCAGGTCGAGGTCCTCGTGCTCGACGAGGCCGACCGCATGCTGGACATGGGCTTCCTGCCCGACATGAAGCGCGTGTTCGCGATGCTGCCGAAGCAGCGGCAGACGCTGCTGTTCTCGGCGACGTTCTCCGACGAGATCCGCGCGCTCGCGAACACCCTGCTGAAGGACCCGGCGGCCGTCCAGGCGACGCCGCGCAATTCCGCNGTGGAAGCGGTGAGCCAGAAGGTGGTCCTCGTCGACCGCGGCCGCAAGTCGGAACTGCTCGCCAAGCTGATCAGCGANCAGCAGTGGTACCAGGTGCTGGTGTTCACGCGCACCAAGCATGGCGCGAACCGGCTCGCCGAGTACCTGTGCAAGCACGGCGTGACCGCGCTTGCCATCCACGGCAACAAGAGCCAGAACGCCCGGACCCACGCGCTTTCGCAGTTCAAGACCGGCGAGCTGCAGGCGCTCGTGGCCACCGACATCGCCGCGCGCGGCCTCGACATCGAGCAGTTGCCGCACGTCGTCAACTTCGACCTGCCCCACGTGCCGGAGGACTATGTCCACCGGATCGGCCGCACGGGCCGGGCNGGCGCCACGGGCGAGGCGATCTCCCTCGTGTGCGCGGACGACAAGCCGCTGCTCGCCGACATCGAGAAGGTGATCAGGCGCGAGGTGCCGCGCGAGATCGTCGCGGGCTTCGAACCGAACCCGAACGAACGGGCGGAGCCGATCCAGCGCGGCCGCGGTGGCCAGCAGCGCGCGCCGCAGCGGCAGGCGCCGAAACGCGAGGGCAGCGAACAGCGGCGCAGCGGGCAGGCAGCCGCGAAGAAGTCGCCTGCACGACCGCCGCACGCCGACCGCGCCGCGCCCCCATCGCGTGGCGAACCGAGGAACGCACCTCGCCCCGCCAAGGCACGTCCCGCCGATCCGCAGCGGGCACGCGCAGCGCCGGCAGCGCCGGCGCCCCGTCACGACGCATCGTCCACGGTGCGCACGAACATCCCCAGCCTGGCGCCGCCAGGCCACCGCCGCGGGCGGTAAGCTGGGCCGTCGTCAGGAGCAAGCGCGATGGACGGTCCCAGGCCCGAGGTGACGCACAACGAAGCCTCGAGGAGGTTCGAGGCGAAGGTCGACGGACTCGTGAGCCGGTGCGACTACCGCATGCACGGCAGCACGATGATGCTGGTCCACACCGAGGTCCCGCCGCAGCTGGAGGGCCGCGGCATCGGCTCGCTGCTCGTACGCGCGGCGTTCGAGCATGCCGGGCGCAACGGCATGGACGTGCTGCCGGTGTGCTCCTACGCGCGCACGTGGGCGGAGCGGCACCCCGAGGTCACCTCGCTGCTGGCGCGGTAGAAGCGCCGTCCGGGGTGCGGGGCACGGTCAACCGCTGTGCGTTCAGGCCGTCGGACAGGCTGACTTCGAAGCTGCCGCCGGGGGGCAGGCCGGTCGTCTCGACCTCGAGCGTTCCCCCCTGTCGATGCAGGGCGAGCACCCTGCGCTCGCCGTTCAGCACGTGGGTGACCGATGCGTAGGCCGCCAGCGAGGCGTTCCAGCGCACGCTCACGCGGCCGCCGCTTTCCTCCCAGTCGACGCTCGGTGCCTCGCGGCCGGCCGCGGGCGTCCGCTGCGCGCGGGCCAGTGCGCCCTGCAACGGCAACAGTTCACCAGCGCGCCACACCTCGACGCGCTCGAGCGGACCAGGATCGATCACCGCAAGCGTGAAGTGCCGCTCCGGCGGCACGGCGTGGTCGACCAGGTCGGCATCGAAGGGGTGGTCCAGCGTGCGGCCGTCGCGCGCCACCAGGCGCAGCGTGTATTCGCCGGCGGCAAACTCCGGCGCGCCGCGCAACGCGCGCACGGGGCTCAGCGTCACGCCTGCGAGGCCGATCGAGCCAGCGACCTGCAGCAGGTCAGTCTGGTCGGGCTCTGATTGCAACAGCGCGATCGACGCCTGCGGCAGCGACTCCAGGTGTGACTGCATCAGCCGGTAGTTGTAGTCGGAGAACCAGGACCCGCTGCAGTAGCCCATGATGTCGGTCTGGTTCACCGGCGAAATCACGTCGAGCGGCGCGGGTACGGAATCGACGAGCGGGGTGGCGCCGAGCGCGCCTCCCGCATACGGATAGCTGGCGTCGGCGCTCGCGACGCTGCCGCATGGCGCGTGCAGGCGGCCGAAGTTGTGGCCGATCTCGTGCGACATCGTGCGCGGCCAACTGGTCGAAGAGTCCCAACCGAGAGCCGTGCGTCCGGGCACATAACCGATGCCTGCATTGCTCCCGCCCGCCCGCCGCACGAACCCGTAGTAGTAGCGGTAGGCGTTGCCGGGGTTCTCGCTGTCGCGCAGCTGTCTCAGTTCGGACAAGGCATTCGACCAATCGGCCGACGTGTCGAGGCCGTCGGTGACGCTGGCGAGCGTGTACGGCGCGCGCGTCGTCACGACGATGCGGTCGCGCGGGATCGGGAAGCGGCGCGTCAGTTCGTCGAGCACCGCGCCCGCGGACGGCACGGTCGGCACGAAAGTGCCCGACACGACCGGCACGAGCACGATTTCCAGCCGGGTCGACGTGCCCACGCTCGGCGTCGCGTCCTGCGCCGTGGACAGTCCAAGCTGCTGCTCGGGGTCGACCTCGACGCGCACCGACAGTCCGCTGGCCACCCAGGAGGCGGGCAACTCGGCGTTGAAGCTCTGCGCCTCGCTGTAGCGGATCCCGTCCGTCAGGGTGCCGCCCGACGTCGTGGGCAACGTCGAAGGACCACTCATCGGCAGCGAACCGAGGATGACCGCGCCGCGGTAGCCGGTCACGCGTACCGTCGGCGCCGGCAGCCCGGCCTGGTCGGACACCACATACGCACGCACCCACGTCTCCTTGCCAGGCACGAGCCGCTGTCGCGCGTCCGTCGTCGCTTGCGACAGCACCTGCGCGAACTCGATGCCGGCGAGCGCCGCCGCGCAGCCGCTTCCCACCACGACGCTGCCGCCGGCCACGGCCGGCTGGCTGTTCGACGACAGGCTGACCGCGCCGCAGGCGACCCCCGCCGGGACGGTGAAGACGAGTTGAGTGGCGGCGCGCGACACGATCGTCGCGGCGATGCCGCGCACGGTGACTCCCGCGACTTCAGTCAGCCCGCTGCCTCCGATCGTCACGTCCGCGCCAGCCGCCACGACGCGGTACACCGCGGAACCGTCGACACGGATCGCCGGCACGACCGTCAGCGGGGCCGCTGACACCACCTGGTCGGCGGCGTTGCCCTGGAGCTGCACCGCGCCGGACTGCGCTGAGTCGGGCACCGTCACCGTGATCCGGGTCGCGCCGCTGCGCGTCGCGATCGGCGCCGAGGCGCCGCCCGCGAACACGACTGCGGTCGCGCGGTCGAGGTTCGTGCCGTTGATCGTCAGCGACTGTCCGGTGACGACGGACAGCGGATCGAACGACGTCAACGTCATCGGCGGGACGACCGTCAGCTGCTGCGACTGCGGGCGGCTGATGCCGTCGCTGTCGATCAGCGTGATCGTTCCGCTGGTCGCGGCCTGCGGCACGTCGACCACCAGGGTGGACGCGGTCTGCGATGCGATCGGCAGCACGGTGGAGTTCACGCGCACCTGCGCGACCCGATCGAGGCTCGAACCGCTCAGCGTCACGCGTCCGCCGGGCAGGACCGAGGTTGGCGAAAGCGACGTCACCTGGGGCACGCCGCTGACGGTGAAGTCGAGCACGGACAGAACGGTGCGGCCAGCCGTGGTGAGCTCGATGCGTCCCGTCTGCGCGCCGGCCGGCACGACGAGTGCGATCTGCGCGTCGGACGCCACCGTGAACAACGCAGCCGTCGAGCCGATGCGTGCCGACTGCAGTCCCGTGAAGCCGGCGCCAGTCACGGTGATCGTCGTGCCGGCACCGCCGGCGGTCGGCACGAAGCCAGCAATCGCCAGCGTGGACGGAGCCGGTGGCGGCGCGACACTCGACGCGGCGGTCCCGCCGCCGTCACCGCCGCCGCCGCAGGCGGCCAGCGTGGCCACGCCCGCGATCGCGAGCAGGTGCAGGACCCGACGCACGAGCGAGGTCAATCTAATCCGGATGGTCATGACTCCTGGTTCTTTCGGACGCCCGGCCCGTTGCATCGTCGCATCGGTCGGCGGAGCGGCCATCCCTTCGGTTGGTTCGTCCATATGTCGGGTATCGATGCACCGCCACTGCCCAGCACCGGACGCTAGCGCCCGAAGGCTCCGAAGGATGGAAGAGAGGAGGCCAGAAATCCCGGCCAATTCGTGGCTGGCTACGGACTTCGCAGGAGCAACCAGGCCGCGACGATGACCCACACCACAAGCGTGCCGACGAGGTTCGCCGCCGCATTGTTCTGCCGGAAGAGTTTCCAGTTCCAGTAGGCCACGGGCTGGCCCGCGAGCGGCGGCCCGGGGATGAAGCGATGCACCCTGGCGCAGTACTCCTCGTAACGCGGGCCGAAGATCGGCTTCAGGTGCGCTTCCTCGCGCTCGACTCGCGTGTCCATGTAGAACCAGTAGACGATGGTGTAAGCGAGGAGCAGCCACGTGCTGCCGAGCAGCATCAGGAAGCCGAAGATGATGAAGAACCTTCCGAGGTACATCGGGTTGCGCACCATCGCATACGGACCCCGGATCGCCAGGTCGGAGTTCTTGTCGAGCGACGCGAAGCTCCAGAGCTGGATGAACTCCCCGACCATCGACACGATGAAGCCGGCCAGCAGCCATTCGCGCTGCAGGAAAGGCACGGCCAGGACGATCGCGACGATCGCGAGCGGCACCCGAAGGCGTACGAGGAAACCGCGTAATCCCGGGTGATTGAAGACGGAGCGGAGCGAGGCGAGCATCGGGAAGTCAGTGTGGCCCGGCGGAGCCGGAGGTGGTCTTCTGCTTGGCGGCGCCAGCATACCCGCGCGCGATCCACAGGCGCCGCCGGCGCGTCATCCGCTCGTAGACCTCGAGTCGCACGGGGCCGATGGAATCCGGATCGTGCTGCAGCCACTTCTTGTACACGCCGGTCATGTCGAGATCGTCCAGCCAGCGCCGCCACGAGGCCGGCATCCAGCGCGTGTCGAGCGATGCCTGGAAGTCGATCAGCGCCGGCCGGCCGTCCGGCCGAAGCAGCATGTTGCCCGTGCCGCGGGTGTCGAGGTGCACGATCCCGCGTGCGTGCACGTCGTTCAGCAGGCGCTCCAGATCGACGAAGAACGGCATCGTCATCTGCTCCGGTGCAACCTGGCCAAGCGTGGTCCCCGGGATGAACTCGGCGGCGATCGCATCGCCGTCGATGCGAAACGCTCGCTGCGGCACGCCGTCGATGCCGCCAAGGCGCTGCAACGCGCGCAGCTCGCGGCCCAGCAGGAAGCGTCCGATCGTGTAGCGCACCCAGAAGGCGCGCCTCGAAAAGTCCTTGACCACCCATTCCCGGCCCGCGGCCTCGACGCGGAAGACCTGCGCGTTGGCCCAGCGCCCGTCCCGCAAAAGCTTCGCCTGCGCGCCCGCAAGCGCGGCGCGATCCAGCGGCATGTTCGCGTCGACGGAGTCGATGGGTGGCAAGACGGACGTCAAAGGCTGCCCAAGGCGGGCGACGTGGAATTATCCCACCCGGGCTTTGCGGCCACGTGGCGACAGGAGACAGCCGCTGGTCGGTTTACGCGCGCGTCGGCCGCCGCACGGCAGAAACCGCTGGCACACAAGAGGGCAGATCCCTACCATCCGTATCCCATGAACATGCTGATCATCGGCGGCGGAATCTTCCTGGGCCAGGCCCTGGTTCAGGCCGCGCTAGAGCGCGGCGACGCGGTCACCGTTTTCAACCGCGGGCGGACGCGCAACTGGTGGCCGCCCGGCGTGAAGTGGATCATCGGCGACCGCAAGGAAGACCTCCACCTGCTGATGGGCCGGAGCTGGGACGCGGTGATCGACACGTGCGGCTACCGGCCGCAGGACGTCGAGGCCACGTGTGCCACCCTGTTCGACGGGTGCAACCGATATGTCTTCGTGTCCAGCGTCTCCGCGTACGCGTCGTTCGCCCACGCGCCGATACGCGAAGACGACCCGCTCGCCTCCGCCGTCGGCGTAGACCGCGAGAACATCACCCCGGAAACGTACGGGCCGCTGAAGGCCGAGTGCGAGCGCACGGTGGCCGGCCTCTACGGAAGCCGCGCGCTCGTGGTGCGGCCCGGCCTGATCGTCGGGCCGAACGATCCCACCGGGCGCTTCTCGTACTGGCCATGGCGCCTCGCGGGCGGAGGCATCGTGCTGGCGCCCGGATCGCCGCACCGGTCGGTGCAGTTCATCGACGTGCGCGACCTCGCGGCGTGGATGCTCCGGCTCATCCAGCTGGGCGCGAACGGCGCGTTCAACGCAACTGGCCCCAATGAAGGCATGACCTTCGGCGAACTGCTCGACACCTGTCGCTGGGTCAGCGGAGAAGAGGTCGGCGTCGAATGGGTCGAGGACAACTTTCTCGGGCAGGAAGGCGTGCGGCCGTGGACCGAACTGCCGCTCTGGATCCCGGCCAGCGACGCGCAGACGCGCGGGTTCAATTCGATCGACACCGCGCGCGCGAAGGCGACGGGCCTGAAGACGCGGCCGGCCGCGGTGACGGTCAACGACATCCTCGAGGCGGGCATCCCGGCGCCCGACGACAAGCGGCGCCACGGGAAACTGACACGCGAGCGCGAGCGCGACCTGCTCGCGGTGTGGCAACTCCGCAAGCAGGGACTCACGGTCGCCTGATCGCGCGATCGCGTCATCTCCCCTGCGCTTCCTTTGCCCCGGCGCACAGGAAGCGAAAGGGTGATGACGCGTTTCGGGCGATAATTCGCCTCGATGGTGCCGCACTCGCTGTTCTTCTCTTCCGATCGCCACGTCGATCTCGCCCTGNACGTCCTGACATTGATCGTCGGCGGTGGCCTNTTCGCCACNGCGGCCGTTCTCGCGGTCATGTGGCTGCGCCCTGTCGCGCCCACGGCGGCNTTCGGCGACATGGGGCCGCCGTCCTGGGCGTCGATGTCCGAAGTCCTGCTCGATCCGCCGCGCCTCGAATTCGACTTCCAGTTTCCCTATGGTCCAACGATCTACCGCTGCGAGCATCGCGGAAAGATCACGTACACCGATCGTCGCTGCCTGGTCGGGAACGAGCGCAGCCTGCTGGTCCTGCCCCTCTGATCGCCGGGCGGTACGCCCGGTTACAGCTTGATACGAGTTCGTGTCCGCGAAGGACGTCGGCACCCCGTTGATGGGTTGTACGACAACGGAGGACACGATGAAACGCACCATCCTGCTCGGCACACTGACGGCAGCGCTGCTGGCGCCCTTCGCCGCGGCTCACGCCCAATCAAACGTGAGCGTCAGCGTGAGCACGCCCGAATTCGGCATCCGCATCGGCGGGCCGGTGTTTCACCCGGGGCCGGTGTTTCACCCGGTGCCGGTCTTCGCACCCGCACCGGTCTTCGTTCCAGTGCCCGTCCACGCGCCACGACGGGTCTTTGTCGTGCCACGCGTGTTCCATCCCGCGCCGGTCATCGTGGTGCCTCATCGCCACGCAGCGCGGCACTTCGGTCCGCGCGGGGGCGTCTGGGTCGCTCCGCGCGCGTACCAACATCGCGACTGGGATGACCGGCGAGACGGGCGACGCGAACGCCGCGGCGACCGGGACCGCGATGGCTACCGCGCCGGTTACCGCTACTGAGATCGCTGGCGCCCGAAACAGGGCTGTGCTTGAATCTCCGTGGCGCCAACCACGGGGATCGTCATGCGCACCGAAGGGCCAGGCAGTTCAAACGTCGAAGATCGTCGCGGCCAGCGCTTCGGCGGCCGAGGGCTGATCGGCGGGGGCATCGGCACCCTGGTGCTGGTCGTCATCGGCCTGTTCTTCGGCATCGATCCGCGCGTGATCATGGGGCTCGCCGACACGGTGCAGCAGGTGCAGGCTCCCGCGGAGGCGCCGGCCGGCAAGGTCGGCGCCCCGTCCGACGAGATGGGCCGCTTCGTGTCGGTCGTGCTCGAAGACACCGAGCAGACGTGGAACACGCTGTTCCGCCAGCTCGGCCGCGACTACCAGGAACCGCGGCTCGTTCTCTTCACCGGCGCCACGCAGACGGCGTGCGGCACCGGCCAGGCGGCGATGGGCCCGTTTTACTGCCCGCTCGACCAGCGGGTGTACATCGACCTCGCGTTCTACCAGCAACTGCGCGACCGCTTCCGCGCGCCGGGCGACTTCGCGCAGGCCTACGTCATCGCACACGAGGTCGGGCATCACGTGCAGAACCAGCTCGGCATCATGCAGAAGATGGATGCCTATCGGCAGCGCCTCAGCGAGACGCAGTACAACGCGCTCGCGGTCCGTCTCGAGCTGCAGGCCGACTGCTTCGCCGGGGTGTGGGCGCACCACGCGAACAACCGCAAGTTGCTCGAGGCCGGCGATGTCGACGAGGCAATGAACGCGGCCGCCGCCATCGGCGACGACACGATCCAGCGCCGCACGCAGGGCCGCATCGTTCCCGAAAGCTTCACGCACGGCACTTCCGATCAGCGCATGCGGTGGTTCATGACCGGCATGAAGACCGGCCAGATATCCGCCTGCAACACCTTCGAAGGCACCTGAGCATCGCAGCGCGCGATGAACGTCCGTGACCTCGCCGCCGGCCTCGCGCTGACCGTCGGGATCGTCGGCGGCGTCGCGGCCTGGCTCGATCAGCCAGGATCCGTCGACGTGCCGCCGGGCCGCTCCGATCCCGGCGCATATGTCGTTCGCGCNATCGCCGGCGAAGCGCCGATCGCGGTTCCGGAAGGCGGCGCACTNCTTCCGGTGGCGCAGTTCGAGGCGCGAGGCCGCGTCCTGAACATTGAGCGCTTCAAGCCCCGCCAGTCGCTGGTCAACTGGATTCCCGGCCTCCGCCCGGCCACGCACGACATCGGCCTCGGCTTCGGTCCGATGACCGACACGGCGAACGTCAGCCGTTTCCGCTTCGCTCACGAGGGCGTGAGCCACGGACTGCGGGCGCTGTTTGCGCGGCCNCGCGACGCGATGACCCAGGCGGAGTTCGACGCGCTCGCACCGAACATCACGAACGTGCACGTCATCCCCGCCANCGACCGCGTGCTTGCGCAGTTGCGCCGCGTGAAGCACGGCGAACTGGTCACGCTGCGCGGGCTGCTCGTCAACGTGCGCGACGCCGACGGTCGCGTCGCGACCACCTCGACGACCGCGGGCGACCGCGACTGCGAGATCATGTGGCTCGAGGAAATCCGTACCGATCGGCTGTAAGGAGCAACGACCGATGACTCTCTTCGAATGGCTGGCGCAGGTGTGCAGCGAACTGGGATGGCCGGTGATGCGGGCGCACGACATGCTCGACGAAACCCGCTGGTCCGACATGTACGAGGCGGGCGTGAGCCCGGCGGACGCGGCGGCGCGGGTGCGCGCGGACGCAGCGGCGACCGGGCCGTAAGTCCGCGCTTCCCGGACGCGGTCGACTGCGTCAGTCGTCGCTCCGGATCACGCCCCGCCGGATGAGCCACTTGACGAGTTCGAGGACAGGGACGATGGTCGCTGACACCATCAGGATGATCGTCCAGTCCGCGACCGTCAGCGCGTAGGTGCCGAACGGCTCCTGAATCCACGGAAGGTAGACAACGACCACCAGCAGGCACAGTTCCCAGGCGATCGCGAGGTTGAGCCAGCGATTCTGGAATGGCCTGACGAGGACCGATGTCCGGTCCGAGCGGAAGTTGTAGGCCTTCAGGAACTGGATCAGCACCAGCGAGACGAACGTCATCGTCATCGCTTCGTCGATTCCCCGTCCGGAAGACAGCGCCCACGCGAACAAGCCGAGATTGGCGACCATGGACCACGCGCCGCCCGCCAGCATCAGCGTCACGACGGAGCGGCTGAAGATACCGGCGCGCGCGTTGCGCGGCGGCCGCCGCATCAGGGAGCCGTCGGCGGGATCGACCGCCAGCGCCAGCGCGGGCAGCCCGTCCGTGGCGAGGTTCACGTAGAGGATCTGGACCGCGGACAGCGGCAGCGGCATTCCGAGCAGCATTGCGCCGGCCATCAGTCCGATCTCGCCGACGTTCGAGCTCAGCAGGAACATCAGGTACTTCTTGATGTTGGAGTAGATGGCGCGNCCCTCGCGAATCGCAGCCACGATGCTCGCGAAGTTGTCGTCGGTGAGCATCATCGCNGCGGCTTCGCGGGCCACATCGGTGCCGCTCACTCCCATCGCCACGCCGATGTCCGCGCGCTTCAGCGCGGGAGCATCGTTGACGCCGTCTCCCGTCATCGCCACGACATGGCCTCGCGCCTGGAACGCAGTGACGATCCGCAGCTTGTGGGCCGGCGACACGCGCGCGAAGACGTCGACGCCGTCCACCGCGGCCACCAGCTGCGGGTCGTCCATCGCCTCGACCTGCGCGCCGGTCATGGCGCGGCCCTGGCCGATCCCGAGTTCGCGCGCGATGGCCGCCGCGGTGAGCGGGTGATCGCCCGTGATCATCACCACCCGGATTCCCGCGGCCGCGCACTCCGCGAGGGCCGCCGGCACCTCGGGACGCGGCGGGTCGGTCATCCCGACCAGTCCGAGCAGCGTCAGGTCGCTCTCGCAGTTGTCCAGGGTGGCCGACGTTCGCGCCGCAACCGCCAGGACGCGCATCGCCTGTCCGGCCATCGAGCGCGCGGCGGCGAGGATCTCTGCGCGCGCCTCGTCGTCCATGGGGCGCTCGCCGTCGGGGCCCATCA
>Ga0031656_10000257_pt1 | contig 16928 bp, 13 predicted proteins | sample FrelakmetDIP11DI_FD_55080 | JGI IMG/M metagenome (GOLD analysis project Ga0031656, IMG submission 55080) | Freshwater lake sediment microbial communities from the University of Notre Dame, USA, for methane emissions studies - DIP11 DI | ecosystem: Environmental > Aquatic > Freshwater > Lake >... | reverse complement strand
CAGTTATGGCCCTGTTCCTTTTCTCAAATCCAGATACGCTTCCGCCCCTGTTTGTATCGTAAGCCGGTCTGTTCGCGAGAGCAAGGATTTCACCGGTATAGGGATCCATCATGATTGCTGACGCTGCAGCAGCTTTCCACTGCTCCATCGCTTTGTCAAGCTCCTTCTCGACCAGACGCTGCAGGACTTCATCAATCGTCAGCACGATATTGTTCCCTTTCGCTTCCATATTTACTCCTGATGAAAGGGTTTTTCCGCTCGCATCTCTCTCCAGCAGCACCTTCCCGCCTTTCGCCGTCAGGTACTTGTCGAACTTGAGTTCAACGCCTTCAAGCGCCTGATTGTCTATGCCGACAAACCCGATAATGTGAGAAGCCAGTTCTCCCTTGGGATAAACCCTCTTTGCTTCAGTCACAAATCCCAGGCCCTCAATATCAAGGTCTCTAACCTTATCTGCAATTTCAGGAGCGAGTTTTCTCTTGATCCATACAAATCTCCCTTCGTCAGGTATTTTCGCAAGGATTCTCCTGGGTTCTTTTTTAACTAACGATGCAAGCTTTTTAATGTCTTCTTTATCAGCAGTGAGGGCTTCCGGATCGCAGTAGAGTGATTCGAGTTCAAGGTTCAACGCGAGCTCGCGCCCCTTCCTGTCAAAGATGGTCCCCCTTCTGACCTGAATATCTTCAACTTTGATGTGCTGCTGCTGAGCCTTCTCTGTAAGACGTTTATGGTCGATGATCATGAGGTCGGCAAGACGCAAGGACACGAGAATAAAACTGAAGATGATAGCAGTATGAAGAATAACCGCCCTCTTTTTACTCATCCCCCCACCTCTAAACGTTTTAAGGTTCAGCCAATTGCTTTTGCTTCAGCGATGCNTGATGCGGTAAAGACCTCACCTGTTTACCGATATGAACTACCTTGAGCCTGTCGGGCAGGACAAANCCCTCCTGATCACTCGGGGNTGACTCCAACCGCGCAAACGACAACAGACTCGTCTTTTCAGCGAATAACATTTTTCGGTCCCTCAGGCAATGCATCTTCTTTTTTTCAAGTTCACCGAGGTTGTACTCNAATTTCAGGAAATTTGACCTCAGGTAAACCAANCCGAACACGCCGACNAGTAAAAGGATTATCAAGAAAGGCTTCAGCATAAACGATACAAGATGCATGCTTGNTTTCCGCATTATATNTTCTCCGCCACTCGTAATTTTGCACTCCTTGAAGAGGGGTTNATTCTCAGCTCTTCGGGTGCAGGAGTTATGGGTTTTTTTGTCATAATTCTGAGCAACCCCTTTTTTGCGTTATCTGCTATAAAATGTTTGACTATCCTGTCCTCAAGTGAATGGTACGAAATAACGCATAGTCTTCCGCTTTGCTTCAGAAGATTCAGTGAAGCATCCAGTCCTTTCTTGAGCTGCACGAGCTCCTGGTTGACAGCGATTCTCAATGCCTGAAAGGTCCTCGTTGCAGGGTGAATCCTTCCCCTCACTCTATATACTTTTTCAACAATCTTTGATAATTCGGAACATGTTTCGATCGGCTTTCTCTCCCTCGATTGTGCAATCGCCTTTGCTATCTTCCTTGCGAGGCGCTCTTCACCGAACTCACGTAATATTTTNTCGAGTTCATTTTCGGGATATCTGTTCACCACATCNAATGCAGATANTTTTTGGTTCCTGTCCATTCTCATATCAAGGAGTGCATCGGATGCGAAACTGAACCCCCTCCCCGGACTCCTTAATTGCATGCTTGATACCCCGAGGTCAAACAGAACACCGTCCACTGCGGTAATACCGTCTGTGCAGAGCAGATGTTGCATGTCAGAAAAGTTTCCTTGCATCAGCGTCACCCTTGAATCTGAAAGCCTCTTTTTTACTCTCTGCAGTGCCTCATCGTCCCTGTCTATCCCGATGAGCCTGCCATCAGAGCCGATCCCTTGTAATACTGCTTCTGCATGTCCCCCGAGTCCGGTCGTTGCATCGACATAGATCCCGTTCTGCCTTACGTTGAGCATCTCCACCGCCTTTTCCCGCATAACCGGAAGATGGTTGATCTCTGCTGTCAATCGACGCGGTTACCCCTAAAAACCAAGCGCCGCAAGGCCTTCTTCCATCGATTCCCTGTCTATCTGTGAAAGGTCAACAAGTTTATCCCACTCATCTCTGTCCCAGAGCTCGATCCTGTCTACCTGACCGACTATTACGACATTGCTGTTGATATTCGCGTCTTCCCTGAGGGCAACAGGGACGAGAACTCTCCCCTGTTTATCAATATCTGTTTCGACTGCTGAACCGATAACCCTTCTCAGAAAAAACTTCATATGTTTATCAGAACTTGGCTTTGTCCTAACCTTGTCATGGAGTCTGTTCCATTCCTCCGCCGGATATATGCGAAGACATTGGTCAACCGGGGCATTGGTGATGTAAAGTTTTGTGCTATAATTACTCGTTATAATATCCCTGAAAGGAGCCGGGATGATAATTCTTCCTTTCGGGTCAACGGTGTAATAATATTTTCCTGAGAAAGCTGGCACGTTCCCTCCACTTTTTACCACTTTCTACCACAACATATTAGTGTGGGGGAAAACGATTGTCAAGAAAAAAATACCATTCCCCATATTATGTACAAACCCGGACAACATACTACTATATATTGTTTATAAGCATTGCAAGTCCATCATTCCTATTTGGATTGAGAAAAGGATCACGAAAAACGAAAAAAACAAGTGAACTGAAAAACAAGATATCAGATGCATTGATTATTTTCTTATTCAGACAGTTCATCCTCATACATGGATACTTAACCACCGACTCTTTTTTCTTTTTANATATCATCTTCCCGAAAGTTCTCGGCGCCGGCAAGAATGATGTCCGCTTTTCCGTAAATCAGTCAAAATCATAATCCCGTGAACCCGTTGACTGGCATGAGTTTTTCTTTGATTCAGTGATTCATTTTTGCCTTGACAAAAGGATTTCTTCCTTGATACTGTTATTTCATCTTTATTCATTTTTTCTAACNAATTCTTTTTTATGAAAGGGGGGAAATATAGATGACTAAAGCAGAATTAATCGACAAAATTGCTTCCGGCACNGGGCTCAGCAAGNCAGATGCATCGAGGGCACTGGATTCTACACTAAATGCCGTCAGGTCAGCTTTAAAGAAAGGGCAGAAGGTTACGCTCGTTGGGTTTGGAACCTTTTCGGTCGTGAAAAGGAAATCGAGAAAGGGCCGTAATCCAAGGACCGGTGATGTTATTACCATTCCTGCCGCCAAGGTCCCGAAGTTTACTTCCGGCAAGTCGCTCAAAGATGCAGTGAAATAAACTCAAGATATTAAAAGGGGCAAATCTCTGTTTGCCCCTTTTTCCTCTATAAAGCCATGCACCACATATGCGCTGAGAAACAATAAAAAGGGAGGGATTGATGCTTGTTGAATTCAGCATAATACCGATTGGTGTCGGAAGCAGCCTTGGGGCTCACCTTGCAGATGTATTGAAGATTGTTGATGCAAGTGGTCTTCCCTATAAGGTCAATCCGATGGGGACAGTAATCGAAGGTGAATGGGATGAGGTAATGAAGCTCATAAAAAAATGTCACAAAACTGTCATGAAGACCGGTGAGAGAAGTGTGACAACAATATCGGTCGACGACAGAAAGGGGAAACCGAACAGAATAGAGGAGAAAGTAAAATCGATAGAACGAAGGATAGGGAAATCTCTGAAAAAATAGGGGCGCCGACCATGGATAAGCTCATGAAAAAACTTGAAGACAGGGTTACGCCTGAATACCGTGCTTCACGAATTTCTCTTCATCTTCCCGTGATTTCACTCGGCCTCTCATCTTTTCGTCGAGGAGTTCCCTGAGAATCTTCGCATAGACCGGTCCCGGTTGTATACCCATTTTCTTCAGATCATCGCCTGTGAGTACTGTCTTGATATTTCTCAGCTCTGTAAGATAACGGGATATCACCTTCTTCTTCTGCCGGTCCAGGCTGAGTGCCATCGAAAACAGAATGACCTCGAGTTTCAGGGCATGTAAAAACTTATAAATCTCCACAGGATCACGGACAGGGAGTTTCCTCACAACATCTCTCGCAGTTACAATCCCCTTAATGATCATATCCTTTACTCTCGGTGATGGGGACAACCGTTCTATTACAGTTTTGATATCCTCTTCCTTCAACCCGGAGAGTAATGCCATAAGATACAAAACACCCGTTTCCGGTTTCTCTTCCAGGAAGAGGAGATTAAACCACGAGAGCGTTTCATGCATTGAGCCGAGCGTTGCTTCAAGTTCTTCGGTGAAGACAAGGTTTGACTGGATGACNTTGAGGAGGCCGAATTCTGAAACTCGCTTGAGTGTCCTGATCGGATCAGTNTCTTTAAAGGACANGAGCAATTCTTCATAGAGTCTCGGCCCGGACAGTTTGTCAAANAAATTCATTTCTATGGTCGACTTGATCAGGTTTTCGGTATGTTTGCTGATCTTGAATCCGAACCGCTCTGAGAATCTGACCGCCCGGAATGCCCGTGTGGGGTCTTCGACGAAACTGAGATTATGAAGCACCCTGATTGCCTTTTCTCTGAGATCCCTCTGCCCGCCGAAAAAATCAATCAGGATGCCGAAATCCTTTGGGTTCAATTTGACCGTAAGGGTGTTGATCGTGAAGTCCCTTCGGTACAAATCCTTCTTAATGGATGATGTCTCAACTTTCGGGAGTGCTGCAGGAGACTCATAGTATTCTGTTCGTGCTGTTGCCACATCAAGCTTGAATGGGTGAGGGAAGATCTGTGCAGTCCCGAACTTCTGGTGTGTCCTGACTTTCGCATGCAGTCGTTCCCCGATCGTCCGTGCGAAGAGAATCCCATCCCCTTCGATAACGATATCAAGATCAAGATTCTCTTCCCCGCGCAAGAGGTCTCTCACGGATCCCCCGACAAGATACGCCTGNAAACCGAGTGCTTCCGCCACCTCACCNGATAGTTTGAGGAGGGCAAAGATCTCCGCNGGAAACTTCTCCTTCAGCCAGGAGGACAGGTTTCTTCCCATGGTCAGCCGTTCCNTGGTAACCGTTTCCTCTATCTTCCTGCGCCTGAGGAATTCCTCATAGAGCGTGCGCAGGAGATCCGTCCTCGTTATAGCGCCAATAATTCTTTCGTTTTCAACAACAGGCATGAACCGCTGGTTTTGTTCTATCATCAATGTTTCGATTCCACGTATGGGGGTAAGCGGTCCCACGGTTATTGCGTCGGTCGTTGCAAAGTCCGCAGATTTGCTCTTTCCAAACCCGAGGAACAGGGCTTTTTCCACGATTTCGCGGGATATAAGGCTGACATATATATCTTCCCTTAAGATAGGGAGCACGTTCACTCCGTACCGGGTCATCATCGCCTCTGCTTCCTTGATCGGGACATCCGACTGAATGCTGATGACAGGCCGGGTCATGATATCAGATGCAACCTTTTCCGGCTTAACATTGACTCTGATGAGCTCCAGCAAACGTTCCTCGACTATTTCGAGTGCCTCTCCCTTGATGGTCGCAGATGCAGCTGTCGGATGCCCGCCTCCCCCAAATTCTCTCATCACCCTGGAGACATCAAACTCCGGAACCTTGCTCCGGGCGACAAGCAATATTTTCCCTTCCATGCTGAGGAGGGCAATCACCGCATCAATATCTTCCATGTCAATCATCCTGTGGGCAAGGTGTGCTGCATCACCGAAATACTGTTCACGGGCTGCCTTCGCAACTTTTATCCGTATTCCGCCAACAACCATTTCCTGTGATGACTGGATGAGCTCATTAAGCAGGTCAAATTCCTCCATGCTCAGTTCCATTTTGATGAAGCTTGAAACGATATTCAGGTTTGCCCCTCTCTTGAGAAGATACGAAACAGCGAGGAGGTCTCTTTCCGTGGTTGAGGGGAAAAGAAGACACCCTGTTTCTTCGTAAATGCCGAGGGCAAGAATCGTTGCCTCCATCGGCGACGGATGGATTTTCCTGTTTTTCAGTATCTCTGTAAAGATTGTTGCGGTTGCCCCGACAGTTTCAATCTTTTCCAGCTCTCCCCTTATGTCCCCTTTATGAAACGGATGGTGATCATAGATGTGAATCCTGATGTTCCTGCCCGTGAGCAGCTCTGCAAAGGGGCCGATCCTGCCTGGTACCTTGGTATCAACGATAATCAACCGGGTGACCTTCGCGAGATCAACTTCTTTGATGCGTTTTATTTCCAACGGCTGGAAAGCTTCAATGAAGTCCCTGAGTTTCTTCTCCTGGGAACCGGGAAAGACTATCTCTGCATCCGGATACAACTTTTTTGCAGCTATCATGGATGCAAGGGAATCAAAATCAGCGTTTAAGTGGGAGGTGATAATATCCACAGCCTATTTTACCAGATACAAATGAAGGATGAATGCTTACAGCGAGGCATGCGAGACAATCAGGTCACGTCCCTTTTCCTTGGCCTTATACAGGGCATTGTCGGCAAAGTTGATGAGGTCATCAGATTTTTTAACCCCTTTATCAGGGAAACAGGATATCCCGAAACTTACCGTAATCCCCTGGCCTTCCCTGAGCTGCCTGAACCGGATTTCCCTCACCACCTTCTGGAGTCTCCGGGCCTCGATAAGCGCCCCTTTCAGAGANGTCTGAGGGAGNAGCANGATAAATTCCTCGCCTCCGTACCGTGCNAAAAGATCTGATTTCCTTGTATACCGCTTGACAATCTGGGCAAACTCCCTGAGGATAAAATCTCCGATTCTGTGTCCGTAGGAATCGTTGATTTTTTTGAAATGGTCAATATCGAGCATGATACAACTTAATGGCATCTGATACCGTTCTGCCCTGCTGAATTCCTCTTCAAGGCGGGAGTAGAAATACCGGATATTATAGATTCCGGTTAGATAATCCGTTATGGCGAGCTTCTCGAGCTTTGCCTTTTCCCGGTAAAGTTTTTGAAACAGGAATGCATTATAAAGGGCATGCGACGATGCCTTCGCAAGCGCAACACAAAGTTGTATTTCCCTTTTCGTAAAGGCATGATTAGCCCGTGAAGTCCTCAGTAACATAGTCCCGATAATCTCCTCACGAAAGAATATTGGGATAACAAGAATTGACCGGATGCCGAGCGGTGCTATAACATCCTTCACCTCTTTCATCAGTGGATCCTTCCGGGCATCTTTGATAATAACAGGCTTTCTGCTGGATAAAGCATTTCTGATTTCGGGGTATTTCTCAAGGTCTAATCGGATATTGGTAATCGAAGGGTCCTCGAACGTTGAGAGAACCTGCGCATATCGCTGATCTTCCGCATTAATACTGATCATCGAGCATCTCGTTACTTTGAGAATCTCCGAAATTTTCTTCACGATAAGATAGAGCACTTCTTTCGGATTGAGTGTCGACGAGGCAAGAGAGGTAAGCTCCAGGAGAGCTTCCAAATCTATTCTATCTCTATACAGACTTTCGATCAGACTGCTTTTGTCTATGAGTGTTTTCAGCTTTTGGTCAAGCTCTTCCTTGTAAAACGGACTGATCAGATAACACTCAACATCGGATTTAATGGCAGAATGTATGCCTTTTGTTTCATCCTTGGAGATAATGGCCATGATCGGACAGGGAATTTCTGAAGGTTGCAATTCTCCGAGGCCATCGGGACTGCTGACAATCAGGGCATCAGGCTTTTTTACAAGAATCTCTTTCCCCAGGGTATGCTTGCCTTTTTTGACATAGTGGACTGAATAATGCTTTCTTTCTTCAAAAAAGGATTTGAGGAATTTTACGACATCCTTGTCTTTTTCATATACGAGTATTGTTCTTTCCATGGTTCAAACTATAGCAAAATTTATGGGAAATGTCGAAAAGGTAAACTGGAGGATATCCACCCGTATCATTTTTTCAATGCCTTCAGAAGCGAAGAGTAATCCAGAGCATTTAAAACATCTCTTTTCTCGAGCCAGCCCCTCCGCGCAATCGCAACCCCGTATTCCATAAAATCAAACTGATTCGTGATATGGGTATCCGTGCTGATTGCAAGCCTTATCCCCATCTCCTTAGCCATCTTTGCATATGCATCATTCAAGTCAAGCCTGAGTGGATACGCATTAATCTCTATTGCAGTCCCTGTTTCCTTCGCAACCTTGAGAACCTCATGCATATCGACATCATACGGGTCCCTTTCCCCGATCAATCGGCCGGTGGGATGGGCAATGATGGAAACGCAGGGATTTCTCATGGCAGAAGTGAGCCTTCGGGTAATCTGCTCCCTGCTCTGCCTGAAGCCTGAGTGAATCGAGGCCACGACAATATCCATCTGCCTCAGGATTTCATCAGTAAAATCCATGCGCCCGTCACTCCGTATATCTACTTCAACTCCTGCAAGCAGCTTGAACCCCTTCAATTTTTTATTGAGCGCTTCTATTTCCGCCTTCTCCTCAAGAAGCCTCTCCTCATTCAGGCCCCTTGCAATCCCGAGACCTTTCGAATGATCCGTTATGGCAATATATGCATATCCCCGTTTTTTGGCCTCCCTGATCAGCTCGTCAAAATCATGACTGCCGTCACTCCGCCTCGTATGGACATGAAGGTCACCCCTGATATCAGAGGAATCTATAAGACGAGGCAGCCGTCCTTCAATCGCTGCTTCTATCTCACCCAAATCCTCGCGCAATTCAGGGGCGATAAAGGGAAGACTGAGTATCCTGTACACATCTTCCTCTCTTTTACCGCCAAGTTTTTTATCATCCTTTTCCCTGAATATGCCGTATTCATTGATCTTGAGACCTGCTTTGACCGCCATCTCCCGCAACCGTATGTTATGTGCCTTGCTGCCGGTAAAATATGCCAGCGCCGCACCAAAACTGTCCTCTTCAACAACGCGCAGGTCAACCTGAAGCCCTTCATGGATGATAACACTCGATTTTGTCGGTCCGTGCATAAGGATATCTTGTACGTGGGGAAGATGAACAAAGGCATTCATGACAGCCTTCGGATCGCGTGATGTTGCCAATATGTCTATATCCTTAATGGTATCCTTCCATCTCCGGATGCTTCCCGCGATCTTGATTTGATCGACAGGGGCATGCGTTTCCAGATATCCCACGACATCCTTTGCAACAGGCAGTACCTTCCCCAGCGGTTGCCTCTCCATCCCGCGCTTCAGCATCTCGATCCCCTTGATAATATTTTCTTCAGTCTTTTCTTTTATGCCGGGCAGACCAATGAGTTTGTGTTCCCGTGCCAGACGTGCAAGGTCATCCAAATCCTTCACCTGTAATTTCTCGAAAAGCAGTTTTGCGGTCTTCGGGCCAAGGCTTGGGACTGAAAGAAGGCCGCTGAGCCCTTCGGGCACTTCCTTCTTGAGGTCTTCGTAATCATGCATTTTTCCTGTCTGGATATACTCCAGAATCTTTCCTGCAAGATCCTGCCCAATACCGGGAATTTTCATGAGTTCATCCTTCGGAGTCGAGGCTATATCCGTTGAGAGACTCTCGATATTCAATGCAGCACGCCGGTATGCTCTTATTCTGAAAGGGTTCTCGCCTTTTATCTCGAGGAGGTCTGCAATATCATTAAAGATTTTTACAATCTCCTGATTCTTCATAGAAAAAGTATAGCAGAAAATTTTACCCAACCTTGTAAGGATTAAATTTGGTAGGTTGAGAAAAGAGCTAACCGCTGCCTGACAAATGGTTTAATATCTTTATATCGAACTTCTTCAGCTCTTGGTCAGAGCGTGCACGGGAAGTCCCATCACATTAAAGAAATCGCCTTCTATCCTTTTGATGAGCACGGCACCGAGCCCCTGAACTGCATAGGCACCGGCCTTGTCTAAAGGCTCACCTGATCTGACATATGCCTCTATCTCATTCACACTCAGCCTCTTGAAAAAGACCTTTGACTCAACCGATGTCGTTAATTCTTTTTTCGTAGCTGTATCTATTATCGTAAATCCCGTGATTACTGAATGGGCTTTTCCGCTCAGGATCTTCAACATCTCCTTTGCCTGTTCCTTGTTGCGGGGCTTACCGAAAAGCCTGCCTTTCAATACTACAATAGTGTCAGCCGCTATAANGAGAGCATTCCTATNCCTGTGAGCAACGTTCCTCGCCTTTTCGCCTGAAAGGAATCTGGCAAGAGCGTGAGGCTTCAGTCCAGGGTCCAATTTCTCTTGGTAATTACTCTTATCAACCTTGAATTTCAAACCGGTTTTTTCGAGTATTTCCCTCCTTCTTGAAGAACCTGATGCAAGGATAATTGTCCTTATATTAGACATATTGGCCCGCAATAAAACCCGAGGACCATGCCCATTGAAGGTTATATCCTCCGAGCTGTCCTGCAACATCAACGACCTCACCTACAAAATAGAGGCCTGGCACCTTCTTTGCCTCCATGGTTCTGGATGACAGTTCATCGGTATCGATTCCACCGGCGGTTATCTCTGCCTTTCTATAACCCTCGGTATCTTCAGGACGCAGTGTCCATTGATGTACCTGTTGCGCTATATCCTTAAGCTCCTTTTCTGTATATCGGCATAATGGCTTTGACGGTGCATGTAATGCAGCCCACAGGTGGCTGAATCTCCTCGGGAGATATTCTGAGAGAAGGTTGCTCAGCTCTATCCTGCTCTTGCGCTTTGATGATAAAAGTTCATAAGCATCCCTGTCAGGCATCAAATCGATAGTGATTTCATCCCCGCGATCCCAGTACAGAGAGGCTTGGAGAATTGCAGGACCACTGAGACCCCTGTGGGTAAAAAGAACTTTTCCCCGGAACTGTCTTCCTCTGCAGCTAACCGCAGCATTAAAGGAAACACCGCTTAATGCATTGAATTTTTGCAGATCATGCCTTTCGAATATGAGAGGGACCAAAGCCGGTTTCAACTGGGTGATCTTCAGGCCAAATCTCGCAGCAATGCGAAATCCGATGTCCGTTGCCCCAAGTTCAGGATAGGATAAACCACCTGTTGCGATTACGAGCGCCCGCGCTTCTATACAGCCAAAATGCGTTGAAACGAAAAAAAGACCTGCTTTCGTTCTAACACTTCCTGTTCTGCAATTTACGTGTATTTCTATACCGGCCTTATTGCATTCCTCATGGAACATCCTGACAATGTCCACTGACGTACCGCGGCAGAAAAGCTGTCCTTTCTCCTTTTCGTAATATGTTATCCCGTAACTTTCCAGCATGGCGATAAAATCATGAGGACTAAAACGAGCGAGTGCGGATTTGCAGAAATGGGGATTTGCGGAGAGATAATGGTCAGGCCTCAGATGTATATTGGTAAAATTACAGGATCCGCCCCCTGAAACCCTGATCTTTTTCCCTATCTTGTCCATATGCTCAAGGACNAGAACCGAGCGTTTCCTCTTCCCAGCTTCTATTGCGCACATAAGCCCGGCAGCCCCCGCTCCAATGATGACGACATCCGTTTTAAGCAGGACCTTTTTATTCTGCATTACTTCCCGGACATCTCCCTCTATGCTGCCCTTTTACGATTTCTTTCGCTCCTGGCGACGGCGACCTGCCTTTTCAGAATCATGCAGGATACTGCCCGTACGAGATGGTTTTTCTTTCCGGTGTATTTCCCGATATTCTTTTCTCTGTGGCTGTGCCAATTTCTTTATCTCATGCCTCGGCTTCTTGCGATAACCGGTTACGATCATTTCCTCCGTCAGTGGCATAACCGGTATCTTCTGTCTGATTAATTCCTCGATGTCCGGAAGGGAGTGGACGTATGCCTCGCAGGCAAGGCTTATCGCCCTGCCACCTGCTCCAGCACGGGCTGTTCTGCCAATCCGGTGCACATAGTCTTCCGAATCGTGGGGAAGGTCGTAGTTGATCACATGCGTCACCCCTTCGATATGGAGCCCCCGGCTCGCCACATCCGTAGCCACAAGAATTGGTAATGTTCCGCTCCTGAAACGGGAGAGTACCTTCAGCCGTATTTTCTGATCAAGGTCTCCGGTGATTGCAGCAGCAGCATAACCATTCGCATTCAGGATAACTTCAAGCCGTTCGGCTGCAGCCCGGGTATTGCAGAAAATGAGATAACGACCGCCAGGCTCACGTCTGAGGATTCCGAGCAAAACACCAAATTTTTCGGTGGTCCCAACGTGATAGATTTCCTGTTCAACCTGTTCCACCGTAACCTTTTCGGGTGTTACCGCAAANCGCTCGGGATTATTCATATGCTCGTAGCAGAGTTCAAGTACTCGGTTAGACAGGGTTGCAGAAAAGAGCATGGACTGCCGTCTGTTGTAAGGAGACATTTTNCTGAGGAGGTACCGGAGGTCGCTGATAAANCCCATGTCGAAAAGACGGTCAGCTTCATCGATCACAAGGAACTGAGTATTTCTCAGGTTGTATACTTTCTGCTTAAGATAATCGATGAGCCGGCCAGGCGTTCCGATGAGCACGTCAACACTCTTTGAGATCTCCTCGCGCTGCTTCAGATAGTCGATGCCCCCATATACAGGAACGATCCTGAAGCCTGCGGGACCGCCAAGCAGTTTTGCCTCGGCATCTATCTGGATTACCAGTTCCCGGGTTGGCGCGATAATAAGGGCCCGTGGTGAGGGTCCCCGTCCCAACGAACGCACCGCAAGCATGCGTGAGAATAATGCAATCAGAAACGCAGCGGTCTTGCCCGTACCTGTCTGAGCCTGGGCTGCGATGTCTCTGCCCTGCAACGCCTCAGGCAGAGTCAGAGCCTGTACCGGCGTACACTCAGTGAATCCCGCTGCCCTGATTCCTTGAAAAACCTTTGCAGGAATATGCAGTTCTTCAAATCTCACTTTTTTACTATACCTTAATCAGGGTAATCCATAAAACTATCCTGCACCGGTAAATGCAGCAATTCTNTGTGCTGCTTTGAGCAGCTTANTANCATGTTCAATTCTCTGGGAATACAATTCTGTCTTCGNGACTGGCTTTTCTTATATCACTTAACGTAACATAATAACAGTTATAGCTGTGTCCCACCATAGACATTGCCGGTAAAATCATAACAAACACATGCAATAACCTAATTTGTCTGCGNATATTCCTGCGGTCAAGCGTATTAGCTTCTTGCATGAGGAAAAGAGGTTCAGCGTTTATGAAATATGAAGATTTAAGAAATATCGCCATNATCGCCCATGTTGATCATGGCAAAACAACACTCGTTGACGGGATGATGAAACAGTCCGGTATCTTCCGCTCCAATGAAACGGTTCAGGAACGGATCATGGACAATATTGATCTTGAGAGAGAACGCGGCATAACCATCATGGCAAAGAATGCCGCTGTAAGATATAACGGCACAAAGATAAANATTGTGGATACTCCGGGTCACGCAGACTTTGGCGGTGAGGTTGAGAGGACGCTGAAAATGGTTGACGGNGTCTTATTGCTTGTCGATGCCTCTGAAGGCCCGCTACCACAGACCAGGTTTGTGCTGCAAAAAGCCCTCGAGCGCAAACTCCCGCCGATACTTGTTATCAATAAGATTGACAGGCCTGATGCAAGGATACAGGCTGTGTTAAATGAGGTATACGACCTTTTTATCGACCTTGATGCAACAGAAGATCAGCTTGAATTCCCCATTCTTTATACCAATGCAAAGCAGGGCTATGCAACATTGAGCATGGAGGAAGAGTCAGATAATCTTCAGCCGCTTTTCGATACGATAATGAAGACCATCCCCCCTCCCGCAGCCGAAAGAAACGGTTGCCTGCAGATACTGGTNACCAACATAGACTACGATAACTATGTTGGGAGACTCGCGATAGGCCGTATATTCTCGGGAACAGTAAAAGCAGGTGATACCGTTGCCATCATAAAGGGAAACGGTGGAATGTCAAAGACAAAGATATCATTTCTCTATACATTCGAAGGACTTGACAGGATTACAGCCAGCGAAGCATTTTCCGGAGAGATTATTGCCCTTGCAGGNGTTGAAGGGATAACCATAGGAGATACCATCACAGANGCAGANAATCCAAAGCCTCTTCCGAGGATAAAGGTNGATGAGCCAACCATTTCAATGGTATTTTCTGTCAACACTTCCCCTTTTTCAGGAAGGGAAGGCACGTATGTAACTTCCAGACATTTGAGGGAAAGGCTCGAAAAAGAACTTCTCTATAATGTAGCNATCAAAGTAGACTTTGATGAAACGGATTCCTTGAAGGTTATGGGACGCGGCGAACTTCAGCTGGCAATACTGATCGAGATGATGAGGCGTGAAGGGTATGAACTTTCCGTTGCTATGCCGGAGACAATAACAAAAACCATTGAGGATGTTCTGCATGAACCCATGGAAGTCCTTGTCATTGACGTCCCTGAAGAATATACGGGTGTTGTTACCCAGCAGGTCGGCATGAGAAAAGGCAAAATGCAGAAGATGCAGAACAATGGCTTTGGCAGGGTAAGGCTTGAGTTCAGAATTCCCTCAAGGGGCCTGATCGGTTTCAGGTCACAATTTCTTACGGATACACGGGGAACGGGATTATTGAATCATCTCTTTGACGGATATGAGCCATGGCATGGCCCACTCTCAAAGAGGCAGACAGGTGCGCTTGTGGCTGACAGACAGGGGAAATCAACGACCTATGCACTTTTTCACCTTCAGCCGAGGGGGACACTTTTTATCAGGGAAAATACCCCTGTGTATGAGGGCATGGTCATCGGTGAGAATTCAAGGGCGAATGACCTTGACGTGAATGTTATCAAGGAAAAGAAGCTTACCAACATGCGTGCCTCCAATGCAGACGATGCGCTTCAGTTAATACCACCCAAAATTATGAGTCTTGAGCAGGCGATAGAATTTATCAAGGAAGACGAGATTGTCGAGGTCACACCCGAATCCGTCAGGTTGAGGAAGAAGATACTCGAAGCGAACAAGAGGAAATAGGGATGAAATTAGCTTGCTGAGGCAAGCAATCGGCAAAACGTTCATAACAACAGAACACCTTGATACTTCTTATTTATCCTCCTGTTGCAAAACCATGCGAACCACCTGCAGGCATTGCTCGACTATCAGGCATGCTCGGCAGTCATGGAGTTGGACACCGTCTTCTGGATGCGAACATAGAGGGGATTCTCCATCTCCTCCATAGGCCGGTCCCTCCGGAAAAGCTGAATGATACGTGGTCGAAGAGGGCCTTCCGCAATCGTGCGCACAACCTCTCTTCCATGAAAGATCTTGTCCTATACCGAAACATCGACCGTTACAAGAGGACAGTCAGGGATATAAGTCGTATCACGGCCCAAGTTTCCCCGACCGGCACCACAGTGGGATTGGCAAATTATGAACATGAAAACCTTTCTCCCTTAAAGAGCAGCGACCTTCTGACTGTTGCAGAACTGCCTGAACTGGTCCCTTTTTATCCATATTTCCGATCGAGAATAGAAGGACTCTTCCGCGAGAAGGAACCATCGTTCGTAGGTATCTCCGTGAATTATCTGAGCCAGGCATTATGTGCCTTTTCGATAGCCGGTTTCATAAGGAAAGAGTTTCCGGGGCTGAAAATCATTCTGGGGGGAGGGCTTGTCACCTCGTGGTTAAAGAACCCCCGGTGGAAGAATCCCTTCTCCGGGCTTGTAGATCATCTCGTGGCCGGGCCAGGCGAATATCAACTCCTCTCGCTCCTCGGTCTGGATGCGATGAAAAAAGAAACACAAATGCCGGATTATCTATCTTTGCCACGGGACAATTACTTTTCACCCGGCTTTATTTTGCCCTACAGCGCATCAACAGGGTGCTACTGGAGCAAGTGTGAGTTCTGTCCTGAGAAGGCCGAGGGTAATCCTTATGTCCCCATCCCAGCGCAGCAGGTTATCGCGGAATTGAAGAGCCTTGCAGAAGAGACAGCTCCTGTGTTAATTCATCTTCTCGACAACGCAATCAGTCCTGCTCTCCTCGATGCCCTTTCCGCAGAAAACATCGGTGTCCCATGGTACGGGTTCACGCGCATCAGCCCCCGCCTTACTGATCCCGATTTCTGTATTTCACTAAAACGGGCTGGATGCGTCATGCTCAAGCTCGGTATCGAATCCGGGGACCAGGATGTGCTCGACAGACTGCAGAAAGGTATCAATGTTGAGAAGGCATCTATCGTCCTGAGGAATCTGAAGGCAGCGGGGATTAGTACCTATGTTTATCTCATCTTCGGCACACCGGCGGAGAAAGAGGCCGGGGCCCGGAAGACCCTTGAATTTACCGTGAAGCACAGGGATAGCATCGATTTCCTTAACCTCGCAATATTCAATATGCCCATCTGCGGAGTACCCATCCCGGGGATAGAGACAAGAAGTTTCTATGACGGAGACCTTTCCCTTTATACTGATTTTACCCATCCGGATGGATGGGATCGGAAGCGTGTACGGCTATTTCTCGAGAATGAATTCAGGCGGCACCCTGCGGTTTCAGCGATACTGAAAAATGAACCGCCGGTCTTCACCTCAAACCACGCGCCGTTCTTTGCGATGGGGAATGAAAGAATTGGGAAGCAATAAAAAATGCAAAGGATTTCTGCGTATATCAGTAGAGTAGAGAACTGGCGTAGTAACCATAAAACCCTATCGCCAGTTCCCCCTCGTCAATTCCGTGCATGCGATTTTCCCGCACACGGCTTACCGATTATCTTCCTCCAGTTGCTTTCGCAGCCTGAGTCCATGGAGCAGTTCTTGGAATCTTGTATAAACCTAAGGTCTGGTAATAGTAATCATCGGGGAATGCCTTATACCCATACCCGTTAAAATGGTGTTTCCGGCGCAGGTATATCCGCATCCGCCATACCAAGTATTTCCTCAAGTCCGACAAAGCATTTGCGCAGTTGCCATAACGAAAATAGCCCACCCATCCTCTGACGACTTCATTAACCCTCTGGATTACCACCTCAGTCGGTGTTGCACTATACCGCTCAGTGGTTAATTGTTTAATCTCT
>Ga0031656_10000255_pt1 | contig 16935 bp, 13 predicted proteins | sample FrelakmetDIP11DI_FD_55080 | JGI IMG/M metagenome (GOLD analysis project Ga0031656, IMG submission 55080) | Freshwater lake sediment microbial communities from the University of Notre Dame, USA, for methane emissions studies - DIP11 DI | ecosystem: Environmental > Aquatic > Freshwater > Lake >... | reverse complement strand
CTTGAGGCATATGCGGAGATGTTCAAGGGATATGTTGACCAGGAATCTTGGTACAAGGGATATTGCCCTGTGTGCGGTTCTCAACCCGAGAGGGGAGAATTGCGGATAGATGCAGGGGAGAGGTTTCTGGAGTGTTCCGCCTGCTCTTTTAAGTGGCGTTTCAAGAGGGTGGTGTGCCCATTCTGTGGCAACGACGACAGTAAAAAGCTCAGGTTCTTCAATACTGAGACTGATGGAAAGGCATACAGGGTGGATGTCTGCGAGGAATGCAAAAAATACATCAAGACCATAGATTTGAGGGAGGTACAGGGAGGACGTCGTCCCCATTGTTGACGACATCGGCACCCTGCACCTTGACATCATGGCGGAAAAAGAAGGATATACAAGGGGAGTTCCAGGCATTCTGGAAGTGCAGAAAATGGAGGCGTGAGAATGCGTTATCCTGTGTGCCAATGGAGATCCTTCGACGAGCTCAGGATGACATCTCAAAAGATACTTTGACATCAAACAGGTTGTCATGGTGAGCCTATCGAATCCATGACAAAGGACAACTTTGATGGCTGGAAATTAATGTCTTAAGTTTGTCATGCCGGACTTGATCCGGCATCCAGTGACTTTTGGCCTCATAGAACATTTAACGTCGCTGGATTCCGGCTTCCGCCGGAATGACTAAGTGGACATTATTATTCGGGATTCGATAATTGTTTAATAAAAATGTAAGAACGCTATGCTGAAAGACACGTTCCATCGTACGATAGATTACATGCGGATATCAGTTACCGACAGATGTAACCTGCGCTGCGTGTATTGTATGCCCTCAGGCGGTCTGAAGTTCCTGGAGCACAGAGATATCCTTCAGTATGAAGAGATAGTGAGGGTTTTACGGGTAGCCGTTCAGACGGGTGTCAGAAAGGTCCGCATAACAGGCGGTGAACCGCTTGTGAGGAAAAATATTACCGGCCTTATTAAGATGATCAAAGGCATTGAAGGTATACAGCAACTGAGCCTCACAACCAACGGCATATTGCTGGAGCGGTATGCCGAAGAACTTGCAGACGCAGGCCTTGACAGGGTAAATGTGAGCCTTGATTCTCTGAAGCCAGAGCGATACGGGGAGATTACGAGGGGAGGGAATCTCGAAGCGGTATTGAGAGGCATCGAAGCTGCAGAGAGAGCCGGCCTTACACCGATAAAGATCAATATGGTTCCGATCCGCGGTCTGAATGACGACGAGATTGTGGAATTCGCAAGAATGACGTTAACGGCTCCCTATCAGGTGCGGTTTATAGAATTCATGCCGTTTGTGACGGAAGATATGTGGAACCGGGAAAAATTCATCTCGTCGGAAGAGATTCAGTCTCTTGTTGAACAAGTAGGAACTCTTATTCCTGAGAAAATGAAAAAGTCAGGCCCTGCGCGGTACTTCAGATTCGAGGGCGCGGCTGGAATCGTCGGTTTCATCAGCCCGATCAGCAACCATTTCTGCAGCGAATGCAACCGCTTACGATTGACTGCAGACGGCAAATTGAGACCGTGTCTTTTCTCGGAAACCGAGATAGATTTAAAGCCCTCTCTCCGCAGTGATGGGTCTGACGCAGAGATAAAACGGCTTATAGAGTTGTCGATTGCAGTGAAGCCCAAGGGGCACTCAATGAGAATGGAGGATGTATTTCCCAGTCAGGATTGTTCGCCGATGAATATGACACAGCACAGGCTGAGAAGGCCAATGTCAAAAATAGGAGGATGAGCAGAAGTATCAATACATTTACAACGAGTTGTGTAATTGACAAGTGGAAGAAATAAACATACACTTTAATCAAAAATATGATTTCTCGAGTCAGGTGATAATCAGTTGAAATTCATTAAAAAATTCCTTTCTTTGACTGTAATAATCTTTACTTTCGGGTTGTTAACCTTCCCGTCTTATTCTGCTGAAGAAAACACTTGTGTGGCATGTCACGGAGATGTAAAAAAACCTGCAAAGAGCGTTCATGCAGCGTTGAAGATGGGTTGTTCAGCATGTCATAAATCCGCTGAAGGGAAAAGTCATCCGGACCAGAAGGGCAGTATTGTTCTCACACAGAAGATACCGGGACTCTGCTATGGTTGCCATGATGAGTCGAAATTCAGGGGAAAGTCAGGTCATACGCTATTGGGCATGTGTACAGGATGTCACAATCCCCACCGGTCTGATTCAAACAAACTTCTCAAGGGCGACCAGCCGGGTGTNTGCTATGACTGCCATGACAAAGCAAAATTCACAAAGAAGTNTGTTCACAAGATAATCAATGTAGGAGGATGCTCATCATGTCATGCTCCNCATATTTCGAACCACCCGGCTCTCCTCGTAAATTCTGAACATGCACTCTGCATAAGCTGCCATGCAGCCAAGCTGAAACTGCCGCATGTCATAGCACTTCCCGGAGGAAAGCGGCATCCAATTTCCGGAGTAAAAGACCCGAGCACCCTCGGGATGATAAAAGTTCCGGATTCAAAGAACCCTGATATGCTGATGCCGGATCCAAATGTGCCGGGGAAGGAGATGACCTGTTCAAGCTGTCATGACCCGCACAGTTCTGATTACAGAGGCCTTCTCACTCAGGCGAGAATATGTACAAAATGCCATAAAATGTAGCGTGCAGCGTATAGCGTGTAGATACTAATGAGGTCATAAGTATGAAGACATTAATTATAAAATCCCTTTTAACCTCCCTTTACCAAAGGGAGGGATCATTCCCCTCTTTTGTAAAGAGGGGTTAGGGGAGATTAATAAATAAAAAAGGTTCATATTACTCAAAATAAAAGGTTAAGAATTATTTTTGGTAATCCCCCTTTATCCCCCTTTAGAAAAGGGGGAACTAAAAAAGGGCTTTAGTAAATGGAGAATTAAACATAAGATTTTTAATATGGGGAAATAAAAGAGAAAATACAGGGAATAAACTGTAATGAACAGAAAAAATATTCAAAAAAGATACCTTAACTTTGTTTCATTTTTCTTGCTACTGTTCATATGCGCCTGTGCTGCAAGATTACCGATACCCGAAAAACCGACTGGACAACCAGTTTGGCCTCCTCCGCCTGAGACTCCAAGGATCAAGTGGCTTACGCAGTGGTCCAACTCTCAGGATTTTGAAATGATAAAACCAGTTGACCTACTCATAAGAGAAGCGGTGCTTCATCTATTGTTCAGGCCCAACGGGGTCGTGTCTGATAATGCGGGGAATGTATATGTTGCCGATTCACAGCTTCATCAAATTTTTGTATTTGATGTTGAAAAGCGTACGTTGCGATTCCTGGGAGAAGGATTGCTCGATACCCCTGTAGGGTTGGCAGTAGACAATAAGAGAGGTGTCATATTTGTTTCAGATGCGAAACTTGGTACTGTATCCGGATTCGATAAGAAGACCGGGAACGTCGTTGTATCATTCCGGATAACCGATGCAGAAGTTAATAAACCATCCGGTATGGTCTATGATGAAGAACGGGATCGACTTTATGTTTCGGACACAAAGAATCATGTAATACGGGCCTTCGCCAAAGACGGAACCCCATTGTTTACGATAGGCAAGAGAGGTGATGGCGACGGGGAGTTTCATACCCAGAGTTATGTGGCATTAGATAGAAATGGCAGGCTTTATGTTGTTGACTTATTCAATTTCAGGGTGCAGATATTTGACCCGGATGGGAAGTTTGTCAAAAAATTCGGTAGATTGGGTGATGTCCCCGGAACATTCACAAGACCGGCAGGCATAGGAGTAGATTCAGAAGGACATATATATGTTGTTGATACTGCGTTCAACAACTTCCAGATTTTCAACGATGAGGGAAGGCTTCTCCTGTGGGTTGGAAAGGCTGGTAAAGGAGCCGGGGAGTTTCAATCCCCAACAGGGATATATGTTGACAAAGAAGATCGAATTTATGTCACTGATACCTTTAACAGGAGGGTACAGGTCTTTCAGTATCTCAGGGAAAAGAAATAGGTTGATTTGAAATATTTTCAGGGAATCAATCACTGAATGTTCTTAAGGTGAATAACCCGGTGAACCGAAAAATACAAATATCCTTTTTTGTTACACTGCTTTTTTTTTTCTGCCTCTCTTAGCTGAAAAAGCCGAAGCACAGATGACTATGTATCCCTATTCCTATCCCAAGAAATTTCGTTTTACTGGCCTTGTTGAACTGACATACCGCGATTACAGCATTGAGTCAGGGTATGATGGAAGAGGTGCAAATAGCGATTATTCAATATTCGAGCAGAGGTATAGTCTTGGGCTCAAGGGTTATGTTTATCATCCCAAGCTTGTCTCTTTTTCAACAAGTGTAACCTTCAGAAAAGAGATAGGCGATTGGGAGGGAGGAGGGGATTATGATGCGGATGATATAAATTATGATTTTTCAGCTTCCATCCTTCCAATGAATCCTGTCTCCCTGGATGTCTATGGTTTGAGAAGCGATTCTACGGTTGATGGATCGGGTACTGCCCCTGTTTCCATTATCTCAAATTATTATGGTGCAAGGTTCCGTTTTACCAAGAAAAATTTCCCGCTTATCACTGTTGAATATAGTCATTTGGACTACACTATTGAGAGAGAGCGCGGTTCGGTAGACTTCGATCGAGATAAAAATAAAGTCATTGTTAAAACGGATCGGGTGAAAAGCAAGTCAGAGATTGATAGATATTATCTCAATATTTATGGGAATGTTCAGTCGATCAGGACGAGATATAGTGTCATGACAGCTTTTTCAGACTATTCAAGTCCTTCAAGAAAATTTGAAGGGAAAAATTTNATTGCTACGACATATACGACGATAAAAAAAGAAAACTGGCTTTCCACTTCTCTTCAATACTCTGACATTGATAAATACAAAAGAACAATATTTGCAGCTGATTTACGATTAGCCCCTATTGGACGGCTTTATCATACCTATCGATATGAGTATGAAGACGATGAGACGGAAAATGAAAAGAGAGAGTCACATACTATCGGTAATCATCTGCTCTATAGGTTTGCAAAGATGATTTTCGCTTACGTGCATTGGCGTTACACTCTCGGAAAGCGTGACGGGGACAGCGAAGAATCATACGATGTTAGCACTGGAATGCATTATAACAGGCCGATCAGGAATTTTGACTTCACGTCTTACTATAGGTTTTCAGCCAGCAAAGAGGAGAGATACAGAGACAGTAAATATATGAACAATTCTCTGGGCGTTGGCCTCTCTACGAGAAAGTTCAAGTGGGGTAAGGTATATGCAAATTATGACATTTCGATCAGTAAGTATGATTATACGTATTCTGTCAGGGAATATGATGATTTTTTTGATTCAGAATTTGAAGATCTTGAAAAAATGTCGGCCGAAGGTAATTCTACAGAGCACAGAATCAGAACAGGGATTAATGGAAAGGGACCCGGAAGGGCCTATTGGAATATAGAGGCAGAAACAAGGTTTTATGACTCAGATATTGAGGACCACGGAACAACCCTGTGGGTTGGGGATGAACAGTGGGCAGAGAAGATCAGGCATTATACCTTTGCCGGAGACATCGGATACCCTGTCGGACGGAGGGGATTAGCCACCTTGAAGGCTCGATATATAACCGGCCAGACGAACTCCGAGGACGTAGAGAGGTATAATTATGAAGTTCATCTCAATTACCGGATTCTGAGAAATTTGAATTTTTTGGCTTGGTGGCGTGAGGATTGGCGAAACAAGGGATGGTGGGCTGGAAGTCCTGCTACCATCGAAAAAAGAGCATACGGATGGAAGACCAGGGAATATCAGATCGAACTGAATTATGTGATACGGAGAATAACATTCACTATGGAGTATAATGTTTACCGGGAAGAGGAGGGGCCTTACACGTCAGAGGATAGACGGCTTCTTCTGAAGTTACGCAGACCATTCTAATATAATGGTTTCTAACAATAAAGGATGAATTACATGATTTGTCATTCCCGCTTGGCGGGAATCCTTCTGAATACAGGCTTATGCGACCGAGCAACGAAGAAAGATTCCGGCCGAGCCGGAATGACAAGCCCATCCTGCAGATCAAAATTGATATGTATCTTTGCGCTTTTCAAACATACTATGTTATACATTACACGCTATACATTGTTATCCATCATTCTCATTACCCTTACCGGTTGTGCGACTACTGATCTTGAAACGTCTAACCAGCAATCACTTGGCTCTACCACAGGGCTTGTCTGGCCACCATCACCTCAAACAGGGAGAATTCAATATATACAAAGCATTTCGGGAGCATCTGATATAGGAATAAAAAAATCATGGTTTGATAAAACGATTGATTCCCTGTTTGGAAAAGATGAAGCAGTACAAACATTACTGAGGCCATATGGGGTTTTTGCAGATTCTGAAAGAATTTATGTGACAGATACCGGAACCCGTCAGCTGCATATTTTTGACTTGAGAGAGAAAAAATATTTTACGATTAGCAAGGCAGGTAAAGAAGATTTTCTATCTCCGATCTGCGTAGCAGTCGACAAAAACGGGGATATATATCTTTCCGATTCTCTCATGAAGAGAGTTTTTCTTTTAGACAAGGAGGGAAAATATCAGAAGGATATAGGATCGGGGGATGTATTTAAAAGGCCGGCGGGTATCGCAATTGATGAAGAAAGACTCTATGTGGTTGATACTCACGGTCATAAGGTTATTGTGTTTTCAAAAAAGGATGGATCATTCCTCTACAGTTTTGGTAAAAATGGGAGCGGCAGTGGAGACTTCAATTATCCGACGAATATTTTTATCGATAAATATGGGCTGATTTATGTGTCGGATTCGATGAACTTCAGGGTGCAGATTTTTGATCAGCGTGGACATTTCATTTCAATGTTCGGAAAACATGGTAATGGTTCGGGGGATTTTTCAAAACCAAGAGGAATTGCCGTTGATTCTGATGGACATGTGTATGTCGCTGATGCGCTTTTTGATGCAGTCCAAATATTCGATAAGGATGGGCGGCTTCTTCTTGCTTTTGGCAAGACAGGGCGACGAAACGGACACATGATCCTTCCTGCTGGATTGTTTATCGATGAAAAGGATAAAATTTATGTAGCAGACTCATACAATAAAAGAGTACAGATTTTCCAGTATTTAAAAGAAAAGGGGACCATGGGGCAAGGGGCCACGGATTCGAGTGGGAAACATTCTCCAACACGTGAATCCACGAAGCCTAATTATTAACTGTCTCATAATGGGCTACATTTGTAGGCTGTCATTCCCGCGAAGGCGGGAATCCAATTGGTCCGAAAATGGATGCCCGACTAAGGACCTCGGGCATGACGGATAAGGCGAGAAATTTGTAAATACTATTATGAGACTATTAATAAAAAAGGTAAAATATGAACGATAAACTCGTTTCAAAATTCTGTATTCTGTATTTTACATTGTGTGTTTTCGTTCTTATTCCTCTTTTAGCACTTGCAAAGGTTGAGGATACAAAACATAATCTTTCTATTACCGGCCCGGGAGATGTGAAAGCGGTTAGTGCAACACAAATATGCATATTCTGCCATACCCCTCATAACTCGTCCCCTGCCCAACCTCTCTGGAATCATGAACTCAGTGCTGTTGTGAATTACATAAACTACACGAGTGACACTCTGCAGTCTTACACAGAGGGAGATGCACCACCTATCGACGGGTACTCAAAGCTCTGTCTGAGTTGCCATGATGGAACGGTAGCAATTGGTTCGGTCGTGAGCAAATGGGAAGAGATTATGATGGTGACCGTTGCTGGTGTTATTGATTCCTCGGGCAAACTTATAGGCGGGCCGGGGTATCTCGGAACAGACCTTTCGGGAGGACACCCCATATCTATCATTTTTGATGAAGCGCTGGTGACGAAAAGGAACTCGGCAGAGCCTCCGCTTACCCATCTTAATTGGCCTATTGTTGACACTGATATAAAACTTCATCCTACACAGGGTGGTTATGGAGTCCAGTGCACGTCATGTCATGACCCCCATGAGAACAGGGCAGCAGGTGGCTGGCCGCCGTTCTGGCAGAAACCGACACATGACGAAGTGTGTTTGGTGTGCCACGAAGGAATACCTCCGGNGGATATAGAATGGTAAAGGTGATTAAAAAAGGGTTCAAGGGGCCGAGGATTCCGCGCCTCGGCGCGTCCGCCTGTGGCGGAAAGGGGTCAAGTGAAAAGCAAAGAGATTAATAAAAAGGGTTCAAGGATTCAAGGATTCGAGGGTTCAAGTGAAAAGCTGAAGAATCACAAACTGTTGAATCTCCGAACACTTAAATCCCTCTTGATAATGTTGGTCTTGATACTTTTTCTAACACCATCCTTACTTTATGCGGACTCTGGGAAGGAAAGGCCGCATGGTGATAAGACGAAACTCCTTAAGGGTTGTGCAAGCTGTCATAAGGGTCATGGCATCTATAATACGCCTATGCTTTCAGAAAGGAAGGAGCTCTATTGCTTCAGATGTCACGGGCAGGGCATGTATGTAGAAAAGGCAAAGAACGATGGAGACGTTGCCAGGGATGCGATAACAGCTGATATCCAGAGGGAATTTGAGAAACCATATCATCACCCTATTGAAAAAATCGGGATACATCGATATGGTGAGATACTGCCTGAAGTTGAGGCATCCATGCCGAGGCATTCAGCATGTGGAGACTGCCACCACCATCACTATGTGAAGAAAGAAAATAAAATGGCGGGTATTCAAGGTACGAACAAGGAGGGTTTGAGGGTGCGGGTATCGGCCGAATACGAACTCTGCTTTAATTGTCACTCGTACAGCGCGAACCTGCCGGCAGACCAGATCAATAAGGCAGATATTTTTAACATCTCAAACCCATCTTTTCATCCGGTAATTACTTACGGAAAAAATACCGATGTGCCAAGTCTTGTTCCTCCTCTGACAACATCGAGCCAAATTACATGCACCGACTGTCACAATAATGATGATCCTGGGGGTCCGAAAGGACCTCATGGTTCGAGTTACAGATATATGTTAAGTAAAAATTACACAACAGTTGATAGTGCTGAAGGGTCTTTTCAATATGAGCTTTGCTATAGCTGTCACCGAAGGAATAGTATTCTCAGTAACGAGGGATTTCAGTTACACGATTTGCATATCTCAGCGGTAGGCACTTCCTGCAGGTCATGTCATAATCCGCACGGGAGCATTCAATATACCCATCTCATAGAGTTTAACAGGTCGTCTGTTACGCCATCAAAAAGCGGGCAACTTGGATATACAGATTTCGGAAGCAGAGCGGGCCAATGTTTCCTTAACTGTCATGGAAAGGATCATGATCCGGCTGTATATCCAGGTGCAGCTCCAACATATTCTCCATCACGTCATCCATCCCGGGGTCCTTTAAAAAGGTAAGATAAGGCTGGTATCCAGTCAGAGAACCGGAAAAATCTTACGCAACTTCGAAGATAAACTCTATCTCGACAGAAGCATTCAGCGGAAGGACAGTTACTCCGACTGCGGCCCGGGCATGTCTTCCTACTTCTCCGAAGATTTCATGGAGCAGATCGGAAGCGGCGTTGAGTACCTTCGGCTGTTCTGTGAAATCAGGGGATGATGCAATGTATCCTGTCATTTTGATGCAGCGTTTTACGGCATCGAGGGAACCGATATGAGACCGTAAAACTGCGAGTGCATTTATCATAACTCTTTTGGCATCTTCCCTCGCATCATCAATTGTTATGTCCTCACCCACCCTGCCTTGTCTCAGAAGTTTTCCTTGTACGAGGGGTAATATCCCGCTAAGAAAAACAAGATTCCCGGTCCTGATCACCGGAACGTACGAACCTAATGGTGATGGTGCTTCAGGAAGCTCAATTCCCAGTTCTTTCAGCTTGTCTTCAGGTGACATTATAATCCCAATTCCCCGGGAGTCCCGATCCGGCCCAGGACCGCTGAAGCTGCTGCTACAGCAGGGTTTGAGAGATACACTTCACTCTCCGGATGGCCCATCCTGCCGACAAAATTCCTGTTTGTCGTTGCGATAGCCCGTTCACCTTTTGCCAGAATTCCCATATATCCCCCAAGACAGGGGCCGCAGGTGGGTGTGGATACCACGGCTTCAGCTTCTATGAAAATATCAAGAAGATTCTCTTTCATCGCCTGCCGGTAAATCTTTTGGGTTGCCGGAATGACAATCATCCGCACATTCGGATTCACTTTTCTCCCTTTCATCACTTGTGCTGCTTCCCGCAGATCCTCGAGACGGCCATTGGTGCAGGAACCGATCACGACCTGGTCAACCGAAACATCAAAGAGCTCTGTTGCCGGTCGTGTATTCGACGGGAGATGAGGGCATGAAACCGTAAGAGGAATCTTCGAGCAGTCATACTCACGGGTTTCAACGTACCTGGCATTCCTGTCGGATTTGTAAAAGACCGGAGTCCGCTTTGCCCTGTTCCTAACATATGCTTTGGTAATCCGGTCGGGAACGATGATAGCGCTTTTTCCGCCTGCTTCAATAGCCATATTGCACATCGTCAGCCTTCCGTACATCGGGAGATTCCGGATCGTTTCTCCCTCCAATTCCATCGCCTTGTACAACGCTCCGTCAACCCCTATGTCGCCTATCGTATGGAGAATCAGGTCCTTGCCACCGACCCATGTATTGAGCTTCCCGTAATACACAAACTTCATGGATTCAGGGACTTTAAACCAGCATTCCGCTGTTGCCATAGCGGCTGCAACATCCGTCGAACCGACACCCGTTGAAAAGGCACCAAGTGCTCCATATGTGCAGGTATGGCTGTCTGCACCAATGATGAGATCACCGGGAACAACCAGACCTTCCTCGGGAAGGAGGGCATGTTCGATACCCATCCTTCCGACTTCAAAATAGAGACCGAGATTGTATTCTCTGGAAAAATCCCTGAGCATCTTGCATTGTTCTGCTGCCTTAATGTCTTTTTGAGGAGCAAAATGATCGGGGATGAATGCAACCCTGTCTTTATTAAAGACATCCTTTGCACCGATTTTCTTGAATTCTGATATTGCTATGGGGGCAGTGATATCATTGGCAAGGACAAGATCGACCTTTGCATTGATCAGTTCACCGGCTGAAACGTTCCTTTTGCCGGAGTGTGCTGCAAAAATTCTTTCCGTTATTGTCATGGGTTATCCTCCGAAAACAGTATCGATTATTATACATAAGCCGAACCCATTGCAGCTACCGGAGAACGCATCCATTCTGTGTTTTGTGGTAAAATGATAAACTTGTAAGTCGGATAAATGAACATGGACAAAGAGATCAGGAAAATACTCATTGCAAACCGCGGTGTAACCGCTGTCAGGATTATGCATACCTGCAGGGACAGGAAGATCCCGACTACTGCTGTTTACAGCACCCCTGACCGCCTTGCACACCATGTGTTCATGGCTGATTCCGCAGTCCATATCGGTGAAGCTCCTCCGGTAGAATCATATCTCAACATTGAAAAGATGATCGCGGCAGCTATTCAGAGCCGTTCGGATGCAATACATCCCGGATGGGGCTTTCTTGCAGAGAACCATAAATTTGCGCAGATGGTCATTGATGCCGGCCTGACGTGGATAGGCCCGCCGCCGAGAGTCATTGAGGCTCTCGGAGATAAAATACAGGCAAAGAACCTTGCGCAAAAGGCTAATGTTCCTACAATACCCGGAATCATCGATGTGATGAATGTGGAGCAGATAAAAAAATGGATGAAGCATGACAAGGTGACCTTCCCGATCATGATTAAAGCCGTTGCCGGTGGGGGTGGAAGAGGGCTGGTAAAGGTAGAAAATACGAATCAACTGGTGCAGGCTTTTGCACAGTCACGCTCTGAAGCAATGAAATCTTTTGGAGACGACAGGGTTCTGGTCGAAAAATATATCGAGCGGGGAAGGCATATTGAAGTGCAGATTGTTGGAGACGACTATGGCAACATCGTTCATCTCTATGAAAGGGAATGCACCATTCAGAGAAGAAATCAAAAGATTATCGAGGAGGCACCTTCGCCCTCGATCAACGATGATTTCCGAAAGGAGATTTGTTTTACTGCAATCCGTCTGATGCGGGAGATAGGCTATACCTCAGCAGGGACTGTGGAGTTTATTTTTGATTCCTCCACGAAGAAGTATTATTTCCTTGAAGTCAATACCCGTTTGCAGGTGGAACACGGTATTACCGAACTGATAACCGGTCTCGATATCGTNGGNATTATGATNGATGTGGCAACGGGCAAAAAACTTCCNTTCAAACAGGCTGATATCCGTCCGAACAGATGGGCTCTGGAGGTCCGGCTGAATGCCGAAGACCCGAGAAATTTCAGTCCTTCCTTTGGAACGATCACCCGTCTTCAGGTGCCTCAGGGGCCTGGTGTGAGGATAGCGGCTGGTGCTTATGAAGGAGCTGATATCCCGCCATACTATGATTCACTTTTTATGCTATTGATAACAGCTGGATCTGACCGGGGAGATGCTATACGGGTTATGGACCGTACACTCAGCAGAAATCTCAGGATAGAAGGTGTGAAAACCCTTGCACCCCTGCTTTTGAGCATAATCAGGCATCCTGCATTCAAAGCGGGTGAGTTTTCTACACGGTTCATAGAAGAGAATATGAAAGATTTGGTCTCCATGTTCAAGGAAAAGAACAGTGAGGATGAGGTACTGAAGATCGCGCGCTATGTTGCGGAGATTTCTGCTCTCGGCCCGCAGCCCTGGATGTAAGAAGAATACAGATGACCAAAAACAGAAAACAGAATATAACCCCCCACACCCAACCTTCCCCCTCGAGGGGGAAGGGCAAGGGAGGGGGTAAAAGTCCGGGATATATTTTCGTAAAGCCGGGCATGTCTTCCAAAGAGATGGTTCAGGCAGTCCGTTCGCTGAAGGGTGTCTGCTTCACATCAGTAGGAATGCGTGATGCAGGCCAGTCTGATTATAAAAACAGGCATCGCATCTATGACCTTGCAACCCTTGCGCCGTTTTATAACAGGATGGGACTGTTCAGTTCGGAATGTCATGGCGGGGCACGCTGGCATGTTGGGGTCATGAACAGGCGGGAAAGTCCCTTTGAGGAAATAGAAATACTCAGACAGCAGATGCCGAACGTTCTTTTACAGACGCTTATTCGTGAAACGAATATGTGGGGATACCGGCCGTATTCNAGGAATGTCATCGAATATGTTGTTTCGCAGGTTGATATCGATGTCTGGAGGTGTTTTTCCTTCCTGAATGATGTGAGAAACATGCGCACTGTTGCAGAAGTCATCATGAAGCGGGGAAAGCTGTTCCAGCCGGCGATATCTTTTACCATGGCGGACTGGGCAACCAATGCATATTACCTTGGGGTGGTGAAAGATGTTGTTGACCTCTGCAGCGGGACAGATGAAATCATCTTCTGTGTGAAAGACATGGCAGGGGTAGGCAGCATCAACCGTGTCAGCAGCCTGATCGACGCGATAAAACAGAAGTACCCGGAACTGGTCGTTCACTACCACCGGCACATTACCGACGGGCTTGCGATACCTGCACTGCTCTCTGCTGCAAAAGCAGGAGCGAAAATATTTGATGTTGAGGAGGATTCCCTCGCACGGTTTTACGGCCATTCGCCGATACTCGGTGTGCATGCCTATTTCGAGGAGTCCGGGATACCGGTGAACCTTGACAGGACTGAAGCAGAGGCTGCTGTCCAGAAGGTGCGGGAGTGGATTAATTACTACGATTGGGCTGAATCACCGTTTAAAGGTTTTGACCACACGGTTATTGTTCACAAGATGCCGGGAGGAGCTTTCCCGAGCTCGTTTGAACAGGCAGAAAAAGGCGGTTTTCTCCACTACATGCCTGCTGTTCTGAAGGTGATGTCTCTTTATAATAAGATTATTCATTATTTTGATGTAACCCCTGGTTCACAGATTACGTGGGTTACGTGCAGTGGAATCGTGAATAAATACGCAAAGGCAAAAGGTGAAGCCGGAGTCCGGCTTCTGATCAAACTCCTCACAAAATTCATCGATGAAAAGCAATTGAATTTTGAATCCATGGATAATGATGAACAGGAAGAACTGCTTGGGTTATTCAGAAATGCACCGGGTGATTTCAGTAACCTAATCCTTGGACATTACGGAAAACTCCCCATGGGATGGCCTCCGGACTGGGTATACATGAGTACGTTCGGGGATGACTGGGGAAAGAGGATCAGGGAACGCATCGAACTTTCGCCGCTTGATTCGATGGAGGATGACAATCTGGATAAGCTCAGGCAGGAGCTCACCAATTATCTTGGGAGAAATCCTGCAGAAGAGGAATTCATCCTGTTCCTCATGCATCCCAAGGATGCCCTAAACATGATCGAATTCAGAGAAAATTACGGTGAGTCGCCGCTTGTTCTTCCAACCGATGTCTGGAGGCAAGGCCTGAAAAAGCCGGGTGATAAGGTCGATTTCGAGCTCTGGGGAAAACCATACAGCATCGAGCTCGTTTCAGTAGGAGCAGAACATGAAGGACTGATCCATGTTGTTATGCGGGTCAATAATAAGACCAGGGTCTATGCGGTTGAGACACCGAGAGCAAAGAAAATAGAGATCAGAATGGCAAAGGGTCTGCTTGACATCGGAGCCCCAATTAACGGAAATATCTGGAGAATCGGCAACCCCGAACGGGGGGCCCTCAAGGTTGGTGACATTGTCCATAAAGGTGAGGAGATTGCAAATCTTGAGGCAATGAAGATGGAAAATGCGATTGTTGCTCCGTTCGATGCTCAGATAACAGAAATCTGCGTAAAACTTAACAGCTTTGTTGTTGAAGGCCAGCTTCTCTTTGTCCTCGAAAAGTCATAAATCACCTCCGTTATACCCTGCCATAACGTTTCATGAAGTCTCAGTCCGCGGAACCTTCATCTGATTGAGGGATGATGAAGTAGAAGTTATTGCCGTATTGTGTTGGTTCATATCCAACTATCCCTCCGTGTATTTCGACCGCGTTTTTTGCGAAGGCCAAGCCGTGCCCGGTCCCCGGTTTGCTCAACGCATCTTTTGCGCGATACCCTTCCTCATAAATTATCCCCTGCTCATCAGGAGGGATATGAGGTCCGGTGCTGAATACATTATATTTAATCCCATTTTTACCCGGCCCAAAAAAATCTCGTATGAATTCACGCCCGTATGATATATATTTTTTCTGTTGGCCTGCCGCGGTAATGATTTCCCGGGTATATTTCAGTGCGTTTGAAAAAAAGTTCGCATAAACCTGGGCGATTAATCCGATATCTACAACACTGATAATATCTTCATCGGGAATGCCGCTTAAACGGTCATCTATGGCTATGCCGGACTTCTGAAATTGTTCCATATACCGTTCCAGTTGTGGCTGTACGACATCTCTTTTCATGTGGCATGCCTTTGTGCGCAGCGTGAGCTTCCCCTGGTCGAAGTGATCCCTCCGGAACAGGGTTTCAAGGAACAGGCTCATGTTCTTATAGTGCTTTTCAATGTTTTCCAATTCCTCTGTTAACCCTTTGTTGACCTCCTTCATTTCCTTCAAAAGACTTTTTATTGCAGTTTCACCATCGGGTGTTTGAATACTCTGTTCTGAAAGGAGGTTTTCTATTTCTCTGTTCTTATCGATTTTCCCTCTCAATCTCCTCAGGAACAATTTGTAGATTATGTTCGGGACAATCACATTATGTTCGATATCGGCAACGAGGGTGCGGATGAATTTCAGGTGTTCGATATTCTTTTCCGCAAGGAATTTGTTGTGAAGGTTAAAGCCGATTCGGTTTGCGTATTTCTCAAAAAAGAGCTCAGTATGTTCATCCCGATTCTCAACAGGATAGAGCTCCAGGAATCCCAGTACGTTATCCTGGGCATGAAGAGGTAATTGATCGACAAGGAATTTTTTTCCGCGAACGGGTAAGATCAGGCTCCCGTTCATGTAATAATGGCCTTCAGAGAGCCCTCTATCATCCAAAGAGAGTATCTGTGCATTATCATCTTTTGTATCAGTTCTTGCGAGAAGCTGCAGGGCATTTGATTGAAGGTTCCTGATATAAAGACGGGCATCGAGGTTGAAGAAGCTTTTGGGAATGGCAATGCAGAGATGATAGTAATCCTCAATATCATCAAACTCCTGCGCAAGATCAAAAAAAGTCATGATTGCGCTGTATTCAACCTGTGAAAAGCCATAGCGCTCATAATCGCTCTTCTTGACTTCTATTCTATCTAATATCTTTCTGAGTGTGGTCATCTTACAGAACCTAATAATGGATCAAGGAACGTCTGAAAGTCTATATCGTGTTTTTGTCACGGTCATTGATGATTAATTCCTGAATGGGGAGTCTTTTCCTCGGTAAGGGAGATTCGTCCGGGTATCCAACCGGAAGAAGAGCAACAACATACAGGTTGTCATCCCAGTCAAAGAGCTCTCTGACCTTCTGCTCCTCAATAAGCCTGACCCAGCAAGTCCCCAGTCCAAAATCAAGTGCCCTGAGAACCATATGCTCGACAGCTATGGCAACATTGAATGCCATTCGTGCGCCAAGCTGTTCTTTGCTCATGAGTTTCATCTGGATGTCCATCTGGNTGTTTCTNCTGAGAAGTATTTGCACAATCCTGTCGTCAATCGCCCCTGTCTGTCCGAGATCCTGAATTCCCGACGCGGTNCCCCTGAGATAACCTTCCACNTCTGCGCAGCAGACAAGAACAACCGGTGCCTGTGCAATAAATGATTGGTCATATGCAGCGTNTGCAAGGTTCCATTTTGTTTCACTGTCTCTCACAACCTTAAAACGCCAGGGCTGGGCATTACAGCCTGATGGTGCCAATCTGGCGGCATCAAGGAGGGCGGTTATCTGTTCATCAGGAACGGGAACAGGTTTAAATTTCCTGATGCTCCGCCTTTTTTCAATCGCCTCTTTTGTTGTTAATAACATGGTTTCGTATATCTA